>Ga0326511_10000120_pt1 | contig 59815 bp, 87 predicted proteins | sample 0_2496_0518_D_FD_203701 | JGI IMG/M metagenome (GOLD analysis project Ga0326511, IMG submission 203701) | Bovine rumen microbial communities from UC Davis, California, United States - 0_2496_0518 | ecosystem: Host-associated > Mammals > Digestive system > Stomach > Rumen | place: USA... | reverse complement strand
AAAATAACCGACTCTTTAAAGAAATGCTAATCAAAACAGGTGTGCCAGCCGCAAAAGCAAATATTATGGGCGGTGCGGTATATTTAAACGCTGGCTGGGCTTTAAGAAAAGTAAGGCAAATGCCAGCGATAGACGATATATTCCAAGAAATCTTAATAACCTAACCTGCTATTCACCTATTTATTCTTAATTTCGGGATTTAAAGGTTGTTACAAAAAACAACCTTTTTTATTGCAATCGGGTTGAAAGTGTGATATAGTATTAAAGAGAGTGAAAAGAAATCATTTTTCATTTTTACGCTTAAAAATTGTAGTAAGTTATTAAATGCACTATTGCTCTGGTGCATTTTTCTTTTATTCAACGAGAGGTCATTTGCAGGTCATTTAAAAGGGGTTTTATATTTTTAGGATAAATTATACCTAACCCATAAGAAAAATCCCATAGCGGTCAATTTCGCTTGGGATTTTAAATGATTTGTGATATGGTTATGGTTTTAGGATTTGTGTGTGTCTTTTAAATTTATAACAATATTCATCATAATAAATTACACATCTGGTTTTGTCCTCGCAAGTTTTGTTTAAGTTTTCGTTTTTAGTGTAACATTGACACTCATAAATATTTTGGATTTCTTTTGTCATTATAACCTCTTACTTCCCAACATAACTTCTGCAAATTTGCGACCGTCTTCGTCTGGTGTTGTGATTATTCCGATTACCTTATACTTTTTGGTTAATTCTTTCATATCACATTCTTTGTAATAATTTGTGCCAGAGCAATATAATTCACCTTTCAATTCCCATTCGTTCAAGATTTTAGCAGTTTGCATTCTTAACCGTTCGTGACGACCGCTAACATAAATCAATTTATAACCCATTCCTTGCCAGAGTCGGCATTTTAAGATTTGGTCTGCAATAACTTTTTGCTCTGATATATGAGCGACCATGTATTTGAGGCAATCGTTACGGTCTTCTGGGTGATTATCGTACCATATTTTCTCTCGTTGTTTAATTGGTTCAATATCAACCAGAGAGTCAAAATCAACTAAAACGCATTTCTTAACTCTATTCATACCTATAAAAGCACAAACAAAAAAGACTATGCCTATGGTGGTTAATAAAGCGTTTGTTATGGCTAAAATAAAAACCCAAATATGATTAAGTGTTTCGATTAACATACTCAATTTTACCCCCTTTGAACTCAAAGAATTTTCTAACCGCTTTGAGTGCGTCTTCTGTTGTATATGTGCCATTATTGCCGACCCCGACATAAAAGTCGCAGTCCTTTTGATTTTCCTTTTTAAAAGCAGGTTTATGGTTGCTAAACCTTACCCTAAAAGGCTTTAACGGTTGCATATCATCACGAACCGTGATGTATTTACTGTAAGTTTTCTTTGCCTCATACAAAGAGAGTGAAAAGCCCTCACCAATCAATGTTTCACAAAAAGCAATCCATTTTTGCTTTCCAAACTCTTTGCTTACTCTCGTTTTAAGATATTCAAGAGTCAGAGGCAAATCCCTCGCTCTCGTTTCCCAAAATTCTTTCGGCTTATAACTATACTTTTTATTCTTCATTAGCCCAACTTTCAAATTTTGACCAAACTTTTTTGCCAGCCTTTTGAACAGTCTGTATATCCTGTTTTACTTGGGCTTGGTCTTCTTTTGTTCCGATATTATGAAATCCCCAACTTATAATAGCCGCCATTCCTAAAATAAATAATACCAACATAACAGGTGGTAAAATTATGCAAGCCACATACATTAAACCTTCTTTAAACTTTTCCATTTTTCTTTTCCCTTCCTTTTTCATTCTGCATTCTGTAACTGTGCAAGCAGGGCAAAAGCAACTCGGTTTATCGGGTCTGCTTACCCTTGCCCCAATACTGATATTCATGACTCTCTGCCTCTCTGCATTTTTCACAATTAAAATTAGTTCCGCAAGTGCTACACCTGCCACCGCCAGCCTTTGCCGTTTCGTATGACCTTTTGTGCAAATCTGCCGCATATTTTTCACGCAAAGCCTTGATTTCTTCTGCTGGGTATTCTCTCTTTTCGCCAGCGTTCATCATTCCTACACCGTCACCGCAAGGTACGCAAACATACTCACAATATGGCAAGCAAAATGACCATAGCATAGGTTCGCCACAATGCGGACAAACGGGGGCTTTGATGATTTCTTTATTATCTTTTTTAGTTAAAATTTCCATAGTATTTCTTCCTTATCATAATCTTTAATCCAATCGGCATTTATAGCCCTGTCTATGTCAACTTGGTCTGCGTAATTTTCTTTAAAGACCTTTTGAACATCATTAAGACCGTTTAAATATTTTGGTCTTAAATCAACAAATTTCGGAAACAGGTCTTGGGCTACTTCGGTTGCGTGGTCGCCAGCCGTGTCGTTATCCATTAAAATACCCATTTCGTCAAAGCGTTTCCAATTAACCTTTTGCAAGCAACCGTTTGTATTTATGCTATTTGTGCCGTTTTGAACCGTGAAAATAGCCGTATATGATAATCTTTCGGGGTCAATCATTTTGAGTAATTGATAAAGATTGTAAGCGTCTTTATAACCCTCACAAAGAATGCCGCACATTGTAAATCCGCCAAAGTCATTCCAAACCCTGCAAATTCTCGGTTCATAACCGCTTATGCGTCTAACCTTCTTTTCACCCTCATACTCACGATATTCCGCTCCGTTATCCTCGCATTCAATCATTCTTGCTTGTGTCGGGTCTGCCCCGATAGCCGTTGACGGAAATACAAGCATATCCTTTTTGGGGTCATAGCCTATCATACACTCTGTCGCAGTTCTTGGCAGTATTGTGTGTTTTTCCCACATCTTTTTCAAAATATCTCTGCGTTGCATAAGAGCCACATGACAAGACCAATAATAAACCGACAACTCGTTTTGCGGTATCTCTTTGACCTTTGGCGGTTCTGGCACATCTGATACAGTCGGGGCTTTACGCTCAAACTCATAAGATTTTGGGGTGTCGTCTTCGTTCCCCTGTGCCTTTTCAAATCGTCTGCGAGCAATAATAGCCGTTACCTCTTGTCCGAAATCACACGCAAAGCATTTGAGAATGTGCTTATCAAGATTAAATTTTAGATTATCACCTGTTTTGTCGCCGTTCGGACACGCAGGACACCGCCACACCAATTCTCTGCCTTGTCTTTTATAATTTGTGCCAAGAATTGAGATAACTTCTTCTTCTGTTATCGGGTCTGTTTCAAAATCAATGTCTATCATAATTTTACCCTTAAATATAATTGTAGTATTCTCGCAGAGTCGCAACCAGCCAAGCCGAGCAAGTGCCTCTGCTTACATAGTTTTCTAATAAAGTAAGTTTAACCCCAATTTTCCTTGCAAGTTGTGGTCTTGTAATACCTTCTCTTTTGCAAACTATCTTGATAGGATTGTCGGGCTTTTTAAGGACATTTTTAGCCCATTCAGAGCCGTTAAGTGCCTCATCAAGAGTATAATCTGCAAGTGCTTGGGTTGTTAAACCTTTTGTAAATTGTTTTGTATTAACCAAAACATTTGCCTTGTAAATCTTTAAAAATAACTCTGGCTTTCCGTCTATATTTGACACATCATAATAGTTGTCGGTAGAGTCAAGTTCAAAAAAATCCATAATCGTATAAAGATTTCCCTTTTTGATACAACCTTTTGTGTCGTAAACAACGAAAGAATGCCAAGTTTTAGTTTGTGTATTATATCCGCCGATACAAAAGCAATAGCCGATTTTCTTGGTTGGGTGTTTAAACTTGTAGATGTCGTTTATAGCCCCGACCGATATTGAATGCAAAATCATATCTTTTGTGCAAGTCCAAGACGGCTCTATATATTTACCTCTGTCTATCTCTTTTAAATCTTTAAAAGATAAAAAGGTGTATCGTATGCTCGGATTATCTCGTTTTGCCATTTTGTCTTTCCTTTTCTATAATTCCATTATATCATAATTTTACGATAGGTTTGCACAACCTTATTGAAATAGTTTAGATAGTTGCATTCCAGCGTTCAAAGGTATATCTTTGGCAAGTCTTCCATAAACACCGTATGCCATTACTTTTGTTTTAAAATCCAACAACCCTGTTGTTTTGTTTAATCTTGCAAACACCATATAGTCGGTCGTACCCCAATTATATGTATGTATGCCTACCCATTTTGTCTTTTCCTGTTTTTTGAATAATTTAATTTTCATTTTTACCTTCCTTTTTAAAATTGTTTACATAGTTATCTTTGTTTATTCTGTTGATAGCATTAGCGTCATAACGGATTTGCGTATTGTAGCCGTTGTTAATACTATCGTATTTCTTGATGTATTTCTTTTCCATTTTTGAGAGTCGGGCATAGTCGCTACATTCATCAACAACCGACCAATCAAAGTTCTTCAAGCCAAACTCTCTCAATGCCTTATGAAATTTATTTGTTGCGTATCGTTTAAAAGCCTCGTAAACATGGTCACGCTTTTTCTCGCAGAGAGGCTTTTTACTTTGTCCGATATAAACTTCCCCTGTAACCAGATTTTCAGCCTTATAAATTATTCCCATTGGTTTCTTCCTTTGCGGCAAATTGCGGCATTGGTAAAGCAGTTTGCCGTTTCAAAAATAATTTTTTATGTGTCAAACTTAAAATAGCGAGTACATTCCAAGCCACATGCGCCAAATGTCTATATCCGCTTTCGGGGTCAATTTCTTCCCCTTCAAGATGTGCAAATAAATGTCTTAATAAAGCGTCTGTGTATCTGCCGACACCATTTTCAACGGATTGCCAACCGTTATCACAATACTTGTTAGCCCCGAAAGTGCCTATGCAACCAACTTCCCAGAGTGCTTTTGCAAATCCGCCCAAAACCAACCCAAGCCTAATTTTGCCGTTATCTAATTTTACGCCTTTATCCGTACTCATTATTTAACCCCTCTCGCTAATAAATATTTGTGCCAACCTTTGAGATTTGCAATACGGTCGGCAACCTCTTGTCTTGAAATCCTTAACCAATCTATTTTGGTTGAACCGTTGCCCCATTGGGGATAACTACAAACAACTAAATAGCAGAATTGTAGGCTATCATCAACGCAGAAATAGTGAATTATCTGCAACCAAGTAGTATCTGGTATAATCCTTTGTCTTAAATTGTAAAGCCCTGCCCCTGTGGATTTGCACTCGCAGAACCCAGCCATTCCGTTTTCCCAAGCAAGAGCGTCAAAACTACCTGCAATTCTTGGGTCTTCGTCAGAATACCAGAGGGTATGCAATACGGTTGGTACGACTAAGGTTTGTTTTGCGATTTCGGGTAAGTTCTTGAAAATCGTTAAAATTGATGTTTCGCAATTTACCCCAAATTGAACCGCAGGGCTTTTCGCCATTTCTTCTGGCGACTTTTGGGGAAAGGGGCTTTGAACCCCTATATATTCCCTTACTGTCGTACCTGTGAGGCATGCTTTTCTTGCCTCTAACCATTCATCTTTTGTATTAAATTCAACTTTAATCATTTTTTAAAACTTTCCCAAATTTTCTTAAAACAATCTTTGCAGACTTCTGTTTCAAATGTGCTATCGGATTTATAATGTTTTTCTTCTACAAAAATAGAAGGTTCTGCCTGTTCTATACTGGAAGAAACAAAGCGAATGTCGCCCTCAATATCAACATAATGGTCTGTTGAAAACTTGCACTTGTCATAGTCGCCTAATTCTTTTCCGCATTTGTCACAAAAACTTTTTTGCATTTTTACCTCGCTTTCTAATATAAACTTTCTATGCTTTTCTTTTTAGGTGTTTCCGCTTTTGTTTCAGTAGGTGGCACACTTGCCGCAGGTGGCGGTGGCGGTACACTACCAGCCGTTTTTGGCGGTGCTACCGTTGCAGGTGGCGGTGTTACGGTTTTAGGTTGTTCCACAGGTATTTCTTTTCCGAAAACATTTTTAGGCGGTTCAACTTTTTTAGGTTCTTCTTTTACAGGTTCTTGTTTCATTTCTTCTGTAACTTCATCATTTTGTTTTGTTTCCCCAGCCACATTGTTATTCTTGCTATCTTGCCACGGCAGGTCAACCTTTTTATCGTCAGCAGATTTGCTCTCGTCTATGGGCTTGCTAACCGCCTCTGGTTGAATGTTTGTTGCAGGGGCAGGTGGCACAACCGTTTGAGCAGGTGGCGGTGTCATAATTGGTGCTGGTGGCACAACAGGCGGTGTTGGTATGTGCAAAGGTTCTGTATAATCAGCGTTTTCAAGAACATCAACGCTCTCTTTTGAGTTATCCTCAATTTTATACATCATCATAGCCAAGCGTCTGTTATGGTATGTCATAGCCGCCCCGACTTGTTGTGCCTCACTTGCCGCCATTTTGCGTGGTATATCAAACGGACAAGATACAACTTCGGTCATTTCAAGGTTATCAAGGTCGGTTAATTCATAATAACATCTGTCTTCAACGACACTAAACTTTGAATAGAGTCTGTGTTTAACCTCTTGTGCCAAGCAGAAATCTATAATCTGTTGCGGTTTGTAGTAATCGTATTTTGCCCCACCGCCAGCACGACCTTTTCCAGCCTTTTCTACATCTGTTTTAGACCAAGCAACACGGATTGCGTTAATCTTTTCATAAATGTTCATTTGCTTTGTGTCAATAGGCTTTTCGTCTTCTTTCGGTTCTTCAACCTTTTTAGGCTCTGCCTTTTTCTTTGCCGTTTTAATTGGCTTTTGAGGTTCTGCCTCTTGCTTTGGTTCATTTTTCGGTTCTTCCGCTTTCACAACAGGTGGTGGTGCAACCGTTTTCTTTTCGTCTTTTGTCATAGGTTTTGTTTCCTTTTCTTCTTTTATATCATCAATAATAATGCCATTTTCTATGAACAGTTGCATTAAAGAGTCGTCTTGAATAACATTTGCAACAAATTCACTATTAGCCATGCCTGCCTTATCCGCAGGTAAAATATGCTCACACATATTGGTTTTCTTGTAATAATATTGTATTTTGCCCTCATCAATTTCTCTTGCTAAAACAATACCCATTGTGCCGAAATTATTTTTATAAACATCACCAACATAAAGAGGCTCATGTTTATAAGTTTGCCCTGTTTGGCATTCATAAAGTTTTTCAATATCACTTTTGTTCATATTTCTACTCCATTACTTCAACATCAAATTCAACATCAAGACCGTCTAAAAATCCTTGCAAAGCCTTAACTTTTGATTTCGGTAATTGCTTGATTTTAATGCAAATATCCAACTTCTTTTCAAAAGATGTTGATTGTTCTTGGCTGGACTCTGCGGCTATCATAGCACTAATTTCAGCCTCGCTCTTAAATCTGTCTTGGTAGGTTTTAATTGCTTGTGTAAGATTTAAACCGTTTTCAAGGTAAATCAGTAAAATAGCCTCTGGGTCGTCTGTGTTCGTTTTGATGAAGTTTATATCATTGTCTTTGGACTCAATAAATTCAGTCATTTGTTTTTCAATGATATTCATACTTGTAGTTTTATTAGCCATGTTCTCTTGGAAAAACATATCAAATTTTAAGTAAGTACGGTTTTGAGTTGCCTCAATTTTCAATTCCCAAAGTTGCTTAATTGTAGCCTTTTTGTCAGACTTTTCCTTTTCTTCCAATTCTTTCACTTTGGCTTTAATTTCGCTCAAACCTTTGCTACACATGTTTTCAAGTTCTTTACATTGGTTGATATAAGGTTCAATGTATTTCAAGAATGTGTTTTGGTTATCAATTCTAAATCTTGAAATACGGTCTTTTACTTTGTTGATTTCTGCAATTCCGTTTTTGACTTCTTTTTTATTTTCTTCGGTCAATTCTTTGATTGCATTTAATTTTTCAATGCGTGTAGTAAGTTCTTGTTTAACTTGTAAATACTCTGTCAAAACAGGTATTTGCGGTAAAAGTTTTTCTGTTTGTTGTTCTTTGTCTGCCATAATTTTGTTTCCTTTGCTCTTGTATATAATTACATTATATCATAAATTCTTGATAGGTTTGCACAATTTTACAAAAACCCTCTTACTGCGTGAGGGCAACCCTTCTCACGCAGATTTTGAAATAATAATGGATTAAGTTTTGGTAGTATTTTAATGTTATCCTTCATGGTCGCCGTATCACTAAAAGAGGGGTTTTATAAATCGTTTGCACTACATTTGCCTGTTTTCATTAACCAATAAGTCATTTTTAAAAATTCTTTTTTGATTACCTGTTGTACTCTTGTATTTGATACCCCAAGTTTTTCCGCAAGTTTTGTTAATGAGGTTGGTATTTCGTTGCCGTTATATCCAAAATACTTATTCACAACGCTTATCCTTTTCTTTGTTGCGATACAAGAGGGGGTTTGTTCGTGAGAGAGTATGCCACTATAATAGTCTTTACAAAATTCTTCCCAATACCTGTCAAATAATCTAACCTGTTTAATATCTACTAACATATTTTAAATCCTTTCTAATTATCCAATAACTTGTAAAGATTAACAAAAGCCCTATTGCTTGGACTTTTGATTTGTTCAAGAAATCTTTTTGCCTTACGCAACTTCTTTCCGTAATATCGTAATGCCCCCATTTTTGGGTCAAAGTTTGTGCAAATAGTTTTGAAAGTGTACCAGCAATTAGATTTCTTGGCATAAGTGATTACAGGATACGGATATAATTCTTGTTTGTAATCTGTGCTATTCTTGAAAATAGGTGTGCCGTCTGGGCGGTAGCCATAACACCATTTGCGTTCACCACTTCCGTCTTTAAGAGTCTTGCCTGTCTTCTCTAATTTAACAAGGCATGGCATACCTGCAAATTCGTATATGGTGTCATGTAATTCCTTTTGCAAAGACTTTAATTTAATTAGACGGTCAAAATCCTTTTTCTTCTTTGGTTTTCCGCCGCCACCTTCCAAGTCTTCGTCAAAGTCAAGCATAAAGCCACATTGAGGACATTCCTTTTCGGTGATAGGAAAAACAAATCCGCAAACAGGACATTCAATTTCGTCATAGTCGTCATTATCGCTTGATTTTGGCGGTTTAGGCAAATAAGACCTTATTGCGTCAACTTCCAAGTGCCTAAAAGAATTACCAACAAAATCAAGAAAAATGCACTTTTCCTTGTTGATTTCGGGGCATAAGCGTAAGCCACGACCAGCACATTGAATGTATCTGCGTAAAATCTTTGTCGGATTTAAAAAGACAACGCATTCAATACTTGGTTCATCAAACCCTGCAACCAAAAGACCAACATTAAAAAGGCACTCAATATCGCCTGTTTTAAATCTGCCAAGAATATTTGCTCGTTCTTGGTCGGTGTTTTGTGCCGAAACCGCCATAGCCTTAACACCATTAAGTCGGAAGAAATCAGCGTATCTCTTTGCAGACTCAACAGTTGAGCAAAATACAATCGTCTTTTTGCCCTTTGCATATTGCAACCAACCGTCTAATACTTTATCAATTTTGTCTGTATCTATGACAATATCGTCAATCGCCCCTGTGTCATAATCGCCTGTACTTGTAACTTTAACCTTGCTAAAATCAAAAAGTTCAACGGTATAATGTTCGGGTTTAACGAGATAACCTTTTTCAATCAAGGTTATGATGTCCGCTCCATTGATAAATTCATCAAATCCTTCAAGCAAATAGCCTTTATTATCCCACGGGGTTGCCGTCACACCGATTATAGTTGTGTCTTCCCCTGCAAAATCGCATATCGTAGCGAAAGTTGTACCGTTATAATATTGGTGGATTTCATCAAAAAATATAAAATCAAATTCCGATAACCACTCTTGATAAAATTCCTTTTTAAGCCTTGAACCCAATGTCTGCAACATAGCGACCGTTATTTGTTGTGGTCTAAAATTGTCCGCCGATAAAATCCCAAAAGGGTGTTCTGGCGAACCAAAGCGAACTGTTTGCGACATCAATTCAGTTCGGTCAACAATAATTAAGGTTTTATAATCTCTCTCCGCTACACGCAGGGCAAAGTCACTCATAGATACAGTTTTGCCTGCCCCTGTCGCCATATTAAAGAGTATTCTTCGTTTTCCGTTTATTATGGCTTGTGTAATCCTTTTCCCTGCGTCTTCTTGATAATCTCTTAACTTAAAAACCATTTACTTTTCATTCCTATAAACTATAATGCGGTGGTTTGTGGTCATTTCAATATTGTATTCACGCATATAGCGACCTTTTGCCTTAAACTTCGGGCATTTTTCACCCCAATTATTGCCCTTACATTTTATGCACTCAAAACATTTTGTGCAAAGGCAATATATATCAAAATCCTGTGGTAATTCACTTCGTTTTACTATTTGTCTGCTCATTCTAATAATCCCCCTTGAATATAATCGGGTGTCGTCTTTTCTAAACGAGTGTGTGCAACATCACAAAATCGTTTAACAATTTCAATACCAACACCTATTCTATGACATTCTTCACAAGCAATTAAAGCCGCCCCAGCCCCAAGAAAAGGGTCTAACACTTTATTGTAAGCGATTGTACTTTGTTCTATCATCTTACGCATAAGTTCAACAGGCTTTTCGGTTGGGTGAAACTTTTTACCGACAGGATTTCTCACAAAAAAGATGTTTTCCATGCCCATATCGTTAATATAACGCTCTTTGCCTTTTCTTAACATTAAAATAAATTCGCCTTTTTGCATATAAAATTTGTTCGGGGTTGCGTTTTGTTTCGCCCAAACCAAAAGGTTTTGAAATTTGAAACCAACCGCCTCTGCTTTTGTTTGAAACTCTTTGAGGTGGCATGCTTTTAACATAAAATAAGCATGACTATTCTTTTTGAGAACTCTATAAACTTCGGGCAACCAAGCCTCAAACGGTGGTATTTGACCGATAAATTGCCCTGTTTCCGCAAGGACTCTATTATCCTCATCAATATTTTTCTTTACCCAACGATTTCTCAAACGGTCGGTAGAAGTGCCACGCTCTGTTAGTTTGGCTTTGCTACACCTTGTTTTATATGGTGGGTCGCTTATAACCAAGTCAAAAATCTCGTCTGGCATTTCTTTTAAAACCGTCAGACAATCGCCGTTTATTATAGTTTGGTTCATTATAATACCTCTTTTTTGATAGCGTCTATTAAATCCTGCTTTGTTTCAAGAGTTCGCCAGCCTTTAAGTCCGTAATCCCAGCCTTCCGCTTTGTCTATGATTTCTCTTAAAGTGTCAAATGGATTACCTGTACTCTCTTTTAAAGCGTCTAATTCGTCTTCTAACTCACGCTTTTCGTCTTCTAATTGGTCGTTGTCAGAGTCAAGGTCGTTCTTTTCGCTTTCAAGTTCTTTGTAATTATCCTCAATTATTGTAAGGTCTGCCAAGACTTGATTAAGCGTATCAATCGCCTCTTTTGCCTTGTCTTTTAAATCATCAATAATGTCTTCGGTCGTTTTAATCATTTTTACGCTCCTATCTCATTTCACTTGGCAATCTTAAACCCATAGCATAGATTACCAGATTGTCCTTTTCTGCCCTTAATTTGTATTCAGCAGGGTCGTCATCAAATAAAATTCGGACTCTGCCGTTATGCTCACAACGACAAAATTCTGTGATGTATCGTTGCATAAATCTTATTTCCTGTTTGTGTGAGTCATGGTCAACCTCGCACTCAATGCAAGTTGCAAAATCTGCAAATTCCTTATTTTCCGCCTTAATTGTCAAATAGCCTTTTGGCTCAAATCTCAAAATAACTTTGTCGTCAATCTTTGCACACTTTTCAAGGCATTGTAAAAATTCTTTCACATCAACTTCAAACCAATTTGAAAGTGCCTGTTTTGACAAGTTTAATAAGGCTTGTGTCGGATAACCGCTTACCGCTCTTTTTATGGTTGTTGCCAATCGCTTATCCTCACTTACAATAATACGATAATTCGGGTTGAAATACCAAGCCCCTTGCGGAAATACATTTGTAAAAACATAATCCTCGTTACCTAAACTTTCATTCAAAATATTGATTATTGCTATATTTGAGTCGCTTGACATTAAGTATTGACCGCTCAAACAGAACTTATTAAAATTCCCCAAATCAGACAAGATGACCAAATTATCCCTCATGTTGATTTTAATTGCGTTATCAAAATCAAATTTGAAATTCACCATTTTGTTTATATCCGAGCGGAAGGTCGCACATTTAAACTTGGTCTTGCCCTCTTTAAAAAGAATTGTGCTATCCTTAACGGTTAAATCAACTATATCGGAAAACAAATCGCAGACTCTTTGAAAATCATGCCAACTTATTTGAATTTCGGGCAAAGCCGTCAAAGTCGTTGTGTCTGCGACTATTCTTGCAAAATCCTCACCGTTACACATCACGCACTCATACATTTCCGCTCCTATTGGCGAAAACCTTACAGAGAGGTCTTTTCGTGCCGAACTTGCCTGTGCGATTTTATCAAAACATAATTTCTTTATTCGTCTTAAATCAGATACCTTAATCATTTTTCGCTTTCACCTTTTCCAGCGGTTTTGACGGTACGGTTCATGGGCAAACAAACCGTACCAACCGCCTTAATCTTTAAACACAAAGTCGTCTGTTCTATTCAACAAATCCATTAAATGCTCTTGTTTTTTGAACTTAAAACAACCTGCCACAACCTCGTTTGCCACCGAGTCGGGCAAAAAATTTCTTGTCAAGAGAAAATAATTAAATTGAAGTGAGATATAGCCTAACTTGAAAAATCGTGCTTGATTAGCATTTGCGGTTCTTTCGCAAAAGTTTTTAAATCCTAAATCAATATTCTTTTCGCTCAATCGTTCTTCAAGTTCTTTGCACATTTTATCTCACCTCAAATTTAATTGCTTACTACTTGGGGGCTTTATAACTTGCTAAATGTTTTTTAAACCATTCTTTATATTCTTCATCAGAAGGTTTGTGGTCAATCTCATTGGCGATATATTCCACTTGTGCATTTTCACACATAGGGGCATAAGAGAATAAGCCGAAACCGCATTGTGCGATTGTTTTTGTTTCGCCCTCGTTGTTTTGATACTCTCTGTTAATTATACCAATAAGACCTGTCTTTCCTTCAAGTTGGTTTGTATCGCATAAATTATCAACCCCAAACGCTCTCGCCGTTCCGTTTAGTGCGTTTTGGTGCATTTGAACATCAAAATAATAATTTTGTTCTACAACAATTCTGCCTGTGGTTTTGTCGGGAAACGGCACATCTGTAAGAGTTTTGAATGTCAATGCAATTACTTCTCTTGGGAATGTAGAGTCGTCTTCTCTTTTAGCCTCTTTTGTAAAGGCTTTTGCGGCGGTAATTACAACAGGGTAAATACCTTCGTAAATTTCTTTTTTTGTGATTTCTGGTTGAAACCATTTTTTAATGTCTGCCATAATTTTGCTCCTTTGTTTTTGGTAACATTGTGTCTTCTACTGTATTCTTTTATTATATCATATTTTTGCGATAGGTTTGCACAAATTTAACATCTTGAAAAAACCCATAATAATTCATTTTTCATGCCTAAAAGCATTGATAAATATTGTTCAATCCTTTTTCTTTTTTGCTTGTATTTAAACGCTCTGTCTGTAAATACATCAGACCAAACACGATTAGCCTTTTGTTCTAATTTTTTGTACTTTTCATAATGCCTTAAATACATGTTGATTTGGTTTTCTATGCAACATATTTTTTGTAAAACTTCTAATTCGCTACGCATTTCTTCTTTTCCTTTAACTGTTTGGAAACCTTTTGACGCTCTTTAAGATATTTTTCGTTTTCGGATTGGTCTTCGTGGTTAAAAAATTCTGCGATTTGCCAGATTGCATTTGCACTTGAAGTGCTGGTCATAACTTCAAAACCAAGACTTCTTAACCAATCGCCACAAGCATTTTGGTAAGGTGATGTCTTATTCCCCTTGACCTTATTTTCCATAAATAAAATCGTTCCTTTTCCTTTTTTTTCGCCGAAAATCATCAAATCGGGAAATCCGACATGTAACCCTTCTTTTTTAAGCAGGGCGATTTGTTTTGCATTTTGAGCCTTCAACTCGCTTGTACCTACACCATATTTACGCATTATTCCAACCGCACTACTTAAATTCATACCGTTTGGTACGGCAACGGCAATAAGGCTATGTTGCAAACACCAAGACACTATGTATTGTTGCGACTCGTCTTCTTTCATATCGCTAATCTTTTTTACTGTCATTATCCAATTCCCCTATGCCTGTTTGGTATTTCCATTCTTTGCAACCCCAAATCGCCGCTTTTATACTATTTTGCGTGTCTTCACAATGCGAGCGAGTTAATAAAGAGTGCAATCGCTCAATAGAGTTTTCACGACAAGAGCGTGAAATAAAGTAGCCAAGCGGTATGCAACCGTCAATATGTAACTCTATCAGCGTTACAAAGTTATGCGGTTCGTAAAAGTTTAAATATTCATAAGTCCAGCATTCTTGATTTTCGTATTCTTTGTCAGAATAAAAATGTTTTCTTTTAAAATCAATATTGCAGATTTTACAGATGTCTTCCGATAGTCTTGCCATTTCTAATTCTTTTTTAATCGTCATAATCATTGTCCTCGCTCTCGTAATCGTCTTCGGGTTCGTTCGGGCGGTCGCCGTCAAGCCCTGCTTGAAACTCCTCAACATGATACATGTATTTGACAAATTCTTTTTCTTCTTCCGTAAGAGTATTATAATCTCTCTTTTCCAACTCATAGTATCTTTGCCAATCTATCATCATCATTTTTTACTTTCCTTTACTAATTTTTTGCGGTTCTTTTTGTACCATTGAGCCTGTGAGTATAAGAGTTTTGCTTGTAATTCCAAACTTTCCCAAGAGTCAAAGTGTCCGCCATAAACAAAAGTGCCTTCGCCCTTTTCTACATTTGTGATTGACGCTTTTAGAGTCGGCTGTGTCTTTCCTTTTGGACTTTTCATATCAAACCAATTCAACAGGGCAGATACCCACTCATTTTCATCAATATTTTTATATTTTTCGCAAAAGTTAGTTTTTGCGTTAGAGTCCGAGATTATTCTTGGTTCGCCTGTGATACTTGATATTGCTATGTGCAAATTTTCAAAATACTTTGGTAAGTTAATAGTCATGTTTCGCTCCTTTTTATTGTAAAGTCTAAATCATAGCCTAACAATGCAAATTGCCTTTTGATGTCTAACAAGTCTGTTTTAAGCCTTCTGCATTCGTTATCAAATTTTTTCATATTACGGATTATTCTTTTCATATCTAATTGTGCAAAATCAAGTTTTTCACGATTAGTAAGGTCTTTTTGCGTTACACACAACATTCTACACCTGCTTTCAGTATTCTTGTTTTCTTAAACAATTCGCCTTTACCCCTTGTATGTGGCACAACCCAAGTGTAGCCATGCACTTCTCTTTTGCCTTCTCGGTCTTTTCCGATAGTTTGGTTATCAACTTTTCGCCAATGCCCCATGACTTCATAAGCATAGGCAGGTTTTGAGATTATTCTATGCGAGAGTTCGGGATTTCTCTTTTTTAATTCCCTAATACCGCTTAAATAAATCACATCAGACGGTTTATATTTTATTTTCGTAAATTCGCCGTTGACTCTGCCACGCTCTTGAAAACCCTCTGTATTTGACAAATAAGTAATTTTTGTTTTTTCAAAACGATTTAAAACAGAAAATACGGCTTTTATTAGGTTTTCTTGACCATGCCTACAATATGGATTTTCTATGTCAAAAGGTTGCATTTCAACGCTTTGAACACCGCCTAATTCAATATTTTTTTCTACATCTTTTTCAAACATTGTAGTATTGAAAATCAATATATATCGGTTCGGTTGAACTTCAAGAAGTCCAAAACCATTTAAAAAATGTTTTCCCGATAATTTCATTCCAAGAGGTTTTTCAAAATAATTTGTAACCTTGTCATGTTCTTCGGGCAAGATAATGTCAATCGCTGGATTTAATTCAAACCAACAATTTTTAAAAGGCGGAGCAATTTTTTTGTCGCTTTTTTCTTCCAATTTCAAATCGGGAACATAGAAAAGATTTACGGTTTTTATTTCTTCAAGAACCCATTTTTTTAAAATCTGATAGTCTTTTGATTTTAACTTTTCTTTTTGCTCGCCAAAATATTTGTAGAAAAGCCTTGTGCCTGTTTCACGCACTCTGCCGTCTTGTTCTACATAACGCATGCTTTCGTCTGCGAGAATGAAATTTACCGACTCTTGTAATGTTTTCATTTTTTGCTCCTTTTGTATTCGTAACATCTTTTTATGTAGTTGATGTCTTGTTCAGTAAGTTTATAGTTTAAACATTCGGCACAAGGCAAATGATGAAATCCGCCGTTAGCCTGTTGCACTCTTTTTATTTGTTTCATAAATTTTCTGCAAGTATTTGTTCGCCAACCTCTGTAATTGCAACGACCACAAATCGCCCTGCCGTCTGTCATTGTTTTATAATAAAGCGTTCCGCTTTCAATTTTTTTATTTAACATATACTCAAAATCTGCTTTGCTCATTTTTTAACCCTCATAAGCATAATTTTCAGATAACCAAACATGCGTTTGATTTCTCTCAATTATGTATTTACTTAAATTTGTATTGGCAAAATCAGCCAAGAGTCCGTTAAACCATTTTTTAAATTGATTATCATAGCAAAGGTGAGTTCTTGCACAATAATCTTTAATAAGAGCGATAGGCACTTTTTTTCTATTGCTCCTTTGTGCCAAGTGTTCTCTAATAAATGTGCAAATTTTATCGTAACTTGTCGTGTCTTTTTGCACAACATCAATAGCCAATGCCTTCATTTCTTTATAAACATCAACCATATATTGCCAATGATATAATTTTATTTGTTCTTCAAGAGTCCATGCGGCGAGTACGGTACTAAAAAGCAATAGCAAAAATTCTTCGCCCATAGTCAAATCCGCCCCTGCTCCGTTTTTTTCTAACGCATTCTGCCAAAGTTCTTCGCTGGCAGGTATTCCCCGACCACGATACCATTTTGAATTAGCGTCAAACATATTAGTAATCGGCATGACAAATCGGTTAAAATCGGTCGGCACTCTTTTTCTATTTACATTTACTTGGTCTATCGGCGGACAGTTAATATACAAAAGTCTTCGCCCCAAACCAGCCTCTAAAACTTCTTTATATCTTTGTTGCACATTAAAATCTTTCAAAAATTCTGCGGTTGATACAAATATAAAATTCGCTCCTATTCCATATTGGCTCGTTATTTCTTCTTTTCTTGAAGTGCTTGATTGCCCCATAGCACAATAGCCGTCAAATAATTGGTTTAGCGATTGCATAAAATCTTTTGCCGACAAAGAGGGGTTTTTTCCGCAGTATTCTTTAATCATACGGTCGCCCACTTCGTCAATAGTAAACAGAATATTATTTACCGAGTATTCTTTCATCATTCCGTAAACTTCGCATAAGGCTTTTTGCGTAATCGGGTCGTCAAAGTCGTTTACCGCTTGCCTTCCGAACTTGTGGTAAAAGTCCTCTCTCTCTGCGATTTCTTCTTTTGTAAGTGGTAGCGATTTTCTTAAAAGCAAGCCAATTCTGGTGTTTTCAAACATTTTGTATCTGCGTTGTCGTTCATCATTTATGCAAGAAAAAATTTGTTTTAAAAATTTTAGGGTTCTTGATTTTCCGCTACCTTTTTGACAAAGGATTAAACAACCGCCATTGAGTCTGATTAGTTGCCCCATTTCATTTTGATACTTAACATCATAAGTATTCATGCAATACATTATGTATGATAGGACAATTATTTTTATGCAGACTCTCGGTAGGTCAATTCCCCTAACCTTGCATATTTCGTCTGTTATTTCGTCTATAAGTTCTAAACTTGCCATTCTCTTATTATACCATTATTTTTGATAGCATTTGCACAAAGTCTATGCAAATTGCAACTCACACTCTAACCCTGCCATATTAGACAGTTTAACAATTTTCTCTATTTTTTTTCTTTCAATAATAGAGTCCATTTTGCGTGGTATAGTGATTTTTTTACAACCTTTTGAGCAAACACCGACCACAAACATTTTTACAAGCAATTCATAATCATTACAAAAATAGAGAAGTCTTAAAGACAACACATTGATTATGTTTGCCGTTTCGCTTGTTTTTTGCTCTTTGTAATACATTGGCACACGATTTTGGCTTAAAACATTACAAACGGTTCTTCTGCTTACACCGCACTTTTCAGCGATTTTGTTTTGAGTTAAACCCTCTTGATGTAATTGTAGTATTTCATTTTCCGTTTTTGTACTAATTTTTTTGCCCATGATTTTTGCCCTTTTTTCTTATTACACTATATCACAAAATTTGATTATTGCAAATTTTTATTTTATCGGTGGCAACGGCGGTAATTCAACAATTTCAAATTCCACCTCGCCTGTTTTTTCTTCATTATTAACCGTGCATATATCGGGCGGACATAACATTTTTTCTTTGTTAATTTTATTTTCCTTATATTTTGCGACCGCCAATTTTATGCCGTTATTTATTGCAATATTCACCTGTGTAATAACACTAATAAAAATTATTACCATTATTAAATTTTTAATCCAATTTGTATTTTTTTTCATTTTTCCTTTTCCTTTTATTCAATTTGCGGTGGATAGCAAGCCGATAGAGAAGACTTTTTATTTTTAGATATAAGTTATCGGGTTTTTTATTTTGTCCGCCTTCTTGGTCATTCTTGCAGGGCTATTATAATTCCCTGTAATAGTAATCGCTTTCGCCTAATTTTTTATAAACAGATAGGCAACCGCCGACCTCGTATGAGTCAACATCATCTTTTGAGTAGCCATTTTCTTCGTTGACAAAATCCAAATCGTTTTCTTCGGCTTGTTCTTTTGTTACGACTTCAATTTGATTTGCATAATCGCCGTCATAGGTTAGTAAACCAAATTCGTCTATTTGTTCGTTTAAATCAAGCGTAATTCTTTCAATATCGCTTGGTTTTAAGTCCTCATCAATGAGTAAAGATAGATTTTTTTTTATGGCTTGTGCCTTTAAAAAGACCTCGCCCAAATCCATTTGTTCATTGACTCTTAAATTGTAACTTGGCATTTCAACATCTAATATCATTTTTTGCTCCTTTTTTAAAATGGTAATTCTAAATCGTTGTAGATTTCATCAACGGCGGTGAAAACTGTATCACATAGCGGTATTTCGCCTTGTTCTTCGCCATTTAAAAGGTTTATCATATCTCTTATACCCTTTAAATAGTCGGTTAATTCGTCATAAGGTACGGCATAAACATAATCTGCAATTTTGTCTAATTGTCTAATAATCGTCAATTTATCTTTCATTTTTTCACCGCCTTAATTTCTTGGTATTACTTGCACTATATCAACCGTTTTTAATTTTTCTTTTATAAGTTCTTTTAACTCGTATAATTCGCTTTTTTCTTCGGTTGTAAGATAAGCCGTTGTGTATGGTCTGCCGTCTAAATCCGCTATATCGGTTATTTCTTCATCAAATAAATCAAATAAACCCTCGTTCTTTGGACTAATCATTAAATAGACTTTTGTTTTTGGTTCGCTAAAAGAATATAACAAGCCGATTTCTTTTTTTTGTCCGTTCAGTTTAGAGTCCGTATAATCTTTAACCGCCTTATTTATTTGTTTCAATAGTTTTGTTTTGAGTCCGCCGACTGTCCGATAAGGAATAAAATCAGCCGTATAGGTAATTTTGTTTGTGTTATGCTCAATAGCCCTAATATCAAAATGGTATGTATGCGGTATGATTACAATGTCAATATCCCTTGTAAAAATTTCAACCGTTTTTGCCATTCTCATAGATACTTCTTGAAAGTTTAAAATCCGATTTTTTATTGATTTTATTTCTTGATAAAATTTTTCTTGTAAAGTTGTCATTTTTTCACCGCCTTTTTAGTTTAAATCCGCCGTTTGATATTCACCGTTTTTTATTTTTTTGTCGGTGTCCTTTAATGTTTCACCTAAAAAATAGTTGCGGTGTTTCCCTGTGCTTGCAGAGTAATTGTAGTATTTTAAATCAATTATAACCTCTTGCCCTTTTCTCATAGCAATAGTGGTGTTATAAGATTTTAAGATATTCCAACCGTTTGACAGATGAACGATAACGCAATTTGTAAACGGTGTGGATATTCTACAATTTATCATATCCGTTAAGTTTTCTTTTTCGGACTCATTTAAAATGTCCGTTTTTTCAAGTAAAGTAACCAAATCAGAGATTAAAAAGTCTTGTTTTTTGGTTAAATTTTTGTTGTGGTGTTGTAAGTAGTACAAAATTTCTTGTAAGTATTTTTTTTCTTCGTTTTTAAGCATTTTTACGACTCCTATTTTTTTATTGTAGTAACATTTTTATTTTTCTATTCTTCAAAAAGTTTTTCTATTCTTTTCAAATCGTTTTCGGGTATTGCATGAAAATACCATGAGTGTCCGTATTTTGCACCGCATTTTGGACATACTTTTCCCAATAAGCCGTCTGGACTTAAAATTTTGTCGTATGTCACCCAACCTCTTGTTTTTTCTTCAATACCTGTTTCGTTAAAAATTTTGGACTCTTGAAGTTCATACAAGGCAATAGGTATATTTTTTTTGCCCTGTTCGGTAACTTCGATAAATTCTTTAAATATGCCTAAATCTCTGATTTTTGAGAGTCTTTTGCCCTCTGTATTGTATCTCATTTTATAAACTTTTATTTTTTCGCTTGCATTTTCTTCGTGTTCACATTCACACCATGCATGCATGTCGTTTAAATGATATTTTTGCCATAGTTCTAAAATTGTTAAATAGGTTTTATTGTTTTTTAAATACTGTCCTAAATCGTCTATACATTGACCGCCCATGATAATATCAGTATGTTTGCTATTCCAAACATCACCGCAAGCAGAAAATACCTTGCCTTTTTCTTTGTCTTTTAATTCGATAGTAATTGTAATCTCATTGTTTTTAATTTTTTCGTTTGCAACTGCAAATTTGCCAAATTTAAAAGTTTTTTTCATAGTTTTGCTCCCTTTTTTTATTTATTGTAGTAATGTATTTATCTAATAACATTATATCAAAAAACTTGATATAATACAATCTTTTTATTAAGATTTATTAAATTTTTAGTGATAATGCCATTTGCCTTATTCTTTCGGCATTTTGCATAATTTTTTCTTCGGGTGATAATTCAAGCACCATTTCAATTAAATCATATACCGCCATTTTAAGAGTATTAAAAGTTTGTTCTTTGCGTTTTTGTTTGCCGTACTCGGTTAATTCCCTTTGTCTGTAACGACTTCTTGCAAGTTCAAGTTCGGACTCTAATTTTGCAATTTTTTCTTCGGGTGTGATTTTTTGTTCAGTAATTTTTTTTCTTGCCATTTTGTTTACCTCATTTCTTTTAATTCAAAATATATTATAGTGTTATGCTTTTATACATCAATATTGTTTATTATCCGTCTTATATCGTGCAAAATGCAGTCTGTTTTAAGTGTGTCATACTCAAAATTGCCGTCATTGAGCATTTTTAGTAGTTCAATAGATTTTTTGATTAAATCTTTTGTAAAATCGTCAAAATAATCATCAGAGTATTTTTGAGTTATTGTATCAAAATTTATAGGTAGTCCATTATTGCAAAAATTGATTTTTTTATTTTCATGGTCATATCTTATTGTGATAGAGTCTAAACTATTTACTAATATCTCATAATCGTTTATTGCTCCATTCTTTTTTGATTTTATTAAGGCTTGTTTAAGTATCATTTTTTTTGCTCCTGTGATTTAATATTGACAATGGTTTAAATAATATCTTGCGTATTCTACGGCTTTTTTGTAAACTTCGTTTATGCCCTTATAATCGGTCATAGGTATTTTTGAAGTATCAAAAATTTTTATGTCTAATATTTCATGCCGTTTACAATAGCAATTCACTTTGTAATACATTACTTTTTGAGAATTTTTGCAATAACCACATTCAATATTTGCTTTTAATCTTTTGCCATAATAAAAAGCAATATCGGGTGTTTTATTTAATTTTTCTATGACTTCAAAACCGTATTTTTTAAAATAATTTAAGGCTTTTGAGAGAGTATCTATCGGCAATAAATTTTTTCGGTCATCATCATATTTGCTACAATGCCCATGTGCAATTTGTATCAAGTTTAATTCGGACTCAATAGAGGTATCAAAGCCGATTTCAGTTAAGTAGTATTGTTTATTCATTTTTTACCCCCTCATTTTCTATTGAGTTAATATCCACAATGTTTAAATCATCATCAAAATAATACTCATTCTCTATGAGTTCATTTTTTATAAAGTCATCAGACATGTAATTTTCCCAATTTTCAGTTAATCTGTTGCAGATTTCACATGACAAGTCATATCGTTTTTTTTCTGCATAGTCAGACATTTTTTCAAGTATTTTTTCAATTCTTGAATGCGTATTACCCCTGTCATAAAAATACAAATTAAATCGGACTGTATTTTCATGAGAATAGAATGTGTTTATTTTTTTAAGTTCGGTTTCACAATAATTATCTATAATGTCAAATAACCATTTTTTATGGGGTATCTCTAAACCGTCAAAAAGCAGGTCATATTGCAGGTTAGGTTGATATTTTGTATAAAAGCATGCCCCTCTACCTTGTGAATAGTTTAAATCATAGTCAATGTCTTTTGTGTCAACTAAAAAGCCATTGTCATGAAGTATCGGCAATATTTCATTTTCTAAATCCTCATTTAAGAGAATGCCTGTTAAATCATCAAAAGAATAGCGGTGTTTTTCAATACAAGCCGTTTTTTCGGACTCGGTTAAATCCTCAAATTGTCGGTAAGTTCTTAAAATTTGTTTAATCATTTTTTCATGCTCCTGTTTTTTGTAGTAAGTATCTATCTATTATCATTATTACACATCTGATAACATTTTTAAAGTGTTTGTTACGATATGTTAAGAGGATTTTTTGAGAGTCCGTTTTTTGTCGTAAATGTCAAAAACCTTGATTTTTTGGTTATTCTCATAAAGTCCTATGAAGTCAACATCTTTTAATTTAAAGCCGTTTAATCGGTGTAAAGTATCATTCACAAAGGATTTACAAGCATTTTCATAAATCCATAAAGCCTGTTTTTTGCTGTTAGTATGTGCAAAATCAAAAAATGCGTCATTGTCATTGTCATAAGCAGATATAACATATTTATTAGGCTTGTTTATTTTTCTTAATGCTTGTATGTGATTTTTTGCACTTTCAATATTTTTAGTTGTTTGTATCGGCTTTTGGTTTATGTCTAAAATTTGGCATGCTCCATTACCAATTTTTTTAATATAGTAACCTTGATATTTTTCTAATCTCATTTTTTAAATCCTTATTTTTTGTAGTAACATCTTTTTTTTTGAGAATAACAAGCCAATTTTATACGGCTTGTTTATTATCCTCAATAACCGTTGAATATTCAATTTGCAATTCGGTCAACTGTTCGTAAATCCTTTGTTTATAGTCGGTGTCGGTATCATGTAAGTTATCATTATAAATTTTTTCGGCGGTTTTATTGTCAAAAATTGCCCTTATAAAATGATATTCAAGCATAATGTCAATATAGGCATCTTTTTTATTACTTTCCCATGAGTCCAATTTTCTTTTAAGTACAATTTTTTCAAAATCTTTTATATTATTATCTATAAAAGATATAAAACCATCATAAGAAGTGTAATTTTCTTGCAGATAAAAATTAAAATCCTCTCTATTATCTATAAAACAGTATTTTTTTAATGCGGTCAAATTAAAATCAACTAATAAGTGAAGTTTATCTGTTGTAAAATTATAATATGCAGGTGAAGTCATATTTTTAAATTTTACCGATTTTACTATGTCTATTTTTTCATAGGTTCGTAAATCGTTTAAGCATTCGTTAAGACTATCGGCATGTAATTCGCATACGGATTTTTCATAATCCTTGTAATTTTGCCCTGTTATTTCGTATGTTTCGGGGTGTTCGCTATCTTGTAACAATTCATTTAAGTAAAATTCGGTATCACTATTAAATAAATAGCTCTCATAAAATCCTTCAAATACGATTAAAGTGTCGTTAATAAATTCATGATTTTTCATTTTTTTTGCTCCTTATAATAGTTTAAGTTCTTTATATTGCCTTACTTTGTAAAAATCAATAGTATTATTTTTATTATCAAAAATAACACTTACGGGGCTTAAATAGTTAAGAAGTTTTAAAAACTCATCATGCGTCATTTTTGTTTTGTCAAAATATAAATGATAATTGACATTAACCCCAAAGTCCTTAATTTTTGCACTTTGATAAATTTGTTTTTTAGTTCTAATTTTTGCCATGTTTTTACGCTCCTATGTTTTATATTTGCTTGATAAACTCTAATTTAAAAGAATTGTTTACAGTATCTTTTTTATAAACTTTGTATCTATAATAACCATTTTGAGAATTATACATGGTAACTATGCATGTAATATGTGCAAAATAGCATGCATTATTTGGCTTACATAATATCTCAAAATCAATGCTTTTTATGCCATGCAAGGTATTTTTTTTAAAATCCTTATGAAAAAATTTAAAATTATCATCTGCAAGAATGCATGCATTATTTAAGTATTTAAAATTTTTGTTATCAAAGTTTAATAAACACATACGCATGTATTTACCTATTGTTTTGTAAAAACTTTGTGTTTGCCCGTTGCTATTTGATAAAATAATCATGTTTTTATGCTCCTTTTTGTTTTGTCTAATACTCTATATATGCATGCCCAATAAAGCAGGGCATGACAATATAAAACATTTTAAGCAACTTTTGATAAATCGTTAAAATATATTTTGCGTTGTTTTGGTGTAAGATTAGAATAAACAAACATAATATTATATAACTTTTTGCATGCCTGTTTTAACGCTCTTGCTTGAATATCTAACAACTCAACCCCATTAACCATGCTGCAATTTTCATATTTTTTGATAATGCTTGCAGGGCATAAGCGTTCTAAAATATCGTAGTTATAACATAAACTACAACCGCCCCATGAATAATGCCCCCAATTATCCGCCCCATTTAAAAGGATTTTTTCAAATCCAGCAAATCCAAACATTTTACTTTTAATCAATTTTGAAAATAAAATATCATCATAATCAATAAAATCATGCATGTATTGTCTTATGCCGTTATTCCATGCACTTTTACGCATTTTTAAGCGGTCAATATCGGCATGAATGCACATTTTTAATACTTGTAAATTGTTGTTTTGTGTTTGTGTGTTTGTGTTTTTCATTGTTTACGCTCCTATGTTTAAATTGTAGTAACTTGATAAAATATAAATGTTATCTTTTATCTAATAACAGTATAAACGATATTAAAAAAAATCTCAATACCTTTGTTAAGATATATTAAGATAAGTTTAATCTAACGGAATGCCCTCAATAATACATATTTGCAAATTTAAAAAATCCGTTTCAAGTGTTTGTATTTGGTTATATTGCCAAAATATAACCCCTATTAAAAGAATAATAAAAAGTAAAATGTTTTGTTTTGTCATTGGTCTTATGCTCCTTTGTTTTGTATATTGTTATCTTATAACTAATTATAAAATATAACATCATACATTTAATGTATTTTGTTATTAGTTGTATTAAGAGCCTTATATATTGCTTATTTTCAACTTTTTAAAGTCTATAATATGCAATTTTACAAAACTTTTACAGTTTTTGATGTGGTTATAATCCTTTTGTGGTTTATGTTTTAGTATAAAACTATATATTTTGCACTTTTAAAAAGAAAAAATTTTCTTTTTAAATTCTTAAAGAGTCCTATTTTTAAAATACTTTTATATTAAAATATGTACTTTTGTCTTAAAACATAGATAAATAAAGGGCTTGCACCCTGTCAAAACCTGAAAAGTTCTGTAAAATCAACCATTACAGCCATTAAAAGTCTGCAAATAAGCACTATACAAGGCATTGAACAGATACGCATAAAATAAATGTTGTTAAAATCCTTAAATATTGCAGGATTTACGACAAAAACACACCAAAAAAGCAAGGGCAAAAACACATAAAAGCGTAAAGCCTTATAAATAGTACAATGCAGGCATGCCGATAGCAGCAAAAGCAGCAGCAGCAAGCATTACAGGCATATAAGCAGCCTCAAAAGCACTAATAACAACGCATATAAGCAAATATAGCACGGTAACAAAAAGATACTAAAAAAGCAAAAACACTACGGCTGAAAGCCTTATGTAGCAAGGCTTTGAGGCTTGCCCCGTTAGAATGCCCGTTAAGGCTAATAAAATAAGAAACAGGTGTAATATATCATAACTTTTAAAATAGAGCCGTTATTACATAATAAACATTATAGGTATGTATCGGAACGATATATATATAAGTGCCTTAAATCCTCTATATATAGACATCACATAACAACATATAATAAGTGTTAATAATACACTAATAACAACAAAAGACAACAAGCTGAAAGACCGACCGCCGAAAGTCGCACTATGACTGCATTAGACACCCCCCACCCCCCGTTTTCCCTGTAAAATCAAGCCTAAAAAACCCCGATAGTACCCCCAGAAAAATTTTTCAAATTTCAAATCTTTTCCCTTTTTAATCCACTCTTAATCAACTCTTAATCACAACAAATCAACTTTAAATTAAAACTTATTCATAATAAAATAAAGACTAATTGAGGCTTATTCTGTATAAAATGCACAGTTAAATATCACTTAATTAAGAAGATATATACTGTAAATATAGCAAAAATTCAATAAAAATTTATACAAAATCAACTTTTAATCAACTAATCAACTTTTAATCGTTGACAAATCCACTAAATTTTGGTAAAATTTTATCAAAAAGTGAGGGTAAAAATGAAAGATTTGAGCAAAAATGATGTAAATTATGTAGAAAATATGAGCAAAGATTTGGTTCATAGTTTGAAGGAGATATTAAAATATTATGAGAATAATAACGACAGGTATCTCTATAATAGCCCAGAACGAGCAAGATTTAAGCGTTTGAGGGTTGAACTCGGTAAAAAGTTAATGGAAATTCAAAAAGCAATATATTAAGGAGCGTTTAAATGAAAAAGAAAACAGTTGTAAGAAAAATCTCTTGGAAAGATTATGTTACTGTTTTGTGGATTTTAGAACACCGCAAACAGTATGAGGAAGGCGAAATTTGTGACTTGTCTATGTTTCCGCAAGAACAATTAGAGTCGGTGGAAAAAAGATGTCTTTATGTTGATGATGAAGAAAATGAGATTATCCGAGAGTATCTTGGGGCAAGACGAAAGAAGAATACTTTTGAAAGCATGGTCAAAGATGTGCCAAAAGACCCAAAATATGTCACAAAGGTTGTTGGTTCTACTATTAGATATAAGACAGTCAATGCCGTTGCAAATCCGATAGTATCAAACCTAACAACACCAACCCCTATGAGCAAAGATGATATTGCAGAGGCTCGCAAAGGTATTGACGGCAATAAACCTGTTATGCCTGTTTATTCCGATATGGAGCGTTGGTCGCTTGCTTTACAGTTAGATAAAACAAAAATAGACAACGACACTATTGATTATAATAATTTCTTCAACACTATAAATATGTCTGATTACCTGTTTATAAAAAATATGAACGAGATTGCAGACACTATGGAAAAAATTGATTGGCGAGTCCTGTTTTATATGCTTGAAACAGGCAAAGTCGGTGTCGTTGAGGCTAAACTCGTTATTGAACATTTTGGGGCTACAAACTTTGCTGACAAAGAGCCTCGCCAATTCTTATATTTAGGCATACCAGATTTCTATAAAGACGACAGTACAATAGTTGCGGCTATGATTAAAGCGGAAGATTATAGTTGTAAGTATGAGTTAGCCCTGCAAGACCCAGAACCGACCAGTGAGGATATTCTCAAAAGGTTCAAAGAATACGCTTTACGCAATAGATTTACTAAAATCTTAAACCAAGACCTTTTCTCTGACCCGATTACAGACCAGATTAAAAGCATTAAAGGCAAAAAGGTTGTATTGCAGAGCGAAGAACAAGACGACCCTTATACCAATGAATACACCTATGTTGACAAAAATATGATGATAAATGACTTTGTCTGCTTTGAGAAGGCATTTAAACTTGACCCGAACAAAGTTTATGATGTGTTCGGTACGAAAATGTCTATCAATGGCTACATTGAGCAACTTTATCAAGAATATCCGCATGGATTTAATGATGACTTCTATCGCACTCGTATAGAGGCTTACAACGCTGGTGCGGCTCAAATTTGCGATTTATAAAAATATATATTAGTATGAATAGAGAGGTTTACTATGACAAACACAATGACTCAAATAAAATGCGTATATGATTTATTGAATAATAATAAAGCGTTCTTTGGTAAATATGTCAATTACGCTGACGGCTATTGGGGTTTAGACGATAATGATAACGATTATCAATTAGATACAAGATTGTTTAATTGTCTTGATGAGAATGTCAGACTCTTTAATTTCCGATATAGTTCAAGAGGCGGTAAAAGGCATTATTATATAGAACCGAACGATATTAAAAGATTTGCATACTATGACAAATTTCTGCTTGATTTAATGCACATTATGGCTGGTAAAACCTTCAAAACCCTGTCACAGTTAGCGTCACATTGTATTGACCACAATTTTACTTGTGTGACATCAAAAGTCCGCTTTCCGCTTGGTTTTCAAGGTCGCTATGACGATATTATGTGTGTGATTATCAGAGGCAGAGGCAGACACCAAGACCATAGCGTCTTTATTCCTTATTGGGGGCATTCACCAAGCGTATTACAACACAATAGAATGTTTAAAAATCTGGTGCGTATATTTATATTGTTATATAGACCCGACCTTGACTATCCTTACAGTTTTGAGGGCGATAAACGCAGTTTTGAAAAGATTTTGACTAATCTGTATTTAAGAATTTGTGAGGATTTTCAAGATGAGTAATGAAAGCAGAAGTGACGAACAATGGCTACAACATGCCGAAGACAAGTTGTGGGAAATGATTGAGGGTGCGGAAATCACCCAAGAAAAGTTAGACAAAGACGGTTGCGTACACGAATTGAGAGCGAAGTTACCGCCGAATGTTGACGCTATTAAATTTGCTCTTAAAAACCGCTCAAAAGGCAAATGGGCGGATAAAACAGAGGTCACAAATACTCAAATCAATGTCAACCTTACCGCCTCTTACAATGAGGTTAAAGAGATTATGGCTCGTAAAAAAGCCAAAATCCAAGAGCAACAACACTTACAAAGTTTACCGATTATTGAAGGGGAAATCGTAAATGAGAGCGAAACCAACGGCAATACAATATAATATGTGTCTGCATTTGTGCCAGATTTTAAACCAGAATGGCGGTCGTCTTGCGTGTGATGAGGCTATGTATTATGACTTTTTAGACGCTTATAGAGTCACGCATGAGGCTATGTTAAAGGCTATTCAAATCTGTAATTCGTTGTTTCGTGAATGCCGATACCCTTATATACATATTAGGTCTGAAAAGGAAAGCGGTCACGCTGACGGTGAGTTCTACCTTACAAAGAGCGGTCTTGATTGGGCTAAAAACCTGCCTGCAAGTGACTTCCCTGCTTATGCAGAGTTGCCAAAGGAAGAAAAACCGCCAATCAGCCGTGAAGAATTACATGCCGCATTCAACCCCGAACCGCCAAAGCCTAAAAAAGAAAAGCCAACATGGACAAAAGAAGAAGTCATACATCTTATGACTAACGAGGCTCATATTGTCGGTCACATGCTTGGCACAGGTTATGACCTGCTTGAAGAAATCCATAGCACTTGGATTAACGGCTGGATTTTAAACCCTTATGATTTAAGGGTTGCAATACACCAAGCCCACCGTGACTCTTACAAGACAACATGTTTGAGATTGTTTATTGCTGAAATGATGTTATTACAACCGCTCACAACCATTGTGCTTTTGCGTAAATCAGAAGACGCAGTAAAAGAGGTTGTAAACGGTGTAAGTAAAATTCTTGATACACCTTTATTTCAAACATTTGCGGCAATTCTTTACCCAGATGTCGGACTCAAAGGCGGACTCAAAAAGACAACAGACACGGCTCTTGCCATAGATACAAACCTAAACACTTCTTTATCTGGTGAATTTCAATTAAGGGCATTGGGTCTTGGCTCACCGTTGACAGGTAAACACGCTAAAATCATTATCACAGACGATATTGTTACCACAGACGACCGTGAGAGTGAGGCAGAGCGTAAAAATACGATTGCCAAGTATCAAGAGTTGATGAATGTCCTGTCAAATAATAAAGGTTTTAGTGATACCCGAATAATCAATATCGGTACACCGTGGCATGAGGAAGACGCTTTTAAACTTATGGAGCGTGGTCTTAAACCAAAGAACGATAATTACAAGCATTATGAAGAAATGCTGGAAGACCCAAAATTTTCGGAAAAAAGAAAAGCCCATTTTAGGGAAATGATACGAAAACTTGATATGCAGAGGGGTAAATCAGTCTATAACTGTTATCAGACAGGCTTGATGACAGAGGAAGACATTGAGTGGAAAAAGCAAGTATTGAATGATGATGTGCTTTTTGCCGCAAACTATTTATTGTCTTTGGTATCTGATGATGAAAAACCGTTTAAGCGTATAAATAATGTCGGAAACTACTCTCTATCATTCTTTGAGGATTGTTGGGAAGTTATCGGACATATAGATTGTGCTTATGGCGGTGATGATAGCACTTCTCTATCTATTGGCGGATTTGATTATGATAATTTCAATACCGTTGTTTATGGAAGACGCTGGGATAAAATACCGATAGACAAAAATTATCTTGAAGTCGCAGAAATCCTTTGGTCTTGCGGTTGCACAAAGTTATGGCTTGAAAAGAACGCAGACAAGGGGCTTATGGGCGATAAATTTAGGGAATTAGGCTTTGATGTGGAAAGTTATCACGAAAGCATGAATAAGCATACAAAGATTGTTAGTACGATACGACCGTTTTGGCGAGAGAGCGGTAATGAGGTCTTGCCGTGTGTGCAATTTGTTGAAGAAACTGACGAAAATTATTTGTCACAGATTTATGATTACAAAAAGGGTGTAGCCCATGACGATTGCCCCGACAATTTGGCATGCCTCTTAATCAAAGCCAAGTTTGGAAATTTGGCAGTTAGGGTCACATAAAATGAAGAAAAAGCGTAAAAATCAACCTAAAAAGAGCAACAAAGGAAAAACATGGAATTGGTCAAACAATCCTCACGGTGTTATTAAGACAGGGGGTAGGTGGACTCTGCTTGCGGCTGAATGCTATATTAGAAAAGAGTGTTATGGTTGTATTTATTGGCGATATTGTAAGCAAAATTCTTACGAGGATTATCCGATTATGAGGCAGGTCGTAAGAGAGTTATATCGCAAGTTCGGAATGCCGCCAAAGAACCTGCTTGACACCGCAAAGGAATATTATTATAATAATTATCAATAGTGGCAGACGAGGCTATGGCTACCGAAAGTCATCTTTGAATGAAAGTCGGGCTATCCTAAAAGAGTCTGCCCCATGAGTCGCTTAATCTAATAAACAGGGTATCTTAACCTCTTTCCGCAAGCCGATAGCATGCGTTGGCAAGAGTCTTATGGGTTACGAGTGTCGCTCACTCAATAGGCTCAAAGATAAACTGATGATTAAGTCTGCGTAAGCCCTACGCAACAACAATCTGGGTCGCTCCCAGATAACAGGGCAAATTAAATTGTTGAAATAAAAATTAAAATCGGGTATTATCAATAACAAAGGGGGAAATTCTATGTCCTTTGTTAGTAGAGTAATGAGCCACATGGGCTTTAAAAAGCAAATGGAAGACGCAAGCGAGGCGAGTGCTTGCGGTGGCGAAGTATATATCAAAGACGGTCAGATTGTCGGAAATCCTTATGCTGAATTTTGTAGCACTAAACAGACTTTAACCGACACCGAACTTGCGAGAGCATACGAAAAGGTTGCATGTATTGCGACCAGCGTTGATTTGATTTCTAACAATTTTCAAATGATAGAGCCTGTTATATATAACGACTCTAAAAGAGAATTTGTAGAAATGCCGAGCGACCGCAAGATAAAAAACTTTTTAAAACTTTTACGCAAACCAAACGCTACCGATAGCCGCTCAAAATTCTTTGACAAAGCGGTTAAAAGTTATATCGTATATGGTGTTGCGTATTTTGCGTTTACTATATTAAATAATGAAATTACATCAATGAGGGTGCTTGATAACGGTAATGTTAGCATGCTTGAAGATGTTGTAAATAATCGTATCGGTTCTTATTTGGTTACAAATTCTGGCGGATATACGGGTCAATATGAGTTTAACGGTACATATTACGCAAAAGACGGCGAAAGTACAATGATTATTGCTCCTTTTGTCAATCCTTCAACAGAATGCTCATATATGCCAGCCTCTTTGCTTTTGGGTGCTGGGCTTGAAGCTCTAATGTATTGGTATGGTTGTTTTCACAATAAATCATTACTTCAAAATGGAGCAAGACCTTCTATGGTCTTCTTAATCAAGAGCCTTTTAAATCCGAAACACCGTGAGCAATTACGAAACGAAATTAGAATTAAGCATGGCGGTGCTGGCAACGCTGGAAGTGCCATAATTATTGACGGTGCGGCAGATAAAGATGTCAAACAGTTTTCACAAAACAATAAAGATATGGAATTTTCAACCGTATTAAAAGCGGCGGAAGACGCTATTTATAAACGACTCGGTGTAAATTGGGTGCTTGGCGAAAAGGTTACAACAAAGGATTTGCAAACAGGGCGAGAAATGATGTATGATAACACCATTTGCCCTTTGTTTAATGCGGTCTATAACCATTTATTTGATGTGTGCAAGTATTTTTCAATGGGTTTAACCGATTATAGCGTTTTCTATCTTGAACAAGATGTGCCAGCATTGGAAAGCCGCTTTTTAAAGAAAATGAAAGACCTGCCGAGTCTTGGTATATTTACTATCAAGGAAAGAAGGGCTATGTATAACTATCAACCTCTTGGCGACATGCGTGATGATGAATTAACCGTACAAACCGTTCAAGTTAATCAAACAGGCAAAGACGGCAAAAAAAATACAACAACTTTCTCTGGTGATAATAAGGGCGAAGGTCAAGCGGCAAGCGAGGAAGACGAAGAATAAAAGTAAATTGTTGCAAAAATAAAAAGGATAGTTTATTATTAAAATCAAAGAGGGTAAAATTATGGCGGATAAAATTGACGCAAAACGCATATTTTTAAAACTTGAAAGAGTCAACGAAAACGAAGTTAAATTGGAATTTGACTTTGAGCGTGATGATGAAAAGAATGTCTATATCATGGGCATAGCAAGTACACCAGACATCAATAGTGCTGGTTTTATTATGGAAAATAAAGCCGTATTTGACGCTTGGCTTGATTGCAAAAAATCTGGTAAAAATATCGCAGTTTACGAAAAACACGACATGCCAATAGGCAAAGTTGTGGCTTGTGAAGAAATGGGCGGAAAAATCTTAATCGTTATGGAAATTCCGAAAAGCGGAAACGAAAGATTTTTGGCGGTTTACGAACAAGGTATTTATGTCGGTTTATCAGTCGGGGGCTGGACTCTTGACGGTGAGTGGATTGACGACATATTTCATGTTACTGAATTTGAGTGGTACGAAGTGTCTGTCACCGACATACCTGCCAATGAAAATGCTCTCTTGCTTGAATTTGCAAATAGCAAAAAAGAACCTCAAAGGGAAATTAAACAAGAGGCAAGCAGGGGAATTTCTGACAAAGAAATCGGTATTGCACTTGAAAATATTACAAACAGAATAAGGGGGATAAACTAATGAAATCAGAAGACAAAAACAGACTTTTCAAGGTTGCACTTGAAGGTACACCGTCAAACCAAGACGGAAAACAAGACCCTGCTGGCAACAATGTTGATTTAGCAAAGTTAGAAAAAGATGTTGTATCAGCAGTTGAAACAAAGTTAGAAGAAAAAACCAACTCTATAAAAGACGGTTTAAAATCTGACTTAAAAGACGGTTTAAAAACCGAACTTGAAACAATGATTACTGAAAAGATTGACCAAGCAAAAAAAGAAATGGTTGAACTTTCAAAATCAAACAAACAATCTGCTGATGACGCAACAGAGATTGAAAAAATCCAATTACAAAAATTAAATTCTTGCGTTAAAGACGGTGCTGAAAAGGTTACACTTCAACAATATAGAGAATATATGGATAAGTTGAACCTTCAAGTACGCACGGCTTTAAGAGGCGGAAAGATTGAACTTGACGCAACAATCGCTGGTTTTGCTGGCTTTGATGACGCAAGAGGCGGAGCATTGATAATCCCAGAAGTGGATAAAACAATCCGCCAAGACTTTGTGGACTATGACGAAGGTTTAATGAACTCAATTACTTTTGAACCTGCTATGTCAAGAACAAAAAGATGTGTTGTTGATGTCGTTGAACCAGACGAAAACACACAGGCTACAAAGGAAACTTTGGAAAAAATCGGCTACACTCTTGATGACGGTTGCTTTGTATCTGCTACATTGAACCTAAAAGACTATGATAGCCCAGCGAGAATTACTTATGACCAGATTGAAGACGAGGCTTTTAGAATTGAGCCTTATATCAACGGCAAATTAGTTCAAGGTTCACGCAGAAAAGTAGCGAAAGACCTTTGGATTGGTAATTCTGCTGACAAAATTAAAGGTATTATCAATTATCCGCAAGGTAATAAATACGGTCAAGTTGCAGTTAAGCATGTTGCTACATCTGGCACAATCACAATGACTGATATTATGAACCTTTGTATTGCTAACAAGAATAAAGGTGTTTTATTCATTGACAGAGCAACTTGGGGTACATTGATAACAGAAAAAGACGAAAACGGCAGATACTTATTTGAATTAGGCTCTGTTGCACAAGGGGCAGGTACACAACCGTTCCATGTTGACGCAGTTGTGCCTCTTTTAAATGTTCCTGTTGTTTTTGATGACGCTTTCATTTTACCAGAAATGGTTGCGGCTAACATCAAGGCGGCTATTTTACCACCTTCTGCTATCGCTGGTTACAAAAGACCTGTTGCAAGATTTATGGTAAAAGACCACTTAAAGAACAGAGATATGCTATTGACAGAACGCTATGACGCAGTTCTTACTCAATTTAAGTATGTTAAACTTCTTTCTGGGGTTGCAGAATAATTGGGATAGAGATTTGGGGTGGGTTCGCCCACCCTCTCTTTCAATCAGAGTAATACTTTAAATAATATAAGGGGAAACGAAAATGAAACTAATTGACAAATTACAACCTATCTCTGCAATATCAAATGTTGCAACAGTAGGCTACCAAACCCTTTTCGCAGTATTCACAAATGGTGCGTCTGGGGCAAGCAACTACACAGGCACAAAGGCAGAGGCAGACGCTATTAAAGCCGCTTTGGTAATCAAATTGGCTGAAACTTCAAGTGATGAAGGTTATGACGCTGATAAACAATATTTATCTGTAAGAACTATTGCAGGTACAAAAATGTTTATTGCTGAATTATCTTTGTCTGATGTATTGGTTAAGAGCATGACACTTACAGACGCTACTCTTGCAAGTGCATTCTTGACTTTACCGTCACAAAGCGAAGTGTAATATAGAGTAGGGAAGGTGAGGTAAGAAATGAAAATTAAACTAAACACAGACCAACACTATATTGCGGCAGACGGCGGCATACACTTTGGCAAAAAGGGCGAAGTTGTTAATATTGACCCTCTTTTCGCAAAACTTATTAGAGATAAATTTTCAATAGTTAAAAACGAAGAAGAAGACGAAGACAACAAACCTGAAAAACCACTTGACAGAATGAATAAGGCTGAATTGACGGCTAAAATTAAAGAGTTAGGAGTTGACATTACTGACGAAGAAATTGAGGCTATGTCAAAGGCAGAACTTATAAAAATTATTGTCAATGCTCAAAACGCATAGTGTATTTTATTAACATAGTATGTTTAACATGATGAAAGCCTTGCCTATTATTTATAAGGCAGGGCTTTTTTAAAAAAGGATTAAAAAATGAATTACTTGGCAAGAGTCAAACGCTCAAATGATTATGATTTAATAGTAAATAGTCTTTATGAAGAAATTGTTGATGAAGAAACAGGCGAAACTACCCAACAACCGATTTCTGATGTTGACGGCACAACCGCTTTGTTATTAACAGACGGTACGAGTTGGGAATTGCTTGACGGTGATTGGCACAGGATAGACGAGGCGACAGACAAACTGATACAATATAGCCTTTATCCTTTTATAATGCAAGTTTGCGACTCTATCCATACTCATTTTATCAGATGTGACAAATCTCAAAAATTCAAAGAGGCTTTATTAAGCCGCAATAACGAAAATGAAACGGTTACAGTCGGCAATCTTGGCGAGGAAACACCTTTTGTGCAAGCCAATGATTTTGCCTATATTGAAACCGAATTGCAAATGTTATTAACGCAGATATTAGAAAACTCTGACAATGGGCTGATTTATGACGACAAAGGCTTACATACCAGAATAACAGGCAAAAACGAATGCGTCATGGTTCATTTGGTTATGTTTCCGCCACAGTTTTTGAATGCGGTTTTAGATATGCTCGGATATGACTTGTTTAAACGAGAAGGCAAAGAGGTTAGAACCGAAAGATTGGGAAACTATACTTATACCAACTTTGAACCTGCGGCTTATTATGGTCTTGGTACATATCCGCAAGACATTGAAGACTGTATTAAATATTGGCAACATGTATATACATAAAGGGGGATAATATGGGAAAACATAATGAGAACCATGCAAAAGTTAAATTTGAGGCTGAAAAAGGGGCAGAACCAAAACAGGTTGAAGAAATGACCGCAGTAAAAGAAAAGATTAAGTATTCACCAGAAATGCTTGTATCTGCTATTGAAGATGTGGCTTTGGAAGTTAATAATGCGTATTTCCGCCACCCTTTTAAAAAATGTCCGTCATGCTATAAAAACAGTTTAAATGCAGTTTTGGCTCATTTCGGGGCTGGCGGCAAAAATAAAATTGGCAACTTAAAAGGATTTCAAGCCACAGTAGGTGATGTTATCGCTTGGACTTCTGACTCTTATAAAGGCATGTCAATCGTAAAAGGCAAAAACAACGGTGTATTTGAACTTGAAACAAGCCCTTTTGAAATACCACGCAAAGAGGCGGCTATCATTGAAAGAGTTGTTATACCAGAAAAATACCGTAATGTAATTGCTAAAATGGCAGACTATAAGGCTGGAAACCTGCCAGAAGGCTGGGCTGGTGAGGCAACGGTAGCAATCGGCAGAGGGGAATATCCGAATGTTATTAAAGAAGAACTATAAGACATTAAGTTGTTGGGAAAAGCCAGAGGTTGACGATTATGAAAATCGTAAATCCGAATATATCTTTGTAAAAAAGTTTAAAGGCTTGATACAATACCCAATGGGGCAATATTATTCAAAATTGCTTGACATTTACGACAAGGAAACTTTGAGAATGTCGGGGATTTTGTTTGCCCCTAAAAATGTCAAGTTTGACGATAAAAACCTATTGAGAAATGTTGACGGCACGGCTTTCGCCTTCTTTTCAATTATTCCTATAAATCAAAACATAGGCATGATTAAAGGGGTTAAAAATGTTGACCACAACGAGTATAGAATAGAATTTGTCAATAAAAATGTAAAATTCCCGACAGACGAAAACGGTAATGTAATATTTAAGAAGGTTTAATATGATAATAAATAAACTAATTGGATTTAAACCAGATACAAAGCAACCTGTTTTTAAGGGCATAAGGCAACAACCAAAAATCTTTGTGCGTGAATACGGCGAAGTTACGAGAGAGAGGGGTTTTTATAAAGACAAAATTCTTGATATATATAACGCTTATGACAAAGAAGGTCGGCTGGCTAATAAATTATACTATCTTACAGACCGAGTTGGGAATTGGTTAAAGTCAAAATTAGTTTATTTTGATGAGAGCGGTAAAAAAATAAAGCAAATCACAAGCGAGGTTGGCTGATATGAAGACTTTTAATATAGACCTATGGCAAACTATCAAAAATAATTTAACAGGGCAAGATGAGGCTCTGAATGGTCGCATTTTCTTCGGGGTCGCTCCCGAAAAAACCGAAACCCCATATTGCGTTATTCATGTATTGAATGGGGGCGAGGATAGCAACGCTCAAACTTTGTGTCAAAATGACCCAGATTATAAAGCCGTTGGTTTTGCACGAATACAGTTTAATATCTATGCCACAAATGACATGTGGCTTGATGAAATAAGGGAAGACTTAAATAGACATATTAAGTCTTTAAGAGAATTGGAAAAATATCGCATTTTGTCAAGAGTCCTTTTGAGAAGTAAAAATGCGTCAAGTTTTACCAATGAAACAGGCACAGGCTTGACAGAGTTTGAGTTCAAGTATGAGCCTTTGTAATTTGTTGCAAAAAAAGAGGGTATGGTTTATTATGAAATTAAAAGATTTCATGTGACCTACAACAAAAAATAAGGGGGATAAAATTATGACAGTTAAAAGAGTTATCAATGAAGACACAGGGGTCTATTTCTTTGACTTTGCTGATGAAAAGACAACAGGTGCTTTGACAGTTGGCGACCGCTATCTTGTTACCGCAAGAGGTGCAGGTAATGCTTTGCCGCAAGGTTTACAGGCTGGCGACATTTTCCGTTGCACATCTCAAATCACTTTGGGCGAAGGCGACAAGGTTAAACCTCTCGTAATGACAAAATTCTGCGGTTATCAGAATGTTGACGGTACATTTGACCGTGAACAAATTGATGTTACCGCAATTTGTGACACAGTTACAAATTACAGAGCAGGTCGTTTGTCTGTTGAATTAACAGGTACACTTGTAGTTGAAACATCAACAGACGCAGAACAAACCGCTACCGACATTGTATTAGGAAACTTAATCACAATGTTAGAACAACAAGCAGACGGTTCTTACAACAGAAGTACAACAGGGGAACAAGTAAACTTGGCTCTCGTACTTACAGAAGGTATTGTAGGGGCTGATGTAAGAGATTTATCTCTTTACACACCTGCTTTAATCACTTCTGGCGGATTTAGCGGTGGTACAAACTCTGCAAAAACGGCTGATATGTCTTTGGCAGTTACAACAGGCGATTTTGAACCTCAATTTGTCAAAGAAAAAAGACCGACAGAATAATGTGAGTAAAATAATGCAATAACAGAAGGTGAGGTAAATTATGGCATTAAAAGCGTACATAGAACACACATTTAAAGCGAATGTAAAATTTGAAGACGACTCGGTGAAAGAGGTGACTTTTAGGTTGCCTCGTAACACCGACCTTTACACAAGTGAAGACGGTAATACAAATTTAAACACGCTTTACACTTTCGCTAATATGGCGAAACCGTTTGATAAACCTATTCAAGTTGAAACCGAAAACGGCTCTATTGTGAATTGCACGACCATGAAAGAGTTAATCAGTCTTGGTGTTGTAATGAAACTTGATGATGTTATCACGAAATGGTACGAAAAAAGACAAGAGATAGAGGCTGAAAAAGAAAAAGCCCTAAAAAAGTCCAAATCGGCTGGGAACTCTACATCAAAGGGTACACCAGAACAAAACGGTTAAGTGAAACGGAACTCTCAATGCCTATGTTTGTAGGCGACAAGAAAAATCCGATAGCGATTGATAAAAAATGGAAATTACTTACCAATCTTGATGATGAATTTTATGAAATGCTTGATGACGCTTACAACCACATAGCAGGGTTCAAAAAAATATCAATAGACGACACTTCGTTGTCACCAGCCTATTTGTGTGCCACAAGATACTTGGTTTTAAAGTTAATGCAGGAATACAACATTGGCAAACTATAATACAAACTATGAAAACATAAGATTAAAGATATTTCAACGCATAGAAGGGTTGAAAAACCTTGAATTTCAAGCAGGTTCAACCCTTGCGAGAAATATCAAAGCAGAGGCTCGCAAGGCTTTCGGTGAAGGCAAAAGCGGCTATCCTTATGAATTTCATAACAGTTTTCAAAGTGACGAGGTTGTGCATTATGACGAAAACCAAAAGGCGGTCGTTATAGACCACCCAGCCGCAAGAGTTCTTGAATACGGTATCGGTACACAAGTCATAAAGGCAAAAGACGCTGAATTTATGCACTTTAAAGGGAAAGACGGCGAAGATGTTTACGCAAAAGAGGTGGTTATATCACCCAAAAAACCTGTCGGCTATGCGAGAGCCGCTATTGAAGAAACTCGCAAAGACCTAAAAAAGATTTATAAAGACAGTATTGACATGGGGTAAAAATCAATGAGTGACGCTTACGAACCGTTTTTGATACCTGTTGAGGTCATAGGTGGAAAAGACGCAGAGAGTACATTAAAAAATATAGACTCTAAACTCAAAGAGATTAGCGAAAACCTTATAGATGTAGGATATGGGGCAGACGCTATGAAGATTTTGACCGCAAATATGCGTGATTTATCCTCTGTTTCAAAGACTGTCGCCTCTGGTATATCATCATTAAACAAGGCGAACGCACAAGCCGCAAAAGACGCAGAGAGCGTTGCTTTGGCACATCAAAAAGTTGCAACAGAGGCAGGTAGAACCGCAAGGGAACTTGAAAAGGCAAAAACCCAAGTGGCTAATACCGCAGTAGCAAATCAAAAACTGTCAACCGAAATGGAAAAGACCGCAACCGCTCACGCAAGGGCTGAAATGGCGGCTTTAAGAGTTGCACAGGCACATGAAAAACAAGCCTTAAAGGCACAACAAGCGGCTCGCCCTTATAACCAACTCAATCAACAGTTAAGAGAGCAAGCCCAAAAACTTCAAGACGCAATCGCCGCAGGTAATTTAAACGAAGTTACCTTGCAGAGAATGGCAGATAAATATACTCGTCTTAATACAAAGATACAGGAAACTAATCAAAAATTTGCCGAATTAACCAAGCAAAAACAGGATAACAAGAATGTTTTAGACATATTAAAAGCCTCTCTCGGCACTTTTATAGGCATGCTTGCAAGAGATTTCTTAACGAACGCTATACAAGGCTTTAAGGAATTTGCCGCCTCAATTTCAAAGGCTGGTATTGAATTAGACGCTTTGCAGAACACTATGTTAGCCGCAACAGGTGGCTGGGAAAGTGGCGGTCGTGAGATAAAGTGGATTATTGATATGTCAAACCGTTTAGGGCTTTCCTTCGGTGATGTTTCCGACTCTTATGCGAAATTTATGACATCATTTACAAGGTCTGGTGGTACAATTTCACAATCAAGACAAATCTTTGAAGACCTGTCTGCGGCTATGGTATCGCTACACTTACCAGCCGAAAGAATGCAGGGGGTGTTCGTTGCCCTTGAACAAATGGCGAATAAAGGCACGGTGCAAGCCGAAGAACTCAAAAGACAGTTGTCAAATGCCTTGCCTGGTGCGTTTGAGTTAGCCGCAGAGTCTATGGGCATACTACCAGCAAGGCTTATGGACTTAATGAAAAAAGGCGAAGTCTTTTCAAAAGACTTTTTACCTGCTTTTGCGGCTACTGTTAAGGCGGCATTAGGTCAATCAATAGATATTGCCTCAATGCAATTTAACGCAAGTATAAACCGATTAGCAACGGCAACAGACCTCTTAAAAATGAATTTAGGTCAAATGGTAAACGAGGCACTTTTACCCCTTGTAAATGGGCTTGTAGCGGTCACAAATGCGTTAGCAAAAACGGCTCAATTCTTTAACGAAAATACTACCGCCTCAAATTTATTAAAAGGGGCATTGTCTGGGCTGTTAGCAACGGTTGTAGCATTTAATTGGAAAGCAATCGTATCTGGTGTCACGGCTTTCGGTACAACTATAATGACCGTTGTTATACCTGCAATCGGCTCTTTGATGAGTGAATTGTTAGTGTTGAACGCAGAATTGGCTGGCTTGCCACTAATTATTGGTGCGGTTGTAACAGGTGTAGCCGCTCTTGGCTTTAATTTGGCTGATACGGCTAAAAAGGCAGGTGATATAACCCCTTATATTGGTTTAGGTCAGCAAATTGTTAATTTAACAAAAGAAGTGACAACGCTTGATAGTACAACAGAGGAAGGTAAGCAAAGGCTTGAAGAATTTAAGCAATCTTTCCCTTCATTGACTCAATATTTAACCGAAACAGGTAAGAAATTTGAAGAATTATCAGACGCAGAACTTCACCATATCGCAGTGTTAGGCGAGCATGACGCTAAAATGAGGGTTGTAGAAGAACGCACAAAAGAGTTGGCAAGTTGGCAGTCCACCTTTGCGGCAGTCTGTCAAGTCGCTTGGGATAACATTTGCAAATGGGCTAAAATCCTTTGGGCTACGGTGGTTGATGTTTTCACAAAAATAATGAACTTTGTAAAAGGGGTCTTCAATTTCATTAAAAATGTCACCGTCAAATTTGTTGAATTTACAGGTAAAGTCGGCAAGGTTATGACCGAAGTCGGCGATAAAATGGGTGTTTTTGGAACAAACATGAAATTAACAGGGCAAGCCCTCTCGGCTGGTTCTGATTTTGTTTTACATTTTGGCGAAAACATGGACAAAGTTAAAACTGTAATTCAAAATGCTGGCACGGCAACGGTTGAATGGGCTAAAAACACTTCTTTTGCAATAGATGTAGCCGACAAAAAGTTATCAAATGCTAATCAAAATGCAATCAAAAAACTTGAAGTCGTAAATAAGAACTCAAAAATGACTTATGACGCTTTGAAACAGGCTCAAAGTGCGGTTACAGGTTTACAAAATGCAACAAGTGACGGTTCTAAAAAAGGAAAAGGTAAAAAGGGTTCTACAACCAAAAAAGAAAAGACTGAATGGGATTTACTTAAAGATGAAATCAAGGCTACCGAAGACGCTATTAGAGTCAAAAAATTGCATGGCGAAAGCACGGCGGAACTTGAAAAACATTATGCAGAACTTTTGAGTAAACAGAATGCGGTTGATGTTCAAATGAAAGCCTTAAAAAGTTCTACTACAAAGGCTACTTCGGCTTGGCAAGATTTACAAAATCAACTTAAAGAGGTGTCAGAAGAATACAAGAGCATGCTTTTGCAACCAAGCAAATATACGCATGCTCAAATAGAACAACAAAAACAATTACTCGGTCAATTAAAATCTCAAAGCGAATATTACAAAAATATTGAAAATCGTGAGAGCGTCATGAAAATTACAAACCGAAATGCAAAGCAACTTTCCGACACTTTGATTGACGGTATATTTGAACCTTTAAGAGAAGGCGAAACCTTGTGGTCACGATTTAAAGACGCAGGGCTTGACGCTTTAAAATCTATTGCACAACAGGCTACAAAAAGATTTTTGCAAGATATTGTAACAGGTTTTACCGCAGGGTTTAAAAATAATGCTGGCAACATCTTTCAAAGGCTTGCAAGCGGTTTTACAGGCTCTATTACAAGCGTTGCAGGTAAGACTTTGCCAACTAATATGTGGGGTCAAAATGGAAATCCGCAAGCCTCTGGCGGCTTTTGGTCAACGCTCGGAAATACTTTATTTGGTGGAAGTGGCAAACAAGGCACACCTGTTATTAAACAAACTTCTGGCGGTTCTGGCGGTGTATTAGGCAATATCTGGTCTTCCGTTAAAAATCTGTTTGGCGGTGGTTCTAATGCAGGTCAAGCTACAAGTTCGGCAAGCCCTATCGCAACAATTAACAATGTCGGTGCGGTCGGACAGTCTATTTTAGGCGGATTGAATACAAGTGCTAATACATTGACTCAAACATTACAAAATGCAACTTCGCCAGCCGTTTCGGGTGTTCTTGGAAATATCACCAATCTCGGAACTTCTGCTTTGGGAACAGGCACAAATATAATGGGCATGGCGAACTCGGCTCTTGGTGCTGGGTCAAGTATATTAGGCATGGCTAATCCTGCGATTTCTGCGGCTCAAAGTATAGCAAGTATGGCAGTTGCCGCTCCTATCGCCGCAACAGGAATGGGTGCGTTAGCGGCTACAATGGCTATGGCAAGCGGTTCATTCCAAGCGTCTGCCCCTGCTTTAATGCAAATGGCTGGGGCTATGAGTGCTTTGGCTACCTCTGCGGCAACGGCGGCAACATCTATGGCGGCTATTGCGGTTGCAAATGCGGCTAATAGTGCGGCACAGATACCTTTTGTTGGCTGGTTACTTGCCCCTCTTGCGGCTATTATGACAGGGGCAGGAATAGCGGCTGGTACGGCTTTAACAGGTGCGGCTATCGGTGCAAGTACGGCTATGGCTGGGGCTGGTCAAATGCTCGGCGGTGCTATGGCTGGAATAGGCAATCAATTATCTGGTGTAAGCGGTTTAAGTAAAGGGTCATCAACGACAACTTCGGCGAAGGTGATACCGCATGCGAAGGGTGGCATTGTGTCCTCACCAACTATGTTTCCCATGCAGGGTGGCAATTTCGGTCTGGCTGGCGAGGCTGGCACAGAGGTTATTGCCCCTGCAAGACGCATGTCTAACGGCGATTTAGGTGTTGGTGCGGTTCAACCACAAGTCACCGTTAATAATTACACGAATGCGGCGGTTGAAGTTATTAAAAGACCTAATAATGAAATGGAAATTAAAATTTCCGAACTTAACTCAATGCTATCAAGTAGTAAGACAAATCAAGGCTGGGCTAACGCACAAAGCAGAATGGCTAAACAAGGAAGGCAGATAGGATAATGGCGGTTACTTATGATAAAAATATAATATGGGGCGACCCAAACATACTATTTAAAGTATCTGCGACAGACGGTTTATATGTCATGCCGTGGCGGTTATTACATGACGGCTATCAAGTTACAAGGCAAGATACTGTCGTTAGAATAACACCAGACGCAGGTGAGGTTATATCTCACTCAAAATGGTCGGCTGGCGGTCGTATTATTTCGGCAAAAATCTTTGTTAATAGCGAAGAACAATTTTGGTATTGGTTATCGGTTGCAACAAATAATACGGCGATACCTTGCTGGGTTTATGACCCGAAGGTAAATGGTTATATGAAGTGTCATATCACCGAGCAACCTTCCGCAAGTCCAGCAGGTACGAGTGTTAGAGGTATGTATATAAATCTGCAATTATACGCAAAAGCACAATCCGTAAGTGTTCTTAACTTTATTACTGAAAACACCCCAGACAGAGCGGTTGTTGAAGGTATTGAGGGCGATTATAAATTTGTATCAGAACAAGGTGAGGTGATGTACTAATGCCAATTTTGCCAATGATTAGTGCTACAAAAACTTTAAACAAAGTCCTTTTCCTTGCTTGTGATGTTTTGCACAGTTCATTTGAAAATGGGCGGTATAGCATTTGTAACGACATAGTGAACCATACAAGGACAATAGAACACTCTGACGGCACGATTGAAGAAAGAGTATATGAATGTGTACCTTTTGGCTTTAATGTGCCAGCACAGAGCGAAACAGACGGCTCTCAATTCATTATTACAAATATCGGCTTGGTGTCTTCAAACATTTTAAGAGCGGCAGACAATTCTCTTGAAGACCTTGTTGCTGACTGTTGGTTAGTTGTTGCAAATTATGACGGTAAGAATGCAAATTGGATTTCACTTGGTAAATACATTCTTGATATGAACCAGACCGAAACCATAGAGTCCGTTACCGCAAATCTTGTTATCAAAAATTGTTATGGTATAAATGCAGGTAAATACAGGGGCAAAAACCCAAGTGTATTTATAAATTTGAATTATAGGTAGGTGAGGCTATGCACGAAAATCAAATTATGCGTTATATGATGTCAAAACATTATAAAGAAAACGAGTATGTTTGCTGGGATTTTGTCATTGATGTAATTAAGGATATGTACGGAATTGAATTACCCGAATATCCTGTTACAGAAGTTCAAGCAGAATTTAAAAATCGTCTTTGTGCAAATTTTAAACATTCCGTAATCCCAGACGGCGAGCAACAAGAAGGCGATATTATCGGATTTTCATTATTTGCAAATCAACACGCAGGGGTTATAATAAATAAAGACTACTTCATTCATTTAAGACCAGAAGGGGTTGTCGTGACGGCTATAAGCGATTTGAGGAAAAATTATGTCATTTACAGACTTGAAAGATAAAATACTTTTTAAAATCTTTGCTCCGTCAACACTTTGCCACAGGGGGCTTGGTATAGAGCAACACGAATTTAAGTTTTGGTCTGGCTTGCCTGTTTGTGTGGTCTTTTCTGACGAACCTTATGACAAAGACGGTTATTGCAAGACAGTTTATATAAATAATCAGCGTGTAAAATGGTGGCAAATCATACCACGACACGCTTTTATAGAAGTTAGACACAAACCAACAGGGATTATCGCTACAATTATCGGTGCGGTTGCGGCGGCTCTTGGTGTTTCAACGGTTGCCGCAGGTGTAATTGTCGGTGTTGCCGCAGGTATAGCGGTCGGTGTTGCCGCAGGTGTTACGCTGGGTGTTACTTTGGGTGGCAGAGGTGGTGCTGGTGTTACAAACGGTCAAAATATGCCGACTTATTCATCAAAAAATACACCAGATTTGAGCGGTGCTAAAAACGAAGTTCAAGAGGGTGTTGTGCCGATTGCGTTCGGTCGCATTTTGCAAACATTTAACTTCGGTCAATACTGTTATCCGCTGGTTAAAAGCGGTTATGGCGGCAACCGTTATAGAACCTATTTTGTGGCTGGTTACAAAAATGCCAGATATGAAAAGTTTAGGCTTGGTGATGTTTTGCTTGAAAACTACCGTCAAGCGTCTTATTCTTTGCAACAGGCAAATGGTCAGAGCGGATTTATAGGCTGGGATAACGCTTTTACTTATTCTTATGAAAGAGAATTGACTTTTGATAAAACGCAAGCAGTATTTCAAACGGCAATAGCCTATTTTAACCAGCCCATTGTATCAACCTTGCTTGAACCTGCCGACCATTACACGCTGACTCAAAAGTATGTTTTTCATAATGTGAATTATAATTATTGGACTAATAAAAGGTTTAGAGTTGGTATGACGCTTGTATTTGACAATACAGATATGACTATTACAAAGGATATAACCGTTACAAGGGATATGCTATATCAGATTGAAGGCGAGCAAGGTTCAACGACATACTACGCAGATGTAAACATCGAGGTTAAAGCAGAGGATTTCGGCGAAGATACCGAAGGCAAAGTAGTTGAAGAATATAGATATACGACCACAGAACCAAGCGGACAAACCAGAGGCAACTCTTACGAAAACGAATTGACGGCTACTTTGGTTGATGAAACGCTGGTGTTTAGCGAAATTCAAACATATACCGTTGAAGTAGGGCAAGGTGTTGATAGTTATAGTGGTGATAGAAACGAGATTATAAGCCAATCGGTTCATGATTGTAGATTTTGTGACATGCACTTTGCTTTTCCAAAAGGGCTTTATAGGCTTAATAGAAGTAGCGGAAACCGTGAAAGAACAACAATATCCTGCGAGATTGTTTGGAAAAGTGTTGATGAAAATACTTGGCGACATGTTGATGATAGTATGATAGAAAGAATTTACACCAGAAATCTTGACGGTGTTATTGAGAATTTATCATCAAGAATAAGCCGAAGTGGCGACAGATTTACTTTTGCTACACCTGCGGCTATTGATGACGCAGACGACAATTTTTACGAGGCGGTTGGCTTACAATTTAAAGAGGCAGGGCAATATCAAGTCAGAGTCTTACCTGTTGTATTTGATAAAGACGACTATTTTGTCGGAAATATTTATTTGAATATTGTCACTTGGCGATTAAAAGAGGGTATTGATGTTATAAATCCAGACATTTTACCGAATGTATCTCAAATTGCATGTACCTTTAATGCTACAACTCAATTAGACGGCGAGATTGATAAATTTGCGGCAATTTGCCGACCTTATATTAAAAATATCGCAACAGGTGAGCAAGAGCAAAGCAGAAATCCTGTTGATGTTATATATTACCTGCTTACAGATGAAATAAGCAACCCAGACCCTATGAGCGAAGACCAGATTGACATGGACTCTTTTTTAAAGGCTCGTCAATGGTGCGAGGAACACGAATGTAAATGTGACGGAATTATCTCGGAAGAAATTAAATATGAAAAAATTATCAATGAAATAGCAAGTAATAACCAACTTTATTTCATTCCTAACAAATGGGGCAAAGCAGTTATAAGGGTTGACACAAACGAAGATAATAGACCTATTAAAACTATGTTTAACGCAGAGAATAGTTGGGATTTGAAAATTACAAGGGTTCGTGGTAAATACGGTCGTACTTTGGCTATCAGAGGCTCTTATGTTGATGAAAACACTTGGGCTGACGCTGAAATAACAGGTTATTGGTATGACGGTGAGTGCCATTGGCAACCAGAGGCAGGGAAAGACGACACCTACTATCAACCCGAAACAAGAAATTTTAGTTATGTTAAAAACGAAAATGATGTCAAACGCAGAATTGCTTATGAATTAGAAATAATGAATGTCAAAAATGTATCTGCTACATTCAAAGTTGCAAGAGAAGTTTTAGACCTTGAAGTCCTTGACCGTGTTTTGGTTGCAGATTATACTCGTATCAATGACGGTGTAAGTGGAAATATTGAGTCTTTACTCTATAATGATGATAAAACCGAAGTAATCGGGTTTAAAACATCATCACCGTTTATTGTAACGGAAGGTATGACAATGACGATACGCTCGGTTGATACTTCGGGCGGCGGTCAAAACATTAACACATATCGCCTTAAACTAAACGAGAAAAGAGCAAGTTATATAATTCTTGAAAATCCAATAAAAGCCTATGAATGTATCGTAAGGGGTTCTGGGTTCTACAATATTGACGGTATGGATTTTTACCATTCTGGCGATTTATATATGGCAGGTACGGCTGATATATTGAGCATGGTTATAAGCAATATTGACGAAGTTGACGGCGAGCAATTTACTTCATCAATTACTTGCAGATTGTATTAAAATAGTATAGAATGATTTTAAAAGGGGGAACTCTAATATGGCTATGAATACACCAATAGGTAATATAACACAAATCACACCGATTTCTTCATTTGTGACCTTACAGTCGGTTGCTCTTGACCAATATTTACTCGGTATAAACAATTTTGTGCAAGGTGACGGTTCAAAAGTTACTTTGCAAAATTTAATTGCGAGCATGGTTAATACAACAAACGATAAAAATATTTTAGGTCTTGATGAGAATGGCAGATTACAAGCCATAGAGGCAGTTAATCCTTTTGGAAACGACAACGGTTGGGCGATTGCTCCGACATTAACGGTAAATTGGACTAACAGAACCGTAAGCGGCACAGGTGGCAAGGCTTATAAAGACGGTTTTGAGATAACGGCTTTAAACAATTTCACCAGCCCTGCTTTTCCTGCGGAAGTCGGAGCATATTATCTGTATTATAACGGCACAAATCTTGTATGGCAAAGCGGTTCAAAGCCAGACTCAAAATATTTAATTGCAAAAATAAGCGTTGACTCAAATGATGTTAAAATGGCGGCTGACGCTTGGGGTGTCGGCGGTGTAAATGAAACTATAAGCAACTTTTTAAATGCGGCTCTCGGCACAATAGTTTTAAATGGCGGCGAAATCGGCAATGTTACAACAGATATAGAAATAACCGAAGGGAACTATCTGCAACCGACTTTAACGGCTACAACGGTTGGTATGGCAGATTTTAGCAAACTTATACCTGCTTTGTCAAGCGGAAGTTACACAAGAGTCCATACGGCTAATAATCAATTAGTCTATGACACGGCTCAAAGTGGTATTGTACCAACACATTCTGGCAATATTCCGATTATTATTGATAACACAGGAAATGAAACTGAAATTGTAGAAAATTGTTGTATGAATGTTTGGCTTGTAGGCTTGCCTCTCTTTGGCGAAGACCCTGCAAATCTGCATTATCAGTTTGTCACAGGTTCAGTTCAATATGAGGGCGAAAGTGACGCAAAAGCCGCAAGTCCTATGGCTGAAATTGCTATGCAATATATAGACAACCAATACGACCGTTATGCAATTATAGCCAGATTTACGATACAGAGAACCGAAAATGGCTACGCTTGCGTTAATTATGATAATTATAATCCGTTGCAAGGTGGTGGCGGTGCTAGTAGCACAGGTATAACAGAAGTTGTATCAGACCCATTTTATTTTAGCGGTCTTGGTATTCCGTCTTCACCTCTAACCGTAAGCCCAGCAACAGAAGGTAAATTAAAACAGGTTGTAGAAGACAAAGAGAACATTTATAAAATTTTAGAAGGTCATAAATCGGTTGACGGTAAGTTGTGGAACTTAATTGAGTATCATGACGCTACTGACAAAGATAATTTGATTTTGGGGGGCGACAGTAGGTTTACATCAAACACCTCTGACTCTGATTTCCACTTTGGCTTATTGAACAGTATTGCTGGGTCAACCCAACCAGACGCTACCGCACAATCAAATATTTACAAGGTTTTTAACAAAAGCCATTGGGATAGTCAATCCGACCCTATTTATATACAAGACGGTACAATAGTAATATCTTGTCGTAAAAAAATGCGTATTTCACGCATTGAAATAAGGGCTTATGATACATATTATGTCGTACCTCAAACCCATATTTGCGGTTTAAATCTTGCAGAACCACTTGTAAGAGATATTACTTTAAGCGATTTTGCAAACGCTCATTATATTGGTGGTCAAAGCATTACAAAAGAGGTAAGTTATAATCAACCAGAGGGCGAGCGTTGGGGGTTAAATAGACCTCATTATTTGCAACTTAATGAGAGGGATTATTATAATGTATTCTTTATCTGTTTTGATAATTGGTGCGTTGGTGTAGAAGGTTCAAATAGAAGATATACGGGCATAAAGATATATGGCTCTATTGAAGAAACCGAAAACGGCGACTTGACGGCTGGTTCTGATAAACTCTTGCAAGTTCTTGGCGATTATGATGTTAAGATGAATGGTAAAGGCTATAATAAAAATGCGTTTACAGTTGTAGGTAGCCCAATAATTACGAGAAATGGGATTGCAAGTGGGTTTAGTAGTGGCAACTATATAAGAGTCAACCATGAAACAAATACAACCTTTACGGTAAACACAACAATTAAAACAGGTTCTAATATTAGTAATATACAAGCATTTTTATATGGTTACAAGTTAAGCGATATATTAACAAGGTTATTTGAATTAAGAATAAGCGGTGGTAATTTTGCAATATTATATACAAATTCTAACAATACAACTACGGCAATCGGAAATGTAGGTGTTAGTGTTCTTCCAAACACAAAATATAAAATTACTGTAAAAGTCAACAATGGAAATCTCGAGTATTATATAAACGATTTACTTGTTTATTCAACAACAACATTATTAGTTGAAGGTTTGTCAAGAATAGATTTGTCTTATCATTTATCTACTTTCTTTGGTTCTATTGACCTTAAACAATTCTCAATCACGGTTGATGACGAAACTGTCCTTGACGGTGGCATAGAATACGAACCTTGCGAGTGGGTATCTTCAAACGGCACGGTTTACAATGTATCAGACCTCATTGAACAATACGGCGAAATACCACAAGAGCGTATAGAGCATGACCGCTGGATTTCTTGTTTTGGTCATAGGTGGGGTTACACCGCTCCTGCAAAAGCGGTTGACAATTACTACCCTTGCTTGGTTGACGGTACGATTACTGATGTTGGGGGCTATGCTTACTCTATAACAAATATTTGTCAGCAAACTCATTATATGTCGCCGCCTAGAGTAGATGTTGGGTATGACATATATTATAGTATTTATAAACCGACTGTCGCACAGAATGGCAATAATGTTTGGCAATACGAGGCAACTGATGTATTTCCTGCTGGCGAATACTTTTTTGAAATGCAGGGCGGATATTATGCGGGTGGCTATACTGATTATAATTATCCAAACTGTTACAATATTAGAAGATTTAGAGTTGAATGCCTTGACGCAGAAGATAATGTCCTTTATAAACAAACATTTGCTTATGAGGGTGACGAATACGACATGAGTCCTTTATTTAGAACACCAAGATTTTATCTCGGCACAGAATTTAAAAAAGTTCGTGTCATTATTGCGAGTCAAGATTTTCCAAACACCGACCGTTATATTCCGCAAATGCAAATGTATTATAGAGATATTGAAGGCACAAATCCGTTATCTTTTGTTATGCCTTCAACTAACTTTGATTTGAACACAAATATTGTAAGGCATGTTAAAAATAAACACTTCTTTATAACGCCAACAGGGGTAAGAGTAGGTTCAAATTGTTTTGTAGAAAAGGCAGACCCGTACCCTCAAATGGCTTGCGTTGGCAATCGTTGGATTAACGAAAATACCAGATTATCTTATGTTTGTAACGAAAGCGGTAAATGGGAAAGAGAAGACTTTTGTGAGATTGCTTGCATGACTCTTTGGGGTAACGAACATAAGGGTATGCGTTTAAGAACGGTTGCTAATTATGAAAACCCAATTACAAAATATGTTCAAGACTACGGAAATCTCGGCGGTAATTTAAGTTTTGATGACGAGTTGCTTGTCGGTCAATACCAAGTATTTGATACTGACCCAGACGACCCCGACTTTTATTTTGTAGCAAATCATGGTTATGATGACGATTGCAAGATTAGATTTTATTATCCAGCCAGAACTTGTTGCTTAATAAATCACCGTGCTGGCATAACAAAGAGCAAAATCTATGAAAGCGGACAACAATATGCTCATTGGTCGCAATCTCAAAATTCTGGGGCAAGAATGATTGCCTACAAAACATTTGAAACAGAGGCGGCTGGCGAGTATGTGGAAGAAAGCGAGGAAATTTAAGATGAGTGACGAATTTGAAACTGAAATTGTGGAAAATTTTGATGAATACGAGTCAATCATAGAGCCTGTTACAAAAACAGAGCCAGAAAAGCCAAAAGATATGACTCATATAAATTTTGGGTTAAATCGTGACGGTTCTATACGCTGGATTGAGCGAAATAGTGCGGAATTTGTGGAAGTCATTGGCAAGCCAGACCTAAAAAGAAGGGTTACGAAGTTAATTGCAGACGTTGATAAACTTGCAGACGCATATCTTGACTCTGCGGTATTTTATCCTGTTAATGGGAAATCTTATAAGCCGAAATGGGCTGATACGGCAGGTACATATTGGGGTTTACTACAACTTGATGACACTTTAATAAAAAAAGGAACGCAATCAGCATTCCCTATGGTTATTAAAGACGCTACACAGTTGCCAGAAAACTTTGTCACAATGACAAGAGAGGAACTAGAAAACCTAATCAGTTACCTTGTTTCAAAAATCCAAGAAAACTATAACGACAAAACAAGCCTTATTGGTGAATTGAGAGAAATAGAAAAGGCACTTGAAACTTGCGTGGAATACACAGATTTTGAACCTTTATATGAGCATTATAGAGAGTTGCAAGAGGCTTTTGATATGCGTGACTATATTGACCCTAACAACATAGAAATAGAGCCAGAGTATGTGTTTAGAGGCTTTTCAAGCCAAGAAGAAATGGAAAAGGCTTTTGAAGAACAAAGAAAACAGGCAGAAAGTGAGGAAGTTGATGACGGCGATAGTGAATAATACAATGATAAGCACTTTTTGTGGTGACTCTTGCCCGATAACATTTTCTGGGCTTGAAATGGGTGACAAAATTGCCTTTGAGGTAAGGGATAGCAAAAATAATCAACAAGTTTTTGAAACATTGACTAATGTCGTTAATGAAGACAACGAGGTCACTTTTGAAATTACCCCTTCAATGTCTAATAAATTGAAAGTGCCAATAGGTGAGAAGTTTGCAATATATTGGTATGGTATAAAAAAGATAGACGAAAGTACAGGGCAGGAAGATACTATTTTTCTAGGTGATAGCACTTCATGTGCCGATAAATATTTACTAAAAGTTTATCCTAAAAAAGTTGAGGGTTTAGTAGAAAATGAATAATATTTTAAACGCAAGTGTTAAACGAGATAACAATACAATTAAAGCAAACCTGCAAACCTCTGACAATAAAATCGCAAGCGTAAACAACCTTCCGTCTGCAACCGAAACTACAAAAGGTCTTGTGAGATTTGCAACTGAAAACGAGGCAACAGAAGGAAAATCAAAAATATGTGTCATTTCGCCGCACTCGCTCAAAAAAGTTAATAGCATAACGCAACTTTCCATTGACGAAAAAATAGAAAAGATTACGAATAGTGAAGACGAAGAAATGCAGGGCATAATAGAATTTCTTGATTTAAGAACGAGTACATTTATTGACTTAAACGAATAGAATGATAATATAAAATTAAGGGGGAAATAAAAATGAGTAATTTCACGGCAAAATTTAATGATTTAATCACAAAAATTGAGAACAACTTTATTTGGGTTAAAAACCAACTTACTTCTCAAAACACCGCTATAAGCGGCAAAGCTAGTTCATCTGATTTGACAACGCACACAGGAAACACAACCGTACATATTACATCATCAGAACGAACTGCTTGGAACAACAAGCAAAACGCTATTAGTGCTACTAACAAAATATCTGCGGATTATATTATAGACGGCACTACAAACAAAGTTGTGTCTGCAACTGAAAAATCGGCTTGGAACGCAAAAGCAGATAGTTCAGATTTAACCGCTCATACTGAAAATACAGATATACATATTACCGCAACTGAAAGAACTAATTGGAACGCAAAAGTGGATAGTTCTACATTGTCGTCACATACAGGAAATACGACAGTGCATATTACTGCGGCAGAGCGTTCGACTTGGAATGGAAAGCAAAATGCTTTGTCTTCTACACAGTTGGCGAATATTGCCGCCGTACCAAACAAGGCAAATGTATCTGACATTCCTACAAAACTGTCTGATTTGACAGATGACCTTGATGTTGCAAGCAAAAGTTATGTTGACTCTAAGGTTCTTTCTGGAGTTCGTCATCAAGGTAGTATAGCCTTTGCGAGTTTACCAGCATTAACAGAGGCAAACATTAACAAATGTTATAATATAACAGACGCATTTACAACAACTTCGGACTTTTTGGAAGGTGCTGGGCATGAATACCCAGCAGGTACAAATGTTATGATAGTTGAAAATGGCAACGGTTATAAGTATGACGCAAAGGCTGGCTGGTATGATTTAAGTATTTACTGCCAAACTTCTGCGTTAGACACAGAATTAACAGACATGTTTAATACAGGGGCAGGAAATATTACAGACTTAACCGCTACAACTTAAAAAGGGGGCAAATAAATGACTTTTACAACCGCTTTTAATGCTTTTGTGACAAAAATTGAAAATAATTTCCAGACTTTATTAAACTCTTTAAATGGTAAAGCGGCTTTTAACCATACACATAGTCAGTATTTAACTGAACATCAAGACATTTCGGGGAAAGTTGATAAGACTTCTATTGTATCGTCAGTTAGTTCAAGTTCAACCAATACCCAAGTAGTTGGTGCAAAATTGTTCTACGATACAGTTGGCAACATAGAAACATTATTGAGCGAGGTCTAGATGACTATAGTAAGTGAAATACAAAGAATAAAAACAAACATAGCAAATGCTTATACATCTTGTAATGGCAAAGGTGCGACTATGCCTGCAACGCAAAATAGTGTAAATTTGGCAACGTGTGTTAGTTCTATTCCTACTGCAACAGAACCTACTCTTGCGAGTTTAACAATTACACCTTCAACAACGGCACAAACATTAACACCGCCTAGTGGTACAGACGGTTATAATACAATCAATGTCGGTGCTGTTACGAGTGCGATAGATAGTGATATTAAGGCAAGCAATATTAAATCAGGGGTAAATATTTTAGGTGTGACAGGAACGGTTACAGAACTCAAAGGACAAACAAAAACCGTTACATTAACAACAACAAGTACTACAACAATAACACCTGCAAGTAGTTATAATGGCTTAACACAAGTTAAAGTAAGTCCGAAAAATCAATCTCTTACAATAACACCTTCAACAACAATGCAAACATTCACAGTGCCTTCAAATTATTCAGGCTATGGCACAATAACTTGCAAAGCCTCAAGCGGTGGCACAACTCCGACAGGAACATTAAATATAACTCAAAACGGTACTTATGATGTAACTAATTATGCGAGTGCGAATGTTAGTGTGTCAGGTGGTGGCAATGACACCGCTGGAAGTCCTAAGTTAATTCCTCTATCTAATTATTTTATTGTTGATGAGAATAATAATCTTTTTGGGCTTTTTGATGGTTTACAATACCGTGAAACTGAAATAAATTCAAACGATAACCCTTCTGATAGCTATTTCTGCTGTAGAGCAACGATTGGAGATTCTCTTGGAATTGAATATGTAGATGGTTCTTCTTTAAATGGGAATGAGGATTATAGTTTTTATACTAGAGAATTTGATATCAATTTGGGAGATTATGGTGGGTGGAATGGCGCACGCAACGCAGTTGAAAATACGTTATGGGTTGCAATACCTAAGAATTATATAAATTCAGTAAGCGGATTGATAACATCGTATAATATAACCGTTGGTGGTCATACTTTTTCTATCCCAACGCTTGATTTATGCAATCTGACATCAAATAATAATGTTGTTTTCCCATTATCAATGATGTTTGACGGTACACGTCAAGAAATTTTGCCAAATGTATTTGCATATGTTCCCGACATTTATGTATTCCAAGTTGAAGAATTTATACAAAATTATCAATTAAAATTTCTTATATCAACCGAATACATGGAATCAGACTTCGTTTTTGCAGATATTGAATTAAATAATATTGAAGAGAATACAGATTTGTATATGACAATAGAGCATCTATACGTTACAAACACAGAAGTTATCAACGCAATTGATGAATGGCAAAAAGTTAAGGAATAAAATAAGGAATAAACAAAATGAAAGTTTTATCAATAGACGGTTTAACAAAATTAATAGAATTAATAAAAAGCTCATTTGTATCAGTAGATGATATGGTAAGCACTAATTCTGTAGCATCTGCAACAGCATAAGGAGAATAAATAATGGCTACATTACAAGAAAACATAGATACTATACAAAATACGTTAGACGATATAAGAACGGCTATTATTAACAAAGGTGGTACTGTTACAGGTACAGATATCACAACTTATGCTAGTGGGATTGATAATATTCCTATACCGATTGTAATTAATAGAGAGGTAGTAAACGGCAAATATCAAAAACCAGCAACAAGTTTTACATTCAGCTTACCAAGTAATGCTACGGATTTAGGTCAATATGCGATGTACTCTGCCTTCCAAGATTGCACAGGTTTAACAAGCGTAGATTTAAGTAGTCTGACTACAATAAGTGGTGATTATGCGATGAACAATGCTTTCTATGATTGCACAGGTTTAACAAGCGTAGATTTAAGTAGTCTGACTACAATAAGTGGTAGTTATGTGATGCGGTATACTTTCCAAGGTTGCACAAAACTAACTACTTTATCATTCCCATCGTTAATTAGCACAGGATTCGGTTCAAATAAAAACCAATTCAACAATATGCTACAAAATGTAAGCGGTTGTACGGTACATTTCCCATCAAATTTACAATCTGTAATAGGTAGTTGGTCAAGCGTAACATCAGGTTTTGGCGGAACAAATACAACAGTATTATTTGACTTACCTGCAACTTCGTAAATGGAAAATTATTTGATGAGGGGAAATAAAATGGAAATAAGAACAACACATAAAGGTAAAATCTTCATAAAAGACAGTGAAAAATTTACATCAGTAGTCTTGCAAGAAGGCGAAAGCATAGAAGATTATGTGTTAGTACCGCAAGAGCCATAAAAGACGATTGGTATATAGAAAGGTGACGAGTGGGATAATGAAAATTAGCAAAAGAATGTTTGAAGTGTATAAATGGTTGCCATTTTGCCTTATGGTAAATTGGTTCATAGAAGTTTATCACCATGTTACACACTCGGCATTTGTTTTAATCAATCTTGGTGTCTTTTTCTTAATCATAATCCCTTTTATATTCATGCACAGTATGATTGTTAGACACATCTATACAAAGTGTCAAAATAGAGAAGGGGGTTATTATGAACTTTAAGATTGAGGATTTAATACACTTTTTCATTTTTGGTTTTTTGGGATTGCTTGGTGGTACGGCTCGCTATTTGCATACACATAGCAAAACTTATTCTTTGAAATCTTACGCAAGCATGGTCGTAACATCAATTATGGTGGCAATCATAGTCTGCTTTATTGTTATGCAGAAGACAAATACAAGCGGTTTTCTTATATCAGTCGGGATTACATCTGGCTATCTCGGCTCACGCTTATTTGACTTGCTTGCCGAATGGTTTTTGGGGCAAGTTGAAAAGTTTTTGAACCGAACTTTTGACGGTGAATATCATTACGAAGACTACGAGGAAGAAATCGAAGACGAGGTTGAAAATGACGATTAGTGCGGCATTACAAGCATTTTGCAATATGTTTGAGCAAGTTGCAAAGACACAAAATACGGCTATTGAAAAACAGTCGGAAAGTACGGTAAATAAAGCCGTTAAGCGTACAACAAAGGCTATTCAAGAGGCGAATAAAGCACTTGATATAGCCGCAAAATATGTTGACTCTATGAGCAAAGACGATAAAAAGGATTTTATAAAACATAAGAAAAGGTTTGATGATAATATAGGGGGTAAATAATGTTATTTGGTGAGGCATTAGGACAAACTGCTTACAAAATCGCTCAAAAAATGGGGAATAAAAAATCCACAGGTAAATGTGCATTAGCCGTTGGTGACGCACTTTCGGCGGTTTTAGGTGAGGCGGTTGCGTCAAAATATAGGGGGCATGCTTACCATTGGCTTGTGCCGTTGAAGTGTGCAACTAAAAAATATTGGGAATTTGCAGGTGTGAGCAATAATACTCACAACCTACCTGCTGGCTCTTTGGTTGTTTGGGATAGGCAAACCGCTCACCCTTACGGACATATAGAGATTGCAGACGGTCAAGGGCACTTATGCTCTGATTTTATCCGTGACGATTGGCGACCGCTTTATGTATCAAACCCAGCCAAAATTGTGCCGCAAATCTTTAAACCTTTTGCTTTTGAAGTGCCAGAGCAAGACAAATTGCCGTATGATGTGGTTGTTTTGTGTGACACTTTAAACATAAGGGAAAACCCAAGTGTCGGCGGTAGCGTTGTCGGACAGGCTCACAAAGGCGAGATATTAACCGTCTGGGCTATCAAGACAACGGCTAACAGAGTTTGGGGTAAGAATAGTAAGGGATATTTTGCATTGGAATTTACAAGATGTGTTTAACGATTTACAAACCATTGACTTATAAGAGTCGTATTCAACAAATAGGCGATACCAATAAGTTTTGCCTCATAGATAATGAAGTGTTTGCAACGGCTAACGGAACGGTTATAGCCCCTCGTTACCTGTTTACAGATAATATAACCTTTATAAACAATACTTTTGTTGATATTAGGGCAAGCCACATTCACGACATTGGTTGTGCATACCACAAGTTGATTATCTCAAATCTTGACGAAGACGATTTGCTTGAAAGAGGCTTGCTACATTTAAACGAGAAGGCTACCGAAAGAGAGCGTAAATTCTTAAAGGCTCTCAAAAACGCTGGCAAATATGACGGCGATACAGAGGTTCTGGTTATGGTTTGCGAGGATATTCCGAAAGAATATTTGTCAACGATTGATGTATCGTTTTCGGAAAATAACCGACTCTTTAAAGAAATGCTAATCAAAACAGGTGTGCCAGCCGCAAAAGCAAATATTATGGGCGGTGCGGTATATTTAAACGCTGGCTGGGCTTTAAGAAAAGTAAGGCAAATGCCAGC
>Ga0326511_10000119_pt1 | contig 60114 bp, 95 predicted proteins | sample 0_2496_0518_D_FD_203701 | JGI IMG/M metagenome (GOLD analysis project Ga0326511, IMG submission 203701) | Bovine rumen microbial communities from UC Davis, California, United States - 0_2496_0518 | ecosystem: Host-associated > Mammals > Digestive system > Stomach > Rumen | place: USA... | reverse complement strand
ACTCCCTGTACTTTTAACTGAACAGTAGCTCCAAACCTATCGTGCAATTCATTGTGATGCTTTACTAAACATACATTCTCGCCATATTTTTCCAATGTCTTAACTATATTATTAGCATTTACATCTTCTGTAACGAGCCCTTTAATAACATAATCACTTAAAGACATTGTATAATGACCATCTTGCATTCCAGGTTCTTTCCAATCAAGATAGGGAAGATAGTTATTGTCAAAAGGTATCAGTATTGTTATATATGAACCTATATAAACATTCTGACCTCCGGCTGACCTTGCGGAATCTGTGTACCAGACCGCATTGTGTATTACAGTCTTATGCCAAACATCCATACCTGTAATACTGTCATTTCTTCGGAGTTTATTGAATATCGTTATAGTTTCATTGTAGATATCTTTCAACATCGAAACATACCAACCTGTTCGTTAAATATGCAGGAAGCCAATCAACGGCTAACTGAGCAAGTTCTTTTTTGAAACCACTTTCATCCTGTGTTTTGTATGAGAACTGTTCTACACCATTTGAGTATTGAGTGACTATATCACCATTCTGTCTCTGGTTATTATATATGTCCATACGATTGATAAACTCTGTAAGGACTTCTCTTACTTCATCAGGAATTGTTGTGAGTGATTTTATGCGGTCAAAAGTGATACTATCGAGATACCTTTGCGCTTTTCTTTCGAGATGCTTGAAAGTGTTTTCATCGAGTTGTCCACCTAACTCCCTATAATCCTGATATGTTAAGTAGCTGTTGAATAACTCTTGCATAATACACCTTCACTACTTCTCTGTCGATTTCTTTGCTGTGCTTGTCTTAGGCTTTTCGGCTACTTTTTTGAGGTCTGCAATTTCCTTCTGAAGCTGACCTATAATTATTTTAAGGGCATTTACATCATTAGGAAGTGCTTCCTCAATAACTTTACCGCTTGCATCAAGAATAGAATATCCTTGTGCGGTATAATCATCTTTTTCATCAGCCGGAACTTCAAGCACTACATTGGCTCTCTTAACAAAAATTCTTTCGTTGTCCATAATCGCTCCTTTTATAAAAGTTCTACTCCCCCAATGTTTCCATTGAGGGAGTATTTACTTTATGAGAGGTTATCAGGTATGAGCTGTAATATTAAACTGAATTGCGTCTGCGTGGTTATTAAGAATGAATACATCCTCGAAGGACTCTTCATAGTATACCCACTTACCTTCAGACAGAGCTGAAGGGGCTTCAAGCTGAGCAAACGTGTAAGATACAGGAGTGATAACAGCCAGCGGATGGATAAGCATCATATTAATCTGGTCTGCGGTAGTAGCCGGAGTCCAACCTGATGTGAATACATACAGGGTCTTCATAAGCTCTGCAGGAACACCAACAACCTGAACTTCATCAAGTCTATTAACTCTTCTATCAATGCCGTTAGGGCCAGTCTCAACATTGAGCTGTCTGCTAAGAGTATTGTTAGCATCAATCTGTGCATTCTTAAGCATGGACTTAACTTCGTTCGTTACATACAGGATACGACCTGTAACAGGAACTCTTGCATTGTCCATCTTAAGCATCATAGAATCAAACTCTGCAAGTACAGTAGAAGTGCTAAGTGCGGTTGTGGATGCAGTTTTGCCGGTATAACCTTCACCTGAAACAGTAGTTGTCCAATCAGCATAAATCTTTGAAATGGTGTAAGCATCCATCTCAGGGAACTTCTGGAACTCGTTGAAGGTGTTGGTGATATTTGCGATAGTAGCAACCAGATTAGTCTGCTCGATATCCATAGGATGAACGAGTGTAGACCACTTTCTCTGATTTGAAAGTGTTTTGGTCTCCCAGCTGTTATCATAGTTACGAGCTGCTGTTGCAATATTATCACGAGATGCAGCTACACGACCTGTCGTTGAAATACGAGGTATCTTAATAGTCTTAGCATCAATTATTTTATAACGACCATTGTTGGGAGTAGCATAAAGTGCTCCAAAATAAAGTGAGTAAGGGAACGCATTTGCAAGCGCTCTTGAATACTGTTCTGCATAGTTCAGTGCTGCCATAATTTTTTATCTCCTTTTAATTATTCGTGTGCCCTAACACCTGAAAAGTGAAAAGCATCTATAAACGCATTATCACTTGCGGGAGGTGTAGGAGGTGTAGGCTGTCCGAATGTCGGTAGCGGCTGTTCAGGAGCAGGAGCAGGATCTTCGTGTTTTACAAAAGCATCTGCATTTGTTTCTTGATATACTGCCACAAAATCATCGGCGCCTAAAATTGTGTTGCCTTCCATTTTGAGATCTTTTGCAAGCATAGACTGAATAAAGTCTCTTTTTGCTGCCTGACTTGAAAACTCTTTAGTACCTGCAAACTCACGAACCGCAAACTCATAAGACTGCTTTTTAAGCTGTTCTTTATAAGCCTTTGTATCCTTTTCGTAAGTGCTTCTCAGTTCTGATAACTGATTATTCACTTCTTCAAGTTTAGCCGTATCTGTACCAGCTTCTTCAAGTCGAGTTTTCAGCTCTGATAAATCAGTATCTCTCTTCTTAATGGTATCATTAAGTGTTGAAATCTGCCTATCTTTTACTTCCAACTCTTCGGCGTGTTTTGCTTTTGAATAGTAATTACCTTCATTCAGGTCAACAAACTTGGATTCTTTTGCAAGTTCATTAAACTGTTCCAGGGTCAATGTGCCATTCTCAGCGTGTTCAAAAATCTCTTTAATTGTCATTGTGCTAAATCTCCTTTACATTCTTTAACTCTGCTTAATTTATAACTCCGCAGTCTCAACCCTGCGTTTGAATGTGCATAGGTTTAACGGTCTCTATGCTCGACCTCTATTTAATTATATAACAATAATCTTCTGTTGTAAAGTAAGAATTTCGAGCCTCTACTCATTTTTTGTCGTTTCGGTACTTGCGTTCGATTGTGACCGAGAATTGTAAGAGGCTTCAGCGTCCGTGGTCTCTCCGGTACTATTATTCAAACCAAACATTACTTGATTATTCAATTCAAGGTCTTCCTTCTTTTCTTCATTGATTTTCTGTAATGCTTCTTCGGCTTGAACCTCAGTTTCACCTAACCACTTCATTCTATACTCTACTTTTGACAAAAGACCATTATTGACATCTAACAAGTCAACCTGTCTCTCAGTATCTTTATCAACTATGATACTATCATCCCATTTGTACGCTATTTCATAGTCACCTCTCGGTACAATGCTATATAAATCGCAATACTTATCCACAATATCAATAGTTTTTTCAAGAGTATTCTGCAATTCCTTCTGAATATCAGCATTAGCCGCAAAACTTCTCTGCTTAAGGATACGCATTTCAGTAGCAGTTCTTGCTTCTGCATATGTAACTTCTGAAATACTACCTCTTGATATTTCACATACATCTTCTATGTGCATAAGTACATTATTAAGACCTCTAATGTAATTTTCATCTCGTAAATCAGGATTAAATACATTATAAGTTTCATCTGTACCTAAATCGAGTGTATGTCTAAATAATCTTTCCTGCCTCTGCGGTAATACTTCAATCGGTCTTCCGTCTTTATCTTTTATAGGGTTAAGTGCGGTTCTATCAACATCAACTGCTAACTGACCGCCTTCAAACTCCCAAAGTAGATCGGAATATATCTTATCAGCATCTTTTATAAGGTCAACAGCTTTTGAAAAACCACTAACACCGAGAGGACTATTCAAATCAATAGTATTGGACTGTGGCATTTTGAAGTATGCAAACATAGGTCCGTCTACATCCTTAATAATAACAGTAGGCGTTATTTCAGCCCATTCTGCAACATCAGTAAGCGGTATTTCATTGCCAAGTTCTGTCATAGTGGTATTGACATTGTTCATCTGACGATTATGTATGATAAATGCTTTACTCTGAATAGTTAAGGTAGTACCAACAAGTTTATGCCATTCTACTTTACTATAAATATCGTCTTTAGTGATTATCCTGTCAACAAAAGCCGCTTCTATAACATCACCTTCAGATGAAAATGCAAGTGGATAGAAATCAACAGCTTTAACATAATTAAGCCCTACTTTGTACTTATTATTAGTACCTTTCATAACATAAGGCTTAATAACAATTCCGCCGAGTGCGATACCATATTCAAGTTGTTTTCTGATAGTCTTGTCTATCTTACTAACAACATCCCGCATAAAATCGGCTCTTTCGGAGTCCCCTGTTACTTTGATTTCCATCTCAATAGTAGCAGTCCTTGCTTTTTCACTTGCAATCATTGACGCCAAACCTAATGAGCGAACAGTATTAGTAGGTGACTCTTCAAGCCAAGGGCTTTCGTTTTTATACATCAATTCCCACAATTCAATAGCATCTTTCATTTTAGTTGAAATTGTAGGTTGTATATGCAATACTTCTTCAATGGTAGAGTTTGAAAACATTTTTCTAAATACTCCTTTCAAAGTTTCTAGAAAGCTCATAACTTTCCTCCTTAATTGCCTCTATGTTTATAATATCTTTCAAGTGCGTACCTAACACTATCAATATGATGATTGTTTTTATCCGGGAATGTACTGATTATCTTACCCTCTTTATCCCTATCAAACTCATATTTCACAAACTCGTCATAAGTATCGGGGCATCTATGTTTGTCTATGTATATATGATGTAAACTCTGTAACCATTTAATACCATAACGAACACTATCCGGGCCTTTTTCTGCAGGCCTCATAAAACACCCATACGCTTTGAAGTCACCGATTGATTTAGGCTCAGCGCTATCTGCTGTAATCAATTCATTAGTTTCCATAAAAGGAACATCTATATATTCAGTAACTTCCTGTCCATCAACAATCTTGAAAATCCGCCTTTTCAAGTTGTTCTCTTTATACAAAACCTCATACAATTCTGCGTTGCTTTCGTGTTTTGCGGTATGTTCCCCGTATATATACAAGTCCTGTCTCGCAGAATCGTAATACATCTTCGTATAAGCATTAGGGTCATTAGCATACCCCCAGTCTAAACCATTATATATGGTATCAAAACTCGCTATCATACTATCGGGCATATCCATATGCTCTACATTGTCAAAAACATTCCCTCCTGTACCGACAGGAATACCCATATACTCATTTTCATAAGCACGAGGATTTATTTGTTGTAGATATTCAGCTTCATCTATAAATGCTTGACCGAGCCATTCAACAGGAACGTCTAAATAAGTAGTCCTAACAACTAAAGTATCCGCTTTCCTGCTCCGCTCTGCTTCTTCGGTATATTCATTAGCCCAATTATTCACCGAAATAGGAGGGTTATAAGACATAAAGTTCCAATAAACAGGCCCTCCACGCATTGTACTCTGCATAGCTTTACGAATCTCAGCATCGCCTGCAAATTGGTCTAACTCCTCCCACCAAGTAATTCCAATATATCCAAAAGGAAGTTTTATAGACTTTACTTTCCCCGGGTCATCCATACCTAAAAACAGTATCTTCTGCCCTGTTGCCCTGTAAATAATCTCAAGCGGATTGGAATGGCATATAAAATAGTCGTTAAGTCCTAATTCGTTAATCCCCCATTGAACCTGAGCATAAACACTTGTTTTAAGTGTATTCCCAACCTTCCTAAAACAAACACAATGGCAATTAGGATTAGCAATAATCAAAAGCGGAACGATTATCCCGCCTACAAAACTCGATTTAGTAGACCCACGGCCTCCCGGGAAAATGAAGTTCGTATATTTATGTCCCATAATATCCTGAAACACATTATCAAACTTCTTAATCCATAATTTACTAACATCTATATCTACATTTACCATAATATAATTATATAACAATAAGAACCCGGGGTCAATATATAGAAAAATAGCAGCGTAAGATTTTAAGGTACTTATAATATAAAGTATTATAGAGATACAGATAAATAGCAAGAGAGCAAGAAACAACGATAGTAAAATATAAGCAGCATAGATATTAGCCAGCGAGGTGGAAACAACGATAGCGAAAATTAGCCAGCACAGATTTTGTTAGCGGACGCAATCGACCGGCAGCCCCGGGGGTGCGGTCGGTGGTTTTTTTGGTTTTTGCGATAACGTGCAAAAAAAATATCGGTCAACTGATTTTTCAGTTGACCGATATTTTATACTATTATGCGTTTACTTTAATAACACCACTCGCAATAAATGTATTAATTACCATATTGAAATTATCGAGTGATTTTGCAATAGTGGTTTTTTTGGTACGTTTACCACCGTCGTTACAATTATCGAACTGTAAATCACTAAATGCACTTGCGACCGCATCAGTAACGAATAATTTAATTGATTTTGAAGTAACTTGTATGCGTGACAAGTCACCACAATTCACACGATTAAATTGTGCATATAAATCATTTTTATTTGGTGTGGTGGTCGGTGCAGTAGTACATTCGATACCAACATTTTTATATGCATTTATCATATCAACTTTTGTACTTGCGTTGATAAGTTCATCATATAATGTATTGAAGTTTACAGTTGCGTTAATTTTGGTTGTATTTTTTGACATTGTATTGACTACTTTTTAACGTGTTGTTGTAGTTAACCACAATCAAATGTTTCACATGAAACATTACACTATAAACTTTTTGACTTTTTACCATACTGTTAATAGTCAACCACGACCGAACAATTGTTCGACAGTATGAAAGTTCATTCAGTTGTCAATGTACTGTGTTACTTTATGATTTTATTATATCATTGTATCATAATAATACAATATACAAATTGCACAAATCGAATTGTGCAATATGCACAAAAGTATATATTTATAAATTGACTGAAAACTTATCAAATTGTATCAATTTTTAGTACAATTTCAAAAATGACTGACTTTATCCATCCGGCGACTGAATTGACTGAATTGTGCGACAATTCAATGAATTGTGTCAGTTTTTCGAACAATTTGAAAAACTGACACAATTTGCTACCTAGCGACTGATTTATATACCCAGCCAGATATATTTCGTTAGACAAATCTCGCCAGATATAGTTAGACAAAAGTAGCGAGCTACATATCGTTAGACTAATGCTAGGAAGAAAGTAGTTGATTAAAAATAATGGCTGCCTAAATCATTTAGACAACCATTACTTCCCGGCTAATTATTATCGAATGAATAGTTTATTATCAGCACAATACTGATAGACTATATCATCACAAGCGATGTACTTACGCTTCGAGCCATTCAAGTCATTGCTCAATACACATACAACTACATCAAGTAGCCATTCACACCAGCCATATTGAAGCCTCTCAAAGCCGTCACTACTAAGCGTAGCGTCATAGTTTACATCAAAAAATCGGTTTACAGCGTGAAAAGCATCATCAGTAGAATACTTCATAATCAACCCTCCTTGCTTAATAACTTATAATCACTTCATCACGATAGAAACGATAGCACTTACCATTAGTTGTTTGGATTATGATGTAATCATCACCAGAGCGGACTACTTCACCATAATAAGAATGATTAGAAACTGTTGTTACTGTTACCATATCAGCATACTGTTTATTAACGAGTGGCAGTATCACTCAAACACAATTATTGTTTACATTATCATTATATCATTGTGGTAGTATATTTCAAGTGGTTTTATGTAATTAACCTAGGTAACTAAAAACAATGTTTCTTTCCAACAAAATAGGTAGTCTTTCTGGCGACTTTTTCTCAATACAATTTCTTTCTAAATAGCAACCCATCTCAATAAAAAAAGTGCCGGCTGATTAACCGACACTTTCAATTTTATAAGTTCTGTCTGATTGCGTTCATCAGTTCAACTTTATTGTGATATAAACCAATATCGGCGAAATCATCAATATAACCATCGTCACCAAGTATTGCTTCTTGCAGGCATAATTCATCATCACTTTCACTAAACCAAACACGGAATACTTTAGTTTCATAGTTAAAAACTATGAAATATGAATCATCATTAAACTGTACTAAATCACTAATTGTATTCACCATATAACCGACTTTTTAACGTGTTCGTGTCGTTAACCACGCAACTATGTTTTGTTTACAATACCATTATATCATTATACCACAACAATGCAATAGTTTTTTATCAATTTACCCAGAATACTGAAATCACCGCATAGTAACCTATCCAGATATAAAGTCAACTCACCATTTATCTATCTAGCCACTTATTTCCTATCTACATAGCCATCTTTATAGCGAGCGAGCGTTATTTCGTTAGGCTAATTTAGTTAGACAGAATTCTACCTAGGTAGCCATTCCTATATATCGTTAGAATTATTGTTAGACAAAATCTAAATAGGTAGTTATGATGAAAAGAAAAAGAGCAGAACTTTCGTCCTGCCCTTTCTCTGTGTGTTATGAGGAAGTTAGGGTATTAAGCCTTAACTGTTGCCACCTTATTCTCTTCAAATGTAGCCATGAACTGAAGGAACTTCACAAGCAGATCATAGTTAGTAATCTTCACGCTACGTTCTCTCGGTAATTCAGACTTTGAAAGAGTAGTTGTAGTAATAGCATCATAATCCTTAACCATAGCCTGTTCTTCCTTAGTAAGTGACTTGTAGAACTTGATGAACCTTGCTGTATCATCATTATCGCAATCTACGAGCTGATCCTTGACCATCTTATGTCCGTTGGTAAGCAATAACTGATAAGCCTTATTCTGCTGAAGAACACGAGACTTAGTGCCAAATGTATTATACACTACATTGCTCGAATCTTTAGCGGAAGAATTAGTTGAAAGACCGCACTTCCTAAACAACTCAGCCATTTCACTATTCTTCATCTGCTGAACTGTAGGAACTACCTTGCGTTCCTTCTTCTCTTTGTTCTGTGCCGGCTTCTTCTCAACTGCCTTCTCGACCTTTACGTCTTTCTTAGCGACAGGTGCTTTCTTAGCTGTTGCCTTTACTGCCTTGTCCTCAGTTACCTTCTTTGCTGCTGTGTTTGCCATAGTTTTTGTCCTCCTTATGACTTTAGGTGTGAGTGAATGTGTCACTCGTTTTTTGTTTACAAGTACATTGTACCATAATCTTCACAGAATGTCAAAGACTAATTTAAGGGCCTCCTTTAATTTGTCTAGGTGGCAGTCTTATGCGTGTGTGCGTATATATAATATGAAGCCGGGATTTAACCTATCCAGATATATGTGTGCCCGGACAGCCATAAGGTCTAATACATAGCGACTTTTTGTTAGATAAATTGTGCAAAATGACGAAAGAAATTTCTTCGCTAAGAATTATTTTGTCTTCGCTATAGGGCTAAAAGACACTTTTTCTTCAAGAAAAAAATTAACGCCCTATTTTAGGGCGTTTCTTGTATTGTGCAATTTTCACAAAGGAAGAAATTCTTTAATCATTTTCTTCGTTTCTAGGCAGAAAATTAAGTGTAATGCTACCAATACTATTAGCATCAGCCTTTTGCTGTAACTTCATAGGTATCTCTATCTTATGTTTAGCTAATTCATTTGCAGCTTTAATTCTTGTGTCTACTGAGCATTCTATACCGAATTGGTCTAATACTTCCCCCCTCATTACCGAGGTATAAAACTGGAGAACCTCAGTAGCGCTCGCAATCTTCGCATCTTCAATGTCTTGTAAGCGCTTCTGGATTTCTTCCCTCACATAATCTCTCGACAGCAAGGCGCTACCATATTGGCTCGGCCTCTTGCTTTTATATCCAGCTTCTATAACAGCTTGAGCTGCATTTTTACTTATTACATATGCTGATATAAATGCTTGTTCTAATGGAGTTAATGTATGTTTATTATTAGATGTTCTTATAGGTATTGCATTTGGTGCTGAACTCATTTTATCTCCCCGCTCCGTTTTGGATGTTTCTTTCTACTTACTAAATCCTTTCCGGATAATTTGTTGTTTAGAGTGTGAGCTATATTTTGTTAGACAATTTTAGCGGGAGTTTTATCCCCCGCTTCCATTGTCTTTTGTGCTTGAATTGTTTTAGGATGCTGCGCCAAGCTCAACTACTACTGCTCCGTTGTTCTCAATCTTGAGGTTTGCAACTGTGCGAGCTAAAAGTGTTGCGTCAAGACTTGCCTGTCCGCCTGTGTAAAACTTTATAAGTTCTACATCATTTGCGTCTAATACAGTAACAAGTATCTTCGCCTGCGTAATCGCTGTCAATAACTGCTGTAAAGTCATAGCTATAACTCCTTTCTTAAAGTATCAACATTGACATTATTATTCTATCATAATGTACCTATAATGTCAATTATAGGAGTCAGGAGCATCGCCTTTCCAATAACTTTTAACATCATTCCAAGTTGCTTTCCAACTAACACCAACTACTTCTCTGTTTGCAGCTTTTTCTGCGTACCAATATGAAAACAATGCTTTCTCTAAATCATTTTCATTAAAATCTTTATCTTCTTCGTCCAACTGAATATCAATAGAAAACTGCTTAATCATTTCTTACCTCCATCTTGTATCAGTACCTGTGTGTGCTTTTTCCAAAGTTCTTTTTTCAGTTCTTGTGCTTGTATATAATCATCTGTGCTAAGTATTATTTGTCCTTTTGTATTCATTAACCTCCATCTTTTATGCTCAATCATTATCGGTTCTTTTTTATCTTCAACCGCCGGTGGTCGTGTATATTCTTTTTCTTTATTTGCTATGGCTACCGCCGCACCTCCGGCTGTAACAAAAATTCCTATAATTATATATCCTACGGCTAAAAACGCCAATCCTAATAATGCTATCACTTTCCGTCATCCTCCAATATACCATTTGTAGCTAATTCATAACCTTTCCAATACCCCTTTTTCCATACACAAAACGCATCCCAAGCCAAACCAGGAGTTTTTTCTACTACTACATTCTCGCCGGTTTCAAAATCCTGTATATGGTAATAGTCATTATAAGAACGGACTACAAATTGCATATCAGGATGAGCTGTATTCCATTCGCCTATCCATTGTTTTAATAAATCGTATGTTACCCTTCTCATATCTTCCTCCTCAATCGTGTGTTGCGTGAAAGTTTTCTATAGCCCATTTATTTCCTGTTGCATAAACCTGCGCTTTAGTTCTTTCGTATGGTGTCTGTCTGCGTACTTTTTTCTCAAATGCTTCACACACACTAACACCCTTATCTTCATCATCACACCATCTAAAATTAACACAATCTTGACATCTCATAACTTAAAATAGGGCGGTATTTTTCAACCGCCCATCTCCTTTCTCTTACTTCATCAACTTTTCTATTGCTTCAAGCACTTCCTCATATACCGGCATATCCCTTGTCATTCTTTCATATCCCCAAGGATCTTCTTCCTCGTCATATTCAGTAAACCAGGTACTATCGTGCTCGTCATCTGAAGAATGATACTTCAGCAGGTCCCATTGCATCTTCTCAACAATATAATTATAAATAGTGCCGAGGACCTCAATGCGTGAAATCTTCTTCTGCATTTCTTCAGTTCTTTCTGATACATCAATCTTGTTCATCATTTTTTCTTCCTCCTGTGGAATAATTGGTTGATAGTCACTATTGACTATGTAAACATTGTATCATAATCTTACAGATTTGTCAAAGATTATTTTGTATGAACAGTATCTTTAGACACTCTGAACAATAATCTTTCCCATCTACTTCATCGCAAGTAAGATAAACTCCATTATGATAACAATTACACTCCCGTCCACAATTATCACACAAAATTACCTCTCTTGGTTCTACATCTATTCTATTATCATTATCCCATACTCGCATATTAGCTTTCTTCCTTTTCCCCGGCACATATTCCACCGCAATATAACCCACCAGACTTTCTCGCACTTACCATACAACGGAGAAAACACTCCATTATCTCGCCAAACGCTTCATCATCATCTATCATACAATCTTCATCGTAAACCTGGCTAATATCAAAATTGCCATATTCAATATCGCCATCTGGTACACCGCACATAAGCCAACGTACAAATACATCTTCGTCATTTATCTGACGTGCTACATATTCCATTGCTACAATCATTTTCTTTCTCTCATCTCGCTGTGTGTTTGTCATTTTTCTTCCTCCTTTGGATTGTGGGTTTAACAAGTTATCTGTCCTTCATATTCGACACCAGAGACAAGTCGTAGCACCGATATTACAAGATTGTCGTGACTTGTTTATTTGATTATGTAAACATTATACCACAATCATACGATCTTGTCAAAGATTATTTTTATACTCATTCGGTCCTATCCATATAATCGACAATAGAATCCACAAGGAAATTTAGGACTTCTCTGGGATCATTCTTTATCTCCATCTCAATATCATCAATATTTGTATCATCCCATGGATTTACAAAATATCTATATATAATCTCTGCAAGTTCTCTATCAGTATATCTATCCATAATTACTCCCCCATTAAGTACCCACGCTCTTCATCATAATAGAACATTCTTTTGTTCTTATAGTCGTGCTTATCATTATCCCATTCACCTGTCCATATATACGCAAGTTCATTATTAGTGCTAACTTCTTGCCTATATATTTCCCGGTTATTTTTAGCCAATTCACTTGCTAACCAATCACAAGCCATATTGTAGGAACAATCAGCTAATATAAGTTCGTGTCTTGTCTTTCTATCAATCACACTCGTCAAGAATTTCCTCATCTTCTTCCTCCCACGGCTCACCACATTCAGCAGCATCCAACATATCATAGAACCTTTCCCTACGATTTTCCTTTATACATTCATCTCGATATTCTCTATCAGATAAAGCCTCGCATTTCCAATCGCTATATGCACTCATTTATCTATCCTCTTTCCAAGTTCTATACAATAATGCTACATCAATAGCTAACAATACAATACCTATCACAACATACCAATCAGCTAATATCATCTCATCCTCCTTAAATCGTATCAAAAGCACCTAATTTCCTATAGTATTCGTCTTCGGCTACTTCATCAATGTCTACATCTTCACTATCAACTGTCCCGTCATAGTCTTCTATAAAATCACTACCACAACAAGGACAATAGGACATAGTTTCATATGCAGGCATTCCCCAGAACTCACCTCTTGACTCTCGAACCTTCCTTAATTCTTCCGGCTCACCAATCCATCCACAATCATCACATCTTACCATTTTTAGCTCCTCCTTTGGAATATGGTCATAATCATTATTGATTATGTAATGATTATACCACAATCTTATCATAATGTCAAAGATTATTTAATTCAAAAGCCGTAGGCGGATAGCACTACGACTTTTATTCTACCTGGATACTTTTACATTACTCCGGAAAGATATACACACATACATAGCCATATTTTGTTAGACATTTTCTAGCACCTTCTCGAGACCGTTTTCTTCAAAGGCTTTCCATTTATTTTCAAATTCTTCCGAACCTTTCATCTGATTAGTGGGAGGTATTTCATTCCCATTTACCGCATACCATAAGTTCCGCATAAATAATACTATCTGTATTTGGCTCGGTGAGCTAAATAATTCTACGTGATTATATCTACTCAATGCTTCATTCCATACCGATTGCATTACTTTATAAATAGTTACAGGTCTATTCTGTTGGTCGCTATAAAATTGTGACCGATTGCAGAGTATCTTTAATCCTTTACTATTTAATGCTATCTGTAGCTTATGTATCATTTCTGAATTACTACTTGGCATAATGTCACCTCACTTGCTAAAATAATGGTCTTTATACTTAAATGCAGGCATCAATCCATAATGAAAACTACCTGTCTTGAAACTGATTATATCACTATCAGTTCTATGTGCTAACTCATTCGCTACTACCTTTTTTGTCTCTAATGTGACATCTATCACATCTATTGTGCCATTTGACACAACAGAAAAAGCATTAGGATATAATATCACATCTTCAAGTGTATCTCCCCATTTACCGCTATCTAAACGATTAAGTATTACATCACATACATACACTTTACCTAAATACCCTTGATTACCTGCTTCGGCTTCAACACACCTTTCCAATAAATCATATTTATTTCTAGTATCCTCTATTGTCTTAATTTCAATCGGAACGTGAATGGGTGATTCTGGTACTTCATCGCCATAATCTACATAAAAGGTTCTTACATATACAGGAGATAATGATTCTGTATATAGATAATCAATTATAAGATATGTTGTCAGAGTTACTGTGAACCCCAGAATCCCGAAACATATCAAACAGAGGCATCGAAGCATCTTCCTGCTTACTTTTCTCCCAACAAGTCGGTCCATAACCCAAGATTTTAGATTCATCACTCCTTAATTTCCTCCCACAACGTAAGCAATTTTCATGTAATTCCGGCTCAGTTATATTCATTTAATTACCCTCATAGTAATCCAAAAGGAAGTTTATAAAATCTGTAATATTTATTTCGGGTGCCCATCCACCAATCTGGTCTCTATAATCATCACATTCCATAGTCTGAACAAAATCATCATAACATGGAAGACAACCTGTCTGGTCAATACATTCCCTTCTCTGTTTAACAAAATAATCAGCTATTCGATACATAAGAGATTCTTTTGTTATCAGCTCAAAATCAACGCATTCCGGATAATCATCTTCGGTCATTTTAAGCCAAGACGCAGGTGTCATTGTAGGTTCATCTTCGTCTTTATGAGTATTATACATTTCTATGTAATCTGAGGCTGCCGATATTGTAGCCTCATTATACATATATCCTTTCTTCTTAAACAAGTCCTCAATCATCAACTCTAATGTTGTAGTTGTCATACCTTCCTCCTTACAGTATATCAAATATATAGTCCATCTCTAAACCATACTCACAACATAGCATATCCTCTATTTCGTCATAACTACCGCCATCAGCTAAAATATCATACAACATACCTCGTGCTTCTTCACGATGCTTCTTTGCTTCAGCTTTTGTATCTCCGTCTCTATGAATTAAAGCTTGCTCAAACTCGGTTATTTTAGCCATCATTCAATCCTCCATATCTTCATCTATCTCAATGATTTTATCCTGTGACTTCGTGATATACATAAGACAAGGATAACCTTCGTCATTCGTGAAATGAAACCCAGCTGTAAACATCCAACCATTATAGGATATTATTTTTAAGTCCTCGCCGTTATATTTCATCTTTAGATTACGACAATACTCCCACGCTTCATACTTCTTATCACTATAACTGCTATAACAAGAATGAAGACTACTATTCTTACTCCTTTCATATGCTCTAACGATTGCTTTATCTGCTTTTGTCATTTTCTTTACCTCCTTTGGTATCGGTTATTTGATTATGTAAACATTATACCACAACATTATTCATCTGTCAAAGGTTTTTCGACAAACTTAATACTCCAATTCTTATAATTATAAGGATGAGTATCAATTTCATAAGTGCTAGTTACCATTACTGAACTATTACCATTCCAAGTTAATGCAACAGCCATAAACTCTGCATCTTCTTTTGACATTGCTAACGGCTTATCTTCTTCCTTCCAATATGCCGTTCTGTCTGTATTATTTTTACTTGTAACATACTTGGGTCCGTTGTTGGTGAATACCAGAACATAATGATAATACTTTTTCCTACTTGCCATAATTTTTACCTCCTTCGGTAAGTGGTTTCCTACGTTACAATAACATTGTATCACAATCTTATAAGATTGTCAAAGATTATATTTAATACCGGCTCTGTCAATTTTCGGTCGTTTCATTATATTATAATAAGTAAATACGCACACAATACCAAAAACTCAAGAGGCTCGAAGAGGCTCATAGAGGCTTAACATTATATAATATAATGAAGTCACATCATCAATCTTTCCATTCTTTATATCATTTATAGTCCTGACTATCAATTTAACAACCTGAACTAATCTATCTGACCGATATTTCTTAACATACTTCTTATTAAAATATATCTGTTTACTATCTAATCCTGTAGTACCAGCTATATCTGAATCTTCGCATACTTGAATTAGCAAAACAGTCTTCAATGAATTATACAGCGTACCTAATATATTTATAACCTGAACACCATTATCCAATAGATTTTGAGCTACCTTAAAACTCATATCTATCTGCTTATTAAGTACGCTATCTGTAAACTCAAACACACTTGACTCTTCTGGCTGATAAATCACACCTGTTTCTATAAGGTGCTTTAGTGCTCTGTCTACATCAATATCTGCGACTTTTGAATAACTATTGATTTTGTCACATTCCAGCATAGCCAGATCGTATGAGCCAGAAATTTTGTTAGACAAATCTGCTAGCCCTTTTGGAGACAAAGGACAGACTTTTTTAATATATGCGTTTAGAACATTTGGAGAAAGTTTCTCAAAGGAAACAGTCTTGTCCTTAAAGAATTTACCAAACTTCAATCGACTATCAATTTTCTCATAGAGCAAAACAATTACATTTTCAGCGATTTCGTTAGACAAATTCTCATAGACTTTTTCTTCTTTCATTATCGCCATATCATCACGAATAACATAAAAGTTAGACGTACTGCCAAACAAAGAACGGCTCGTGCATTTATTATAAATATCTAATACACTATCAGCTCTTACTATTGGCTTATTTAGAACTTTTGACATTTGCTCTAAATATATTTTTTGTATTCCTAATTCTGTTCCTGTAAATATATATATGTTAGACAACTCATTGTGCATTATTTGGGTCTTTAATTCATTGATAGTCATACCATATCTCCCTAATATCAAATACCCATAAATCATAAAGCTGCTGTTTATTTATACCTAACTTCCTAAGCATCTTTATATATCGAGATGTGAGTAAAATGCCGTTCAAAAACTTTTTATTTCCTGTTTCTGTATAATGTTGCATACATATAAAAGAGAACATACTCCAGAAGAGTTTCAAATCGTATCCTTCATCATTTTTTAACCCTATCTTTCCACCACTTTTGAAAGCATTTGCTGGCTCAACTTCCGATATATTATCTACAACAAGTTCTACAAAATCATAAAAATCAAGAACATTTGTGTTTGCGAGAATATCAATTTCATCAGGAGTTTCACATATAGCCACAATTAAATTCTTTGCATCTTCAGCTATAATATCATACTTGCTTTCCACATATTCTTTCAACTCTGCTAATGTATATCTTTCCATAGTAAAGATAAATGCTCTACTTTTAATTGTGTCTAATGTATTGTTTATATCGGATAACAACATTATAATATATACATTCTTAGGAGGTTCTTCTACAACTTTAAGTAAAGCGTTTTTAGCATTTACTGACATAGTATCGGCATCAGGAATGATAATAAACATTTCATCTTTAGTAGTATATGCGTCTTCAATCATACTCCTAACAGTTTCAATTTTAATGTCAGGAAGTTTATATTTAGCATATTGCATTCTTCGATTGCATATATAAGTTGCAACCATTTCCCTGCTACCATTCCCGGCTATTATACAAAAGTGAGGAAAAGTATCGGTATCAAACAACCTATCTATTTGTTTTATTAAATTAGTTTGTCCTATCATTATCAATAAACCTCAATAAACAAGCCTCTACATCATACTTAACAGTAGAACTATATTTTATATCAGATGAAAAATATATCAGTTCAGTCAATAAATCAGCTATACGTCCTCGATAATACTCTTCTTTATTATCTTCTAACCATTTCACATATGTATCTATTTTAGGCATACTAATATATTTCCAATCGCACCCAATAAAATACTTCTTACAATCAAGTAGGAACTGAACATAAGACTTTATAAACTGCTTTAAGTCTTTACCACTATTATATAAGTCCTCAATAACAGTTATAACATCAGCCTCTTTGTCAGACGTAATGAGATCCGTTAGTTTTATCATAGTATTATAATCAACTACGTTTAACGCATTTACAACATTCTGCAACGAAAGCAATGTTGAGAATGAAAGGCATTTATCGAGTAAAGTTATAGCATCACGCATACCACCTTCTGCAAGTTTTGCTATATAATCAACTGCACTTGCTTCCCAATCAATATCCCTTTCATTACCTTCACTTTCAAGAATATAAAATAATCTATCAACAATACCATCCATTGATATTTTCTGAAAATTATATCTCTGTGCCCTTGAAAGTATAGTTGCAGGAATTTTCTGAGGGTCAGTAGTACACATTATAAATATAGCTTTTGCGGGTGGTTCTTCAAGTGTTTTCAAAAATGCTTGCCACGCATTGTTAGACAAAGAATGAACCTCGTCAAGTATAAATACCTTATACTCGCAATCGAGCGGTATCATTTGTGCTTGGTCTATAAGCCTACGAATATCATCAACCGAATTATTACTTGCAGCATCTAATTCAATCGGTTGACCTTGACCTTTATTTATTTCATTAGCGAATATTCTGGCTGCGGTAGTTTTACCGCAACCAGCTGGTCCACAAAATAAATATCCGTGTTTCACTTCATCATCCGCTAATTGTTGCTGAAGGATTAAACGTATTTCGTTCTGTTCAGTAACATCATCCCAGGTTTTGGGCCTATATTTTATAGCTAATGATTGAGTAGCCATTATTCCTCCTCATCTTCATCATCTTCACAAAGTTCATTTGCTTTATCAAGATAACCTGAACATACACATATCAAATTATTATAATCACCAGATGTTGCTTCTTTATACATCTGATTTGTCAACTCACCAAGGCCTACACTCTTTAACGCATTAGCCGTATATCCCATAATACTAAATGCGTTACCGTCTACACCAACTAAACTAAACATAATTAACCCTCCAACTTATAACGTGCATACTGACAAGCATTACCATATCGGTCTTTTGTTACTTCCATATTTGTCGATATATCATAACCTCTTTTACGAAGATTAAATATGATAGAAGCTAATCGTGTTGCACCATAACTCTCAATCGCTTCCATACTTGTAATACTCCCTTTTTCCTGTAAATGTTCCAATACTTTTGTGTGCTTATTCGTTCTCTTCATCTCGTTCTCTCCTTTCAATTTCCAATAATCGTTTGAACTCACGTTCACTTAATATATAGTATCTTTGTGAGTTTTGTAAATCTCCGAAGTCAAAACATAAAGCTGAATGATGTTTACCCAAAGAAAATGTTTCTTCTTCGTTCTTCTCTAACCACTCACGCTGAATACTCATTGACTTACTCGGTGTAGTTTTAGTCTTACATTCAACAAGCCAATCATCTAACTGAACATCACCAGCACCGAAACGTATAGCACCACTATTAGGTACAACATTACCTTTTATAGTCTTTGCTACAGCTTTTTCCTGCTTACTTGAAAAATATCTTGTTGCTGACTTATTCATTACCTCAACTCTTTCTTGGCTTAATCATACCTTGTTCAACGGCTAAATAGTATAGTTCACACCACTTTATGCCACATTTTGTTATAACTTTATTCTCTGCCCTCAATTTATGAGAAGTTAATAGGGTGATATATTTTTCAGGAACACATACAGTATTTTCCAAACTAAAATCTTCAGGATTATCTAAATATGTTACTTTATACCCTTTAGGAACTTTACCATTAGATTTTTCCCATAAATATCTTCTATAGTTTATCCACTTACCATTAACTTTTATAAATGTCTTGTCACCTTCTTTTCTCAACTCACCATCTTTGTATAAATAAGAAGTCTGATTTTCGTTAAGTCGGTGTCTATTATGATAAGCCACTTCTCTATCAACTCTTAAACCTAAATCATCAGTTGCGTGATGACCTATAGAATCAAAAGCATACTCAACATCAAATAACTCTTGAAATTTAGTTATTGAAGCTACACGACCTAATTTAGGATAATTTTCTATAAGCCATTCATCCATCTCTTTAGTATATGCTTTCCAAGGTGCTTGTTTTACTCCTAATGAACGAATATGCTTTCGTAAACAATCTATATTACCTGTGTATCCTGTCTTATCACAATATGCCTTAAAAAACGCTTTGGTACATTTACCAGGATAATTTTCAATTATCCAATCATCCGCATAATCATATTTCCAACAACTATAAGCCATAACTTATTCCCCTATCATACCTGAAAGTACGGAATGCTCAAGGGTTTTAGCTTGTGCAAGAGCTTTCTCATATTCAAGAATAAGTTTTCCGTTATTTATCATCTGTTTTGCAACACCAATGATAATCTTTGTCTGCTCATTTTCAATCTCTCGCTGTTCCTGGGTTAACTGTTCGTTCAGAGTTACGTTAATTCGGTCTCCCATTGTTTTGTGCAATTCTACAAGTGTCATTTTCTTTTCTCCTTTCAATCGTTCAAATCGTTCAATGGTTTTTGTTTTACTTTAATATCATTATACCATAATGATAAATAAAAGTCAAAGGTTATTTTTCAACATTACTTGCTATATCATTTAAGCGTGCCGGTATTACAAACTCATAATTACAATCATCACAACACTCTGCACCTTCTTCATTATTTACAGGCCAAGGATTATTTCCCCAACCTGTAAACTTTTTACCACAAATACAACATACTTTTTCTTCCATATCACACCTCACTCATAATCAGGTTCAAGGTCAAATTTCTGAGCATTTTGACGAATACTATTATTTGCCACAATATCATCAAACCACCTTGCTCCTAATTTCAGTTTAACAATAGGATTATAATAATTAGGAATTGATATGAATGTAAGGTCATCAGGATAAGCATTATCATCAGTAAGTCCGTAAATATCATTCATCATCTTACCTTTATATACATACCCTATACATTCTTTTTCGGTAAAACCGGAGATTCGGGCTACTTTTTCAAACCCTTCTTTGAACTCTTTTTTATGCTTAGGAGTTGATATATCAATCCCTTCAAACGTAAAACAAGAAGTACAAAAAAACGTATTAAAGAATTCCAAAGCCCTATTTTCAGGTACAGTTGCAAGTTTCATTATTACCCTCCTTATGAAACATACTTTACATTACTATATTATTATAACACAATCTTATAGATAATGCAAAGACTACTTACTCAATGCAAGCTTTAACTCCTTCAATACATTCTGCATTTCAATAAGTGTCATTTCATCCTTTACAACTGATAAGGCATTAAATACATCGGTTAATACTCGTTCTGTACTTTCAGTTCTCCTAACTAACTCTTCTTGTAACTGTTGCGTAGGAAAAAAATGAAGTGCTAATCTTTTCTCTTCCTCATCCATACCACATATTGCTGACCTTAAATTATCTCTCGCTATTGGACTCAATTTCAAAATCCTCCTCTCCTATTTCTCCACATATCAATCCTTCAACTCTCTGAGCATAATACTTATTATTAGTCTTTATATGCCTAATAAGTTTTATTTTGTCCCCTTTGAAAAATCGAGAACAATTATCAGTTATGACTATTGCTATTTTTCCTTCATTCATACCTTATCCTCACTTTCTGCCCACTCAAACTGTTTACATCTGTTCCAATAATTTAATCCGCTTTTCCCATATTTCGGACTATCAGCATTAGTACATTCATTGTTATTGCGTACCATATTTGCGTTTTTATCTTGAGTAAAAAACCTACAATGCTCACACTTGATATTGGATTTTTTGGTTTTATCTATCGGTCTTTTATTCATACTTCCTCACTTTCTGCCCTGTACTTGTCGATAATCTCTAATATCCCACATCCTAAATAATCACTTGCGTTACATTTTTCCTTGAAATTCAGTATCTCGGCTCTTATCTTGTCGAGGACTGAAATAGGTAAATAATTCTCTTTGACATAATCTGCTAATGACACATCGTTAATGGAAGTGTTCTGCAACTCTCGTTCAAATAACTCGTTCTTCATGTTTCCTCACTTTCCTGTGGCTCAAACAGAAAACAATACCCATCTTCCCTTGTCTTGCATCCGTCACCCCACTTATTACAGATTTCGTGTGCTACTATAAGCGGTATTCCGTCAACCTTTGCCACGCTATCATACTCAAAGTATTTGCAATCCTTACAATGCCCCGTCTTTGGGATCATATCAGCGCACATTACTATGCCCTCTTCATGGTTATCCTCTAAACCGCACACCTTATCGTGAATACATTTATCGCATATGCTCATTCCTCATCCTCACTTTCCATCTTTGCACCACAAAACGGACAAAAATCATATATTGGTATACCCATACATTCATCTACTCTTGTTTCATGATTACAATTTGAACATCTGTACTTATCTTCCGTCAGCCATTCCCAATGCCCTGTCTTTGGCTCTTGCCTTAATGCTTTGATTGCATCATCAAATACTTCTCTCGGTGCAAGAGTGTAATTGAAATTGTCACGAATATTGATTAACTCGGCTATCTTTTCTCCTTTTGTCATATCTCTCTCTTTCTCGTAGTATTCGCAATTATCCCAATATATGATGCAGGGTTTTAACTGCTCTACGTTGTTTCGATAGATGCAAGTGTCACATAGTTTCATTATTCTTTATCCTCTAACTTATTTCGAGCTTCAATACGATAAGTCTTAAGGTAATCATTGATAAGGCAATACTCCCTTGATTCCTTAAAATTCCTTTCTAACCCTATTGAGTGCCACCGATTCCAAGTCCTTACTTGACGATATATTTTGTTGATACTATTTATATCCTTAGCCTTCAACATATCATCGTGGGCCCTCGTTAATACTTTGATTTCCTCTTCACTTAACATTTTTAATTACCTCCTTTGGTTTTTGGTGTTGTTTTATCAACTATAATTATTGTACCACAATCCTTAAAAAATTGCAATAAATAATGCGATAAACCCTTGGAATACCGCATTATTGATATTACATATGAGATATAATCTGTTCCCTTAATTCATCTAATAAAACATCATTCTCCCTAAGTAACTCGGCTACTTTTGTTTGCCCCTGTATCTTTATCTCTTTACCTTCTTCATCACAAACAATCTCACCTGTGTCTATATCAACAAAGTTAAACCACGCTCCGGCTTTATTAACGATACCTAATTTAATACCCACTTCAATCAAATCAGCAATTTCATCAATTCCATAATCATACATCAATGTATAATATCCAAGTCGTCTATCAGGTTTATCAACTTTCTGCTTAAGTACAGATACCATTACACGATTACCGCTAGGTGTTTCACTACTACGATTTATAGCATTACCACTACTATCTAAAAAGTCACCCTTTGCAAACTGAAGACGAATTGAACAGTTATGTTTCCACGCCCTACCGCCTGTCGTTGTTTTACCACCATAAGGACTATTCATATCGTCTCGCATCTGATTTATTCCAACTATCGTGCAATCGTACTTATGACAAGACAATTCTGCTTTTTTACTAAACAAAGTTAATGGCATAGAAATACCACCATATGTTTTTTCATCCATCTCTTTTTCATATGCCTGCTTTGATAGCATAACACCGAGACTATCTATAATAACAAGACCAACTTCATCTGTATCTATCATATCAAGTAACATTTGAAATATATCTTCTGCTGCTTGTGTCTGTGGCTTAATGATATACATATCATCAACATCAACACCTAATTTCATAGCCCAATCTTCATCTAATGTATTTTCACAATCAGCATACACTATTTTTTTAGGGCCACGTTCTTCAAGATACTTTTTGCGAGTATTATCTGTTGTGTTAGACAATTCTTCTTCCCATTCATCACGAAATAGTTTCTGAGCATTTTTACATAAGTCAAGTGCAGATGTAGTTTTACCACCATTTTCATCTCCACAAAACTCAATCAACCTACCCCGTGCGATACCACCATATAACATATAATTCAATCGAGGGGAAGTGAATGGTATTTTCTGCGTTGCAATTCTATGTATACCTCTATTTGCAATATCTTCCTTCCAATCTTTATTTATCTGTTTACAAAGTTCATCAAGTTTAGACATTATTTTCTCCTTCCATATATCAATGCAAGCACAATCAATACCACTGCTTCTACTCCAATGGTCGTAAATACCCCTAACCAATATGGATTAACATACATTATTTATCCTCCTTTAATTTAACATATCCTTTAGAAACCCAACTTTGAGGAACAACTTGCTCATACTGTTTACGATTAGAATTAGATACTTCATATTTAGCACGAACATATCCTTGCTCTAATCCTAATTCAGTCAACCCCCATTTTTTACCAGGTCCTGCTTTTTTATAAGTAACCATTATCTATTACCTCCTATCCTGGTCAATTCCATTTCGGTCATTCTTCGACTAATAATTTTCTTAACACTTGACAGTATCTCCTGTGCTGCCGCTACTTTTGCTTTTACGATACTATATGCTCTCTTATATAGTATGCTCGTTAAGTATTCCTGCTGACTTGCCAATTCAGCTAATGAATCTTTATCTGCAACTGTACCTGTCTGAATACTATCCCGGCTTGAATGATACATTTCTTTATATATCGCCCTCGCAATATCATCTTTAATACCTAACTGTTCCTGCATACCTGACGCATAATATATAAAAACGGATAAGTTCATACAGAAATCATCAAGTTCTTCTGTTGTCGGAGGATTTTCACCATTATTTAGCAACTTTTTGATAAATGCGACATACATATCCAAGTCTTTACAATACGGCTCAATTATCTGATTCACAATATCATCTAACTTTGACGCATTTAATTCTACTCTATTTTGTATCTCTTTTACTTGCTGTCTTGCATCTTCAATATCATATGTCATAATAATACCTCCATATCATAATCAAAGAATACTTTTTTCTTCTTACCTGGAATAACTATGCCGTTTTCATTCGTATAATGGATACTTTTATAATCGTTCTCTTTCAAATACCGCAAATACTCAATAGTGAAAAACTCTGTTACATCCTTGTCTATCCACCAAACTATCACACCTGCAACTACTCCCATAATGCGTGATTTTTGAAGTAAGCCACGATACTGATTATCAGTTAAGTTAGACAAAGACCAAGTATTTCCGTGACACGACTTACACTCTATATACAACAATGTAGGATATTTATATACAATAAAATCACATATATTAGAACTACCTACATATCCTGTAGTTTGGTCGTGCAATCTATCTATCGACACATCTTTTATTTTTTCAAAACCTTCTTTTATAACAGTTTCAAATTGTTTTCCACGATTTACCGCCATAATTCACTCCGATTTACACAATTTAGAATAGTCACAATATGCACACGCTTTACTTGATACATTTTCAGGTATTGGAGGTACTTTATTCTGTTTTACATATTCATCACATTCTTTAATTTTATTAACAAGACTTTCTCTCATATCATCTGTTACATTAAGCATATATGATTTTTTAGAGCAATTATCCCTACATTCATATACAAATATAACCTGACTTATTTTTAATGCTTCCGAATATGCTGTTCCTTGTAGTATATGGTCAGGATTTACATCTTGTCTACTCCAAAACTTATTACTGTTTTCAGTTTTGATTTCCAAGATATAATACTTACCTTTATACTTTATAATCCCATCACACAAAAAGCTTATATTCAAATCCTTATGAAACAATTTAGTTTCATTACCTTGCTGACTAACTATATCCAAATAATCAAGCTTGTGCTCTCGTACATAATCCGCAACATTGACATACTCACAATCAATGTTATTATTTTTCATAGCCATACAAGCCTCTTGCAGCCTCTCGTGTCGGTCTGTACCACTTTCACATATACCAACCAACTCACACGTAGCCCTGTCATTCTCAACATCAGCACCTGTAACTTGATAATACATATTCCTAATACAATGCATTGAGCTAGGTTTATATGTTTGTGACGGCTTCCTTGAATTTTTCTTATCTTCTTTTTCAATACTTGCTTTAAGGTCATTGAGAAACTGCTGTTCAATAGGCAGGTCCTCTACATTTGCAAGATTCAAAACATTTAATAAAGCTTGACTTCTTGCCATTTTATACCTCTGCTTTTGCTATCAATGCAACTATCTGTGTAATGTTGTCTTTAGTCATCTTAAGGGCTATATCAGAACCATACGATAACTCAAGGAAATCTCCATCCTGTGTTGCAATCTGTGAGCGTAACAACTCAATGTCTACATCACAAGTATATTCCTTAAAGTTTTCACTTGAAGTATAAGGTACAAGTTCAACACCTGTTGACCTAACACTACTGAAAGTAACACCTTCTTGTGTAAATGTAAGTTTCAATGCTTTCTTATCATATGCACTAACAAACAGCGTAAGTCTATCTATAACATCAAGCACAGCCATTCTCGGTAATTTACAAGTTGAAGGAAAATCACCATCTACAAGACCTGTTATAGCTTTTATAGGGAAAGTTTCAATACCTTCAGTTATAGGAGCATATACAAACTCTTCTTTTGTATAGAAAGTGAGAGCATTTTCAGATGCGGCGACACTTATATCTTCATTTGACATTATGCTAAGTATGTCAACAAGTCGAGGTGTAAGAAGAAGTGGCTTATCAAATAACTTAACATTTGTAGAACATACTTTATAACTATCACTTGTTACAACTTTATCTCCACAATAATATGAAGTCAATGCCGGTAACTCAACACTTACCGCCAATGACGGCTTATTATAATTGATAATAGTATTTATTGTAGATAACTTTATTATTCCCAAATCAGTTGTAAAATCTGAAATATCAAATTTTTTGGGAAACTTAACCGGGATACCATTTTCATCCATAATAAGTTCCAATGTATAAGTACCATTACCTTTTACTTTAAGTGAATTAGACTCAATAAAAAGAGATACATTATCCGAAGTTGTTTTCTGAATAAGTTTAATAAATGTATCTGCTAAAACTGATACTTCAAAATCTTCCACTTCAAACTTATCAGATGATGTTACATAGAAATAATTAGTAGCATCAGTCGTAAGGAGTGTAAGTACCTTATTTTTAACACTTATGCTCATAAGTGATGTAAGGGGAATAAGTTTATTATTGCTCACACATTTACTTGCTTTACCAACCATATCCTGTAATTTTTCTGTTCCAATCGTTAAGTTCATAGTTTCTCCTTTCAAAATAAAAAACTCACTAACTACCATAATATATAGTAATTAGTGAGTTTCTGTAAAATTAAATGTAATTTAATCTACAAGTCTTTCTTTAAGTTTAGTAATAACAGGAATTGTTATAAATGGAACAAAAATACTCTCATTTACAGTTTCCATAAATGTTCCAAAACAAGAACTTGTGAATATATGCTTCCACTCCATCTCAAATGCAGACAGTCCTATCGGTGCAAATGCTAATGATGCAAATGTGAAATTGTCTATAAACTGACCTACAACTGTTGAAAGTACCGCTCTTACAAACAGTAAGAACTTAGAATCTTTTTCACCGCACATATCCTTCATCTTAATCATAACTGTCATATTGATATAATTGCCTACCCAAAATGCTGCAAAAGATGCAAATGCGGTTCTAACACCATTACTGAATATAAGTCTAAATGCTTCATTCTGTTCCGGGTATACACCGGGAAGTGCTATGATTACCTGTGCAAGTGTTACGATAAAAAGATTTATTATGCCTGCAAACGTATAGAGTTTAATCGTGTCCTTCTTGCCAAATAATTCGGTTGAGATATCTATTATCATAAATGTTGCCCACGATAACAGACCACCACCGCCACCAAATGCAAACGCTTCAGTTCCAAGCGTCTTCATTTCGAAGAGATTCTGTACTACTGTAAATACGGCATATATAGCCATAAAATACATCATCACTTCATACTTCTTTAGTTCTCTTTTTTCCTTCATTTAATTTTCCTCCTTATCATTTTATTATATACATAGGGAAATGAAGTAAAGCCCTATAATATCAAAGTTGCATCAGTATATTATCTGCTATACGTTTATGACCTTTTTCGTTAGGATGTATATTATCGTTAGATATATAACTATTCATATCATCAAGCATAGCAGCGTCAAACATTGTAATTATATCACAAACTTTACTGATATTGTCTATTATTTGTTTATAATAAGCAACATAAATGTTTACAGGAAAATCAAAACTAAAAGATTTGAAATAATCATTTTTTAGATACTCACACATTTTAGTTGCCCTGTTCACTATAATAGCATCATCAGTTATACCTAAAAAGTGAATTGTAGTATTAGGATTTAACTGTTTAATCCAATCAACCGCTTTAACGAATGATACAATAACAGTCTGAACAGTTGCAAACCCACACATAACAGCTGATACATCATTACTTCCATATTCAATAAATATCGTATCACATACAGGTATTATATCATTATTCCTTTGAATCTGACCTAACAAACTATATCCATCAACAGGATATATTGAATACTCGCCAATAGTAGTACCACTAACAGCAGCATTAGTTATATTCATTTCTTTAGGTAAATAATCAGTAAAACTATGCTCACAATTACTACCTTCAGTTAAACTATCTCCAAAAAATAAAGTCATAATTCCTCCTAAAATAACTTACTCGTGCTTACAAAACTTTCCAAACCTTTATACTGATAATTCTTAGCCCAATCCTGACAAAACTTTGCACTCGCCAATGACCTTTCACTATGGCTCATTGAAAGTTTTTCTATATTAGTACCGATACTTTCAAAATAATCATCTAACTTTTTCTGTATTTCTTTAGGTTGTTCCCAATATGTCCAAGTTGCGGTGGGATGAGTTATGTTTTCTTTACTTACTCCCAACTTTACACCAACTGTATCATCAAAACTATTTCCTGTAATACCTGCCGGTATCCATACTTGACCAAATGCTGACACAAGTACCCACGTTGTACTATCAGCCGAAGTAAAAGGTAATCTTTCCAACATAGCCAATGATGTAGCACCAAATGCGTGTGTCTTTATATTAGGTTGAGATGATTTCTGAATTACCGAAAAACATTTAGCACAAAAGTCATATTTAGACTCCAATGATACATCACCTCTCGGTGAAAGTCCTATATATGGTATCTGCGTTCCATCTGAAAATACATAATCACACATATTTTCTAGCCATTTCATATCTTCACCTTGATGAAATACAGGTACAAGTTTTGTCCAATCTTTGGACTTTTCTCTCATATACTGATAATTTTCCCAGCTCAACTTTGGTGCTTCTAAAAAATCTTTATCAGTTTTAGGCTTACGATATACACCAGGTATCTTATCAACTTGAACATATAAAGACATTTTATCCACATTATCATTTACAAAACTGATATACTCTTCCAGGTCAAGTTTTACCCCTTTTGTATGAGCAGAATGAGCACCACTATCAATAAGCAATTTACCACTTGTTCTTCCCTCGGTTTGTGCGTCAAAATGCTTAAATATATATCCTCTATTATTTAACTGACTATACAGTAAAGGAAAGTTTTCTGAATACGCATAATCAATTATTTTAGCATCATCAAAACTTGCGAGATATAAATCAAACATACATAACTCCTTTCAATACTCAATATATATTAAAAATCAAAATCCTGTAAATCACAATTCGATTTCTTCACCATACCACCTATTTGTAATAGTTACATCACATTTAATAGGTATTCCTAAATCATTTGCGGCTTCGCACATACATTGACTAAATATCTCAGCACATTCTTTTGCATTTTCTCTCGGACATTCTGCAAGATATTCATCGTGTATCGGTATTAATAATCTAAACCCGAGTTCCTTCAATCGCTGATTATCATATATTATCCTTCCGGCTATTTTTGACATATCAGCCGCACTACCTTGAATACGACTGTTAACGCATTGTCTTGTTGCATCTGCAATTTTACCACCATTGTCTTTTATAATAATGCCTTCATTCCTTGCTTCTTCAATTATCTTTTTCTTATCCTTCCCCCATACATTTTTTAACCTTACTGTATAATTGAATACAATATCATCAGGAACTTCTGTCTCAATAACTTCGTTATCAAATGAAAGCGGGTCCATATCACCATAACCAGGCATCCAACTAAACTCATACTCGTCTAATTGCATATCAGGTAATCGCCGTTTCCTTCCCCAAAATGTAGTAACAAAACCATACTCCTGTGCCATATAAATACTATCATCTTCAAATTGTTTTATTGCGGGAAATCCTTTAAATACCTTATCCTGTATTTGCTGAGCTTTCTGCTTTGTAGTATTCAACTGCTCTGCTACTGAATTAAGACCTCTACCATACAATATACCTAACAATATACTTTTTGCACTTGACCTCCGCTCTTTACCTTCTTTATTAGTAGTTCCGTCTATGTTAAACTCAAGACAATTATCATATGTAGTATTAAATGCTAATGATGCTATACTTGCATACAAATCTTTATCATCACGATACGCCTGCAACATAGTTTCATCACCGCACATTGCCGCCATACATCTCGGTTCTTGCTGACTAAAATCACTTGACAGCATAACATACCCTTCGGATGCTACAAACATCGGTCGTATGTCTTTGTTATGCGAGGGAATGTTTTGAAGGTTAGGATTCTCACTTGATAACCTACCTGTCTTAGCACCATATTGCTTAAAATCACAATGAACCCTTTCATCTATTAAACTATTAGGTATTGCATCAATATAAGTGCCTAACAATTTTGATACACTTCTATATTCAAGTATTGCTTTACAAAGTGGATTATCAATCTTATTAAGTATTTCTTCACCCGTACCTCTAGGATTATCTTTATCAATAACTCCTACATTCAATATATCATAGAATAGTATCGCAAGTTGTGTAGGGCTACTTATATTTATAGGATCGGATAACTTATGATTAGGATGTTTAATAATATAATCATTTATATCACTCCTATAATTTTCAAGTAACGTATAAAAGGTATTAAGTTTTTCCTGTTCAAGTTTATGATACTTTTCAGATAATTCAGTTGAATAATCCGTATCTATCTTAACACCATTATCTTCCAAATCAACTATAACATCAACATATGGCATTTCTATATTCCAAAATACTTCGGATACTTTTTCAAGACCATATTCAACGCACAACGGATTTTCTTTTGTAAGAAAAGGTAACTGAAAATCAACAAGTTCATCTGTATCAACAGCATCTCGAGCCGCATATATGTATCCTGTTTTTATAGGAACCATATCAAAAGTTATCCCATCAAACAGCTTACCAAATGAAAACTCATCTTCTTTACCTTCAAGAACATATTTAGAATGAAGTGTTTTAAGTCCGTGCGGTTCATTTTCATTTAAGCAATATCCGGCTAAATGTGCATCAAACCAAGCAGGACAATATACTCCTAAATTATGTTTAATAACACGAATATCAAATTGAGCATTATAATACTTAAACTTTACACCCGAATTTACTAATAACTGTAATTGCTCTGTTACTATACGAGGGTCAAGTTGTCCTTCAGATTCCATTCCTGTTATATAAGATTTATGATGTAGGGGTACATATAAACCTTTTTGACCTTTAGTATATAAGCTAAAACCTACTATTGTATCTTTTAAGGGATTAAGACCTGTTGTTTCAGTATCAATAGAACAATTCCCGGCTTCTTTTATATTGTATATATATTCCTTAAACTTGTCCTCATCTTCTGCCATATAATATATATAATCATCAGCATACTTTCCTAATTTACTCTCGACAAGTGCATTTATCGTAGTTATTTTATCTAATAAACTATTTCCTTTAACAACAATAGAAGCAGACTTTTTGTTATTCATTTTACTGATAACGCTTTTGTCTGCTTCTTTACTACTACGAGTTGTAGGTAATTCAAATAGTGGCATTATATTCCCTCCATATGTCTATGGTAAGTAAACCTCAATTAGGGATCCCCCAATATGTAAACCTTACCACCTCAAACAATAACACGGCCAATGTTCTGTTCTATCGGTTTCGTACATTCACTTAGCGCTTTAAGTTTCAGTACAGGTTTGTGGGTTCTCGTCTTTTTGTTTTCCGTTATCGACCCTCACCTTAAACAGACTCGCACCCTTTGGTCTAAACTTCGAGCAAACGCCATACTTTTCTTTTATATTGGGCCCAAGGGTAAAATAAAAGTAGGAAAAGTAAAACCCTTAAAGTGTAGTGATGAGATTTGAACTCATATCTTTGGTTGATGGCCAAAACCAATGTTTTACCTATTAAACTACACTACAACCACAATGCAACTAGAAACGAGTAACAAACGCCAATGACTTTGGAGGTTAGTCACTGATTGCAGGGACAGGATTCGAACCTGTGTTTTAGGGATTATAATAACCCCTCATGGAGCCACTCCATTTACCCTGCGAATATATTAGAAAGTTCTACGGGGTGACGAAGAACTGTTCTGCGGTGTTCTGCGTGTAACCTCACCACTTCTCTGCTGGGCTACATTCGCACTATCATCAGGAAAATCACCAAGGTCAAGAAATGCGTTCATTTCCTCGGCTGTCTTATCAAGTACCATCCAACCAAGCGGCTCTGCACACTCATAATCGTCAAGTTCAACAGGAACATTCTCAAGTGGCATAAAATCATATCTTGTCTGCATATCACCTTTAGCACCACTACGAGATATTTCAACTATTTCATCACAAAGTGGATTAAAATGTGATGCTAAATTAGCAATTCTTGATGCGTATGTTTTACCACGTTCCCATACCTGACACTCACCAGCATCTTCATTATACAGTTTGAGGAATAACTTAGGAATAGCCTTATACTGTGCTGCACATAACGGACACTTATCTACAGGTTCATTATAACTCCTAAGGCAATTCACATATTTTCTCTTATCACCAACCTGTACTTCGTGTACTACATAAGGAGTAAGGTCATTTATATCACGATACAAAAAACGTACTCTTGCCCTATCGCCATCATCTTTCAACTGAAAATACTGCCCATTACTACTGTTCCCATAATTATCAATGTCATTTAACGATATTTTTCCCATTGTTCATTATCTCCTTTCACTATCGTTCAAATACCATTTTCAATACAATATATAGTATTATTATGTATTTTGTAAAGTTGCACACTTTAACCTCAAAGATTTTCGTATATTACATATAGTCATTCTCGATACATTAAGTATCTCGGCTATAGTTGTATTATCATACCCCTCTGATGCTAATATGCAATACTGATACTCTTTATCGGTCAAATTATCAGGAAGTAGTGCTTCAATAAAATTATAAGTATCTTCAATACCCATATCTATCAACTCACTAATAGATTCTAATATACACTTACGTTTCTGATAATTCAACCGCTCTGTCTCTTCTCGTAACTTATTTCGATAGACTGTTGCAAAATAAGTCGTGAATTGGGATTCACTATTATACGTTTTAAGACAGTAATCAAGTTTTTCTAAACACCAACTTGCTAAATCACATTCAGTTAATCCCCAGAAATCACTTGATATTACAATAGCCAATCTGTATATCTTCTCAAAACTTGATGCTAATATCTGTGGTTCAGCACGGTCTTGATATAAATAGGCTAATGTATCTAACCTCATATTTGTATACTTCTCAGTTATGAAAGGTCGCAACAAACGTAATGTAGATTCCATTATTCACTTAATGCCTCCAACAGCCACTCATACTCTTCTGCAGAATTAATATCGAACCTAAAAGGTGTTCCTTTTTCAATACAAGGCCTTGCCTGTATTCCTTTCTTTACAATACGTTCTGCTACGTCATTAGATGCCAATACACCAATGCCTGTTTTGAGTAGTTTAAGTTTGGAGTTATCCATAAGTGAAATATAACCGGAGTTTACTTTCTTAATTGCTACATTACGCTCAGCAAGTATATCAGCAAACTGTTCATAATCAGTAGGCATTGTAAAACTTGCTACTCGTTTCTTAGGACTTTTCTTTTCCTCATATTCAATTACTGATTGTGGCTTGGGAATATAATGAGGAGTTACATCAGGCTTATAGGGTTTATTTATCTGCTCAAAATCGAGATTCAAAGGATTATCATTTTCCTTTTTATCTTCTACAGGTGTCCACCACCTTTTCAATGTTGAGTTAGATACTACAAATGACTTACCCTTCTTTTCACCTGTAAGATATATAAGTCGTGTAGTTGCACACTTTTCATCTTCAAAATCAAATGCCGCTGTTATTTCGGGGTCTTTTTTACTCTTGTATATCATAACGCACCTCCTTAATGATTAAACACTTTATCAAGTGCGTCATAAATTGCTGTATAAATTGTATTATACAATGCCTGCATATCAAGTGATGCTACAGGTTCTACAACAGGTTCGTTTACCTCTTCAACAGGCGGTACATACTCAATGTCTACATTATATACAGTCTTTACTGCAAGTACATCAGATTTCTTCATAGTCTCTCGTGCTATACACTGACCAACCCAAGAATCTGATTTACCGAAATCATTAGCAAATTCACCATATGACTTCTTCTTTGCTACAAGGGCTTTGAATAATCCTATATCAATCGGTACAAACCCTTTCTGCTTTGATGATGCTCTTTTTACTGTTCCTTCGTTCATAATTTTTCTCCTTTCAATCGTTCGTGTCGTGTCAATTTCAATTGACATATATGATTGTATCATAATCTTTTAGATTTGTCAATAATCATATAAAAGTTTCCTGTAAACTATCAAATTCGTCTTTTGTCAATTCATTTATATCTTTTTTGCCTTCAGGCAATATATATTGTGTTATTATTTTATTATGTACGTTCTGTGAAATACGCTTTCGTGCTTTCATACCAGAACTATCATTATCAGTTGCCAATATCAATGACCTACAAGGTAACTCGCTTAATTGCTTAAACTGTAAATCATTACCTAATCCATTTAATGCAACTGCTACTTTACCATACACCCAGCACGTTAATGCGTCAAGCATACTTTCACATACTATAACATCATTTTCCCAATGTCCTTCATGTACTTTTGCTAATTCAGATAATTCATACAGTCCATACAATGGTTTTTCAACGCCTGCGGGATAATTAAAGAACTTACTATTAACACTTCTGCGAGCAACAAATAAACAATTTCCTTCAATATCACGAATAGGAAAAGTAAGGCATTGAGTGAGTTTATCATACCCAATATCAAATATCTCAATAATCTCATCAGTCAATTTCCTTTCATACATATAAGGATGAATATATCTATAACTATCTAATTCTTTTTCCGATATATATACTTTAGGTGTATCAACTTTTGGCTTACGACTTAAATCTAAATCAATATCGTTCCTACTTTCGACCGATAATGTTAGAAAGTTTTGTATAAGCCATTTACTACCATATACTCCTAAATCATCATATCCAAAACAGTTAGATATAAGCTCAGTTATATTACCTACCCATTCACACGCAAAACAATGACAAGTGCCGTCTTTTTTATATATACCCATTGACGGCTTTTTTTCTTGCCCGTCTTTATGAAAAGGACAACACACCATAAGATTACGAGGTGTATCAATAGTTCTATAAAATCGCTGAATACCATTTATAGCCAACTGACTTTTCAATTCAGCAATTATATCTTCAACATCAGCTGTTATGTATTGCTCATTTACTTTTATCAAAATACTACCTTCTTTTCACTTTTTTTAGGTTTTGATTTTGGATTTGTGTTTTCATTTTCATTTTGTGTTTTTGATTTACGTTCTTCACTACCAAAGAACACAAAATTACCTGTATCAATATCACAGCTATAAACTAACTTATTGCCAAAACCGCCATCCCTATGTTTTTTAATCTCAACAATCAAACTATCTTCTTTTTTACGCAACGCAATTACCTTTGTTGCATTATGAGCTATGCCATCACTATCCCTTATGTTTTCAAGTTCAGGAGTAGCATCAGGGTCTTCTTTTACACCACCCCTATTTGATTGCACTACTACTAAAACAGGTATCTTCATTTCAATGCTTAATTGCATTAAATCCTCGCTTATATTAGTTAAGGAAGTAGTAGTATTATCACCTTTTTTATACCGCTCATCTGATAAGTATTTAATGCCATCTATAATTAGTATATCTAACTTATTTTGCCTAACCCAATTCCGTAATTTACTTACAGTAACTTTCTTATTAAAATCAAGCGGTGTAGATACAAATATATCATTTTTTGCTTGTTTAAGCTCATTAAAATACTCTTTATATAAATCTAACGATATTACATCTTGCTTACCTCGTATCAACGCTGTATTTGATAAATGCTTATATACAGTATCAAACCTATAACCAATTTTATCAGCTGACATTTCAGGTGACATATATCCTACATTCTTACCCATAAGCCACGAATGTTGTGCTGATTTAGCCACAAACCAGGATTTACACTCACCTGTTCTTGCATAAATAACACCTAACTCTTCACCCATTTGCCAACCATTTATAATTTCATCTAACTCTTCAAACCCTGTTGGTATAAACCATTTATCAGGATTATTAGCCTTTTCCTCAAACACTTGTATTCTATGGTCAGAATGAATAATACCAACTGAAGGTATTGAATAATTAGGCGATAAATTTATCATTTCAGATTGCAAATATCTACTTGCTTCATTTGCATCTGACTTCAATAATTCAGCCGCTTTTTTAATTATAGGAACTGACTTTGAATATAAATACTCTTCTCGTATTGTATTTATAAGATATAATTTACTTTCTGTAACATCTAAAACATCAAAGGAGGGAAAATTATCTACAAAAGTTGCAATATCAGGAACAGACTTATACTCCTGATAATGATTTTTTATAAATGCAAACTCATCTACATATTCGGTAAAATAATCTTCCGTTATATCATTCTCTAATAAAATATCATAATCTTTTGTTGCTAATATATAATTAAGGAATTGAAGTTGTACCATTATCGCATATCTCCACCTTTAATTTCGATATTTATGCCATTACATATCCTACTTGTAATTCTCTCACCCATAATACTTTTTAATTCTGAAGGAGAATAATTGCTTGTAAATATCATAGCTTTACCTTGAAATGACCGACTATCTATATAACTATATAAATTAGAATAATCATATTGTGATAATCCGGCTGATATATCATCAAACACAACAAGGTCAACTCGTTCTATATTGGCTCTTAATGCTTCAAAATCACTATCAGGATATGATATTGTAGACTTTATTTTATTTAAGAATGAAGGTATATTAATAAATACACCTCTCGGTTCTAAACAATTACCTTCCCATATTTCATTGAAATACTGAAGCATCATTTTTATAGTCCACGTTGTTTTACCATTACCACAACGATTACTATAAATGTATAGTATTCCACCACTATCCGTAAAATCAACTATATTACTTTGAATTTCGGCTAATTTTTCAAATGCTTGTATATCACATTCATCAGGTTTAAGCCTGTGAATACATTGTCTGTTTTTTGGTATTCCGCTCATTTTTAGAAGATAACTCATTTCTGAATACTTAATACAAACATTCGGACATTCATTTTCACATAAACCTAAATAAATACAATCTTCTTTCATTAGAATTCCCTCGTTGATTTAGTATGATTTAATCCGTCATTTTCAATATCAGGTGTTACAAACCCTTCAATATCGTGAATGTTTTTATTATATGAAGTTGATGTATTAGGTCGCATTACTTTTGTAGTTCCATTATACCTAATACTCAACTTAACCGCTTCAATCTTTGTCTTATCATCATCACCAAACTCTTTTGTAAGTTCATCTAAATAGTTTCGTATTGTAGACGCATAAAAATGATAGCGTTGTTTTGATGCTATTTCTTTTTTCATATTAACCAAAGTGGTCAATTCTTTTTTTAATTCTTTATTATCTGTATAACTTGCTACTAATAATATAGCATCATCATATTCTGAACTATTTGCGTTTTTCTTTTTAGTAGTTTTAGTACCTGAACCAAAATTAAATGCTTTATCCTCGCTACTTAAAGTATTATCTTTAGATAATACTTTAGTATTATTTATATTATTATATATATTATTAGTATTGCATTTTGACGAGGCAGCCTCATCATTTTGATTAGTCTCATATATACTTGATACTTTTAGTATTCTATGCCTTCCATCAAATGATATTTTTTCAATATAGCCAAGTTCAATTAAATGGTTTATAGCACGAGTTACTGTAGCTATACTACATTGGCAAAACTCAGCAAAATAATCATTACTCGCACTACAATGATTTTCATTATCAAGACTTGCTATTTCAGTATATATGCCTTTTTCAAGCATTGATAATTCTTTATTAAGCCATATTTCTTTAGGTATCCAAACTCCCTTAAAATCTCTATCTAAACTCATAATTACTCCTTAAGGATAATTTAAGCTCGACTTCTTGTAGTGACGGCTACTTGAAGTCGAGCTTATTGCTCGGTTAGTTATTCAGTTACGATTAGTACCCGTCATTACTAACCGAGATTTGATTGGGGGTTAATCAATCAATGTAAATATATTATAATTGATAAATTTTAGAATTGCAAAGATTTTATCGTTTATTTTTTAAGTATTCCACAAGTTCGGTTATCTGCCCGTCAATTTCACGATTAACTTCATCCCAAAGATTATATTTAGCAGTTTCATAGTCTTCTGTTGTGTAATTCTCGGGACATTGTTTTTCGATTGTAGCTTCAAATGTGTAATAGTTATCTCTTATTTTTACACTTGACCTTGATGTAAACTTAATTGATGTAGTCTTAAACTCACTCATATTATGATACCCTCCATTAGCCTCTTTGAGCCTCTCGCACTTTTATATTTAATATGATAAAAGTATTAACTATAAACATAAAACGCAAGAGGCTTAACATCTGATTACTTCTTTATGCGTGATACTGTAAGTCGTAATGTTTCCTTACGTTCTTTACAACTTGCAAGTTTTGTAGCATCAATCTCACCATTATAAATGGCATTTTCTAATTCTTCCATATCAACATATTCCTTTGTTTTAATAACGCCAGGAACATTCATTTTTTTAAGGACAACAAGTAACTTATCTTCGTTAAAGTTTTCTGAAACAATGGTTTTACAAGTAGCTTTAAACTCGTCACCAATAGCATTTTCAAGATTATCCGCTGTCATTAGCTCTTTAATTTTTGCATTGTCTTCATCAACAATTTTCTTTTGTGCATCTAATTCAGCTTTTTCTTTCCCGTATCGGTCAATTATTGTTTTTAGCATCGTTCATTTCCTCCATTTCTTTTTGATATTTTTTTGTTTGTTTATGATAAGGATTACTATATCTACCATATACACCTTTACACCCAATAACCATTTGGCTTTTGTATTCTTTAAGTGCCTTTACCATATCATCTTCCCACATATTAGGCTTACCTTTCTGCTCAACCATTTTTATAGGTTGAGGTAAATAAGGTTCAGTTATAACTCCTTCAGACAATAATTTTCTTTCCCATAAATACCAATTTTTCAAGGTATAAATTGATATACCTAACTCCTGACTTACTTCGTAACTGTTTAACATAATTACCTCCTATCCTAATAAATAATTAAATATTTCCTGTTTATTGCCAACAATGTGTCCATCAATGATAGCATCACTCATCTTACCTTTTTTATAAATTAATTCGTGTATCCTTTCATCAATAGTACCTTTACACATCAGGCTATAAATAGTTATATTTTCAGTTGTACCTACCCTATGTGCCCTATCAACTGCTTGGTCAAATAAAGCACGATTCCAAGGTTCATCAACAAAGATTTCAACAGTACCAGCTGTAAGTGTTAAACCTGTACCCATAGCACCGATTGTACCTATTATAACCTTACAATTAGGCTCATTTTGAAAATATTGAACATATGCTTGTCTTGATACATCGGGAGTATCACCTGTAATAATAACAGGTTCATATCCTTTAATTGCTAACCTATCCATAATAACATCGGTCATTTGTGTCCAATTACTAAATATCAAGCACTTTTTGCCATTTGATATTGCTTCTTCAACAATATCTTCCATTCGGTCTAACTTTGCACTTTCTTGAATTTCACTTGAAAGTATGCCGGTATATCCTGTAGCTTGTCTTAAACGAATTAAAGTGGCTAAAGGATTATTTTCAAAATCAACCATATCTATATTGGCTTTAATATCACTTTCAACTTCTTTATATATAACTGATTGTTTAGGGGTCATATCAACATATTCATCTACATATATTTTTTCAGGCAAATCATATACGTCTTCTTTTTTACGTCTTACCATTATGTCAGATATTTGATTAGTAAGTTGAGCCATATTTTTATAGCCTATTATTTCATATCCACCAAAACCACCCATTATACAATAATGCTGTTTAAACGAATAAAAAGCATGATTTTCATACCCCAACCATTTCAGTAAGACATATAAATCAAGAGGATTATTCATCAATGGTGTACCTGTCATTGCTATACGACAATCAGGAACACATTTCAAAAATCCTTTTGTTTGCTGACTTGTAGGATTTTTCATCTTATGCAACTCATCTGCTATACACATATTAATAATACCCTTGTTGCATAATTCTTTTATTGTATTTGCTATATTTTCATCTCTAAAACTCTCAACATTTGTTATAAGAAAATAAGGTAAAGTTTCATCCCAAGTTTCAGTAAGTAACCATTTCAAATCTTCTAATTTATCTTTTGTACTACCGATAGTTATTTTCCCGTTCTTTTCTTTTTGCCCCAAAATATAAGAGTTTTCGTATGTATGTGTCTTTATTTCATTTACCCAATTCCATTTAAGCGTATTTACACCACATACAATAAGACAATGTCTATACTCATACATCACTTTACGAGCAATTGCTATATCAAGTGACATTTTAGTTTTGCCTAAACCCATTTCATCACCGAGGAACCATCTATCGTGATTTAAGCCATAAAAAAATGCTTCCTTTTGATGTTGAAACGGCTCAGTCTTAAACTTAAAACCTCCAGGTATTTCAGTTAGTTCGGGTTTTTCAGGAATACATCCTTTTATTACCATTTCAAAATTAGATAAATTATCCCTTAACCACTCAATTTTATCTGTAGGTACCTCCCATATTCGAGTATTGGGATAATAAAACTTTATAGGTAAACTTCTCATAACTGAAACTATATCAGGATTATATTGAAATGATACAAAACAGCTATATTCACTATTCAGTTTTTTTGATTTTTCAATTTCTATTGTTATCATCGTTCCGCCTATAATTGTATTTCAATGATTATATGATTATGGTACAACATATTTTTAAAATTGTCAATAAAAAATGCGTAATCTACCTTGAGATTACGCATTTTGTCTTATACTATACTTTGTGATAATATAATGAAGTTTCTCACTTCATCTCGTTCTTCTATTGTTGGACAAGTATTATATATTTCAGAAATAACTTGTCGTAACATAAGAAGAAAAGGTTCAAGTGTATCAACAGACTTATTATTAAAATATACAACAAACAAATCAAGCAATAACTGTATGCCTTCGTCTACTGAACTATCAGGTATTATATCGTTTGATTTATTTTCTTTTAATCGTTCCTCGGCTATAAACTTCACTATATAAGCTTCAGGGTCAAAACTGTTATTGAGCGCTTTATTAGCCAACTCTAATGCAAGTTCATCTTGTGTCATTTGTTATACGCCTCGTGCATATACTTTACTTTAGCAGTTTTTTCTGAATACATTTTTACGATTTCTTCCCACATTTCGTGCAAGTATTCAGGTGGCGTTGTATAAGACTCTGCTGTTTCTTTATATGAAGCCTCTGCCATTTTATAAAGATTACTTGCGTGTTCCAATTCCATAGCACTCATTGATAGAAATGTTTTTGACCATTCAGGATATGTTGACTTAAACTCAAGAGCATTTTTTACATACTCTTTTGCTCCGTGCAATTCATCACAAAGTAGTTTCTTGAAGTATTCTAGCATTTTTAAGCTCCTCCAATATCATATTTAATTTTTCATCTTGAATTGCTAAATGTCCGTGTATTTCATCTAATAAAACTGATGCTTCTTTGTTAAGCTCTTTCATTAAATCTTGTTTATCATTTTGTGTAAGATTTAAGTCAAGGTTTTTAACACTTATAAGAAAACTTAGGACACTTAATATATCAAGAATATCAAACTCTGTATTAGACAACTTTTGTTACCACGATATTTACATCAGCATAAGTAGAAGCAGTAGTTGATATTACGCTTACATTTGTAGGTGCTGAACAAGGGCAACATTTGCTATTATTATCAGTTGCCTGAACAAGTGTTGTAAATGACGGAGATGTACCTGTAGACTGTGCTTGAGGTTGTGCAACACCATTTACATATAACTGTATCGTTGCTGACGCAGCTGCTGAAGCGTCTACCTCAATCATATATATACCGCATTTGTTTAACTGAACAGTAGCAGGTGATGATAATTCAGCAGTACAGCCTTTTTTAAGTGTTATATTGTTAAAGGGTATCATACCACCTGCTAAAGTTGTCACATTTAATGAATATGCTTCTAACATAATTATTCCTCCTTATTAAAATGTAAAAGGGAGTAGTTGCCTACTCCCTCGTTTAGGCATACTAAATATGCTCGTCTTACATATTGCATCCACAACCACAATTACAGAAAGGATTATTTCCTGCATAGTATGTAGAAGCGTTTGGATACCTAACAACACCAGCAACTGCCTGCTGAAGCTGAAGGGCATTAACCTGCTGCTGAAGTTCATCAATCTTATTCGCATCCATCTTGGAAAGAATTCTCTGTTCCATAGCTGCCATCTGCATTGATGTATCATATTTGCTCTGTGCAATCTGAGCATCAGTTTCTGCAGAATTCTGCTGAATAAGCATTTTAGTTGAGCAGCAACATTCGTTCTGATTTGCAATACCCTGCTGAACTCCAAGCTGAACATTAGCAATATCTCTTGCAAGTTCAGAATACTTGTCAGACAGTGCGTTTACAGTATCATGGAATGTCTGGTTTGTAGCTGCAACAGACTGAGCAGTACCATTTGTTACAGCGGTAAGGATATCTCGTGTCTGTGCCTGAATATTCTGGTTATCAAATCCACGCTGTACTTCATTTGAAGTTGCAAGGTTTTCAAAACCGAGAGCTGCTGCTGCGTTGTTTCCATAGCCGAAACCACCGCCATTAAACATACTCATCAGAATAAGCAGACCAAAGATCCACATAAAGGAATTACCGCCAAAGTCTCCATTGTTACCGAGAAGGGCAACATCAGCTGCACTTAATCCGCTATCCATAGTTTTTATCTCCTTTCGTAAGATTTTTATATAACCTGCAGGATTATATTTATTTTAGCATCTCAAGTATTTCATTAGGATTAACTCCGTGTTGTTTTGCTAATGAGTAAAATGCTTGTTGAGCATTTCCTCCATTACTATTAACATAATCCATAACTTGTTTTACCTGAGGATTATTTTTAGCCATTGTATTTAACATAGCCTGAGGATTATTAGCATTTTTAATAATACCCATCATCTGTTTTATCGTCTGAAGGTTTCCAAACATTGGATTTCCTGTCTGGCTCAACTGTGACAATATGGGGTTTTTCATTATGTAACGCCTCCTTTATTGTTACTTCTAAAGCTGCTATTCTATCTTCAAGGGATTTTATATCAACCGGAGGTTCTGGTATATAAGGAGTTATAGTATAAGGAGTTACTGTTTTATAACCAGCACCATCTGTCTGAACTAACCAAACTATAGAATCTGTATTGTCAAGTAAAAGTGTGCTACTATTAGGCGGCATTTGAAATGCTCTTGCACCATTTTCGCCACTAACCTGAACAATTTGCATTGATGGATTGAGATAAGGATTCATTGTTTATTCCCTCCTTTGTACTTAAAATTGTAAATAAAAAAGCGACCGCCAACAATTCAGTTAGCGGTCACCTTTCGTACAATTTATGTACGTTTCATATGGAGGGTCCCATATCTATTTTATATGAGCAAAAACTTTGTTTTCGCCCTTATAAACTATGTTTTTAATTTGAGAAACTGATAATTCAAACTCTTCTGCTAATGGCTCATAACATATACCATCTAACATTCTTCGTTTGAGTATCGCTCTATCTCGCTCATTAAATATCCACTCATCAATTAAATGCTCCATTTGTGAACGTGATATTGCATAGTCAGGAATTAAATCTTTATAACGCATTATTTACCCTTCCTGACAACACCTGTTCCTTTACACATATTACATTGTTTATATCCTGCATTATTAGGAGTACCATTAGCTCTTACTCGGGTAGCTGTGCTATTTCTTACTGTTGTCCGTACTGTCTGTCTCGCTCCCATAATCTCCTCCTACGAATGTATTATTACCTATTCCGTCTATTTCTTGCTCAACTTCTTGCTGTATTTCAGTATCTGTTGAAATGTATTGCCATTGACTTTCATATATAAGCCACGCTATGTTACTACCAACAAGAAGTATTATCAATACAAGGCACATTATCCAAAGTCGTTTGATAGTACGTTCAAGTCTTGCTGCTATACTATCAATCATCCACCTTGTTTCATCAGTCATTCTTTTTCTCCTTGAGTAAAGCGTTTACTTTTTCTTGAACTGCTGAATAATCATATCCGGCTGCGGTAAGTTTCTGACGCCTACTATTACCACTACTCCATTTACCAGCAATAACTTCCTTTGCTATGTCTTCAACTGTTTTAGGTTTAGGCATAATAGCATCTTCATATGAAGGGCGAGCATAGCCAACTACATTTTTCAATGTACGTTTTCTTTGCATAACCCTACCACCATTGTCTTGTGATGTAACAGATGTATTGCCTTCAATAGTAGTTATACTGTCTTTTTCTACTTTAATTATTATTCCTACATGATTTGTTTTTCTATTATTTGTATTATAATGAAAAAAGATAAGGTCACCAGGTTTAGGTTCATAAACTATACGATTATTACCTTCAAACCATTCAAGCATATCAATACAAGAAGCAGTCTTTTTACAAAGTTTTTGCTCAGACCTAAAAAGATAACTTATGAAAGTAGCACACCAAGGATATTTATCTCCTTGAACATTTTTGCCATAATACCAAGTATTATATTTTACATTATTAGATTTAGCAGGAACTTCACAAACTCCAATTTCAGCTTTTGCTTTTGCTATAATATCAGCAGTTTTCATAGTTGCCTCCTATTTATCTTTTAATTCATCTATTGAGTGTTCTATATTAGATAATTTAGTTTCGTGTACCGCACTTGCTTGTTCAAGTTTGAATGTACGCTCAATAACAGAATTATGCTTATCCACTCTTTCGGACAATGTGTCTATCTTCAACTCAATTATAGCAATCTGTTGTTGCACTGTTGAATTGACATTCGTAATATCATCCTGCACATCACGAATCATACCAAGATACTCGTCACGATGATTATTTAGGATGCCCTTAATCTCTTCAATCTGTTTCTCTCGGTCTTTCTTGATTGTGAAATAACACGTCACAAATGTAACAAGAAGTGTTGAAACAGCCGTTATTATCGCTGTTATTATTCCTTCACTCATTTTCCTTTGTGTCTTCCTTAACTTTTATCTGAGCAAGCAACTGTATTACTTTATCATATCCTAACATACTTCCCATCCAGATTACAACTATCATAAGTAATAAACATATGATATTATTTACTGTCCAGGGAATATCAAGCAACATATAACTTGAAGCTGTTCCTAAACCGCCAACAATAATAGCATCAATAAGAGCTACTACATTAGCTGAATAATCTTTACTAGCATTTTCATACCATTTTTTAACTGCTTCTGTAAGTAAGCTACTTGCTGCTGCTCCAAGAGTAAAAAGTGAAATAAATAGAGTAACTGTCATTTTTTATCCTCCTTACTATATTTCTTTTTTATCCACCAAATAGCAAAAGTAATAAAAATTTCACCTGTAAATAGACTATAAAAATTTTCAATTAATACATCAGGAACTGATTGAAACACACAGAATAGCACTATCATCGTGATAGTAAACACAATGACCGCTAATGCGCATGATATGAGGATTTTGTCGATTGTACTCATTTGCTCACACTTTCCCAACTATCCTCTTTAGGCTCAAACTTGTTATCGCACCACTTATTGATAGGGCAATACTTGTTTATCTCTATCTTGCCCTCTCTGCTATGGTCACAATATCCTAAATCGAATATATCACGCCACGGCTTTGGCTCTCGCTCATAGAAGTGAATACAATCTTTACAAGTCATAGTTATTTACGGGTGTCCTACCCATAGCAATCGTTATAAACCGTTCTGTCGGGGCAGACCATCACCTTCCGTCACTTCCCCAATTCCGTAAACTTCCCGATTGATAAGTTTATAAAAGCAGGTAATGCTTTGAAGAGAAATCTATATCAACGCTCCACGACAAGCGTTAATATCATTCAACCATCTTTCCTACTCTATCCTTTCTCAGAACACCTCCCGTAGTATCAACGATACGGATATCCATGTAGTAGTGATTCTTGTCGGGTGTATCAGGTGTGATGATGTCATTGGAAACATTGGCAAGTTTGGTGAAGTATTTGGACTCCACTTCCTCAAGTGGCAACTTCCACTGCTCACGCTTGCCGTACTCATTAACTGTGTCGTTCTCGCCCTTTACTTGCTCGATAGTGTCAATGTAATAATTCATGTTTTCTCTCCTTTACTGAATAGATATAGTTACTTCGGTTACTTCCTCAAGAGGCTCAAACAATGTAATCGTTACTGCGTCTGATTCTCTCTCTACTCGATATAGCCTGCTTAACAGACCGAATATTGACAGATTACCGCTCGGCACATTCGTGAATACCACTTCGGTATCACCAATGTATGCGGTCTTTGTCTCCGTGTACGGAGTGATTGCGGTCACTCTGTTAGATGTATCATCTACCTTGCCGATAGTGTTGACGTTACCTTTTGCAATCTGTAAGACCAACTGCTCTAATTGAGCAACACGTTTTTCTAACTGTTCTATTGTCATGGGTTTTCTCCTTTACTCGGCAATTATTGAGTTCAACGTAAATGTTATTACGCCATCATTTGCTTGCAAAATAATAGCCACATACTCTTTAACATTAGTTACATCAAGAGAATCTACTTTTTGAGGAACGCTTGTTGTGCGGGCGGGAACTATCATTTTATAATCTCCCGTATTCGCCCCACCGTCTTTAGCACTTATTGATGCAACAATTACATTATCATATTCGTCTGATACTGTAACTGATGCGCTAAAAATGATTTTAACCTTACTGTATAAGGTATTACCCATATCAAAATAGATTTGTCCTCGTGAACCCGATGCCTGTGTGGCTACACAAGTCGTATCGTTATACGTCATAGATGGCGCAACTCTATTCAAGTCGGTTGATGAATTTGCAATCGCTCCCATAGTAGGACACGCATACCCATACCAATAAAGTGTCTTATCAGGTCTAATCACAATCTCTTTCGTGTTCGGACATATCCTAACTGTCTTGCCGTAGTCTGCTGATAAATCAGAGGGGTCTTTTGCAAGTCCGTTGGAATAGATTGTGTATGTGCCTGCATCAAGTAGTGATGGGTCTGTGACGGGTACATGATTTCCGTCTACTATCCGATAGAACGAATCGTATGTCGGATTACCGCCGTGGATTTTCTCACTGCTGGAGCGTCTACCATAGAAATTGACTTTTCCGTAGACATCTATATCATCACTCGCACCACCATTGTTCTTAATGAAATACCTATATCCTTGATATGTGTCAAGATTCTTGGTTACAAGGTGCTTGACCATTGTCGAACTTGACACGGATAAATCGTTTAATTCTTCCGTTATATCAATCCAATTTGTTCCATCATAGCCCTGATATACGGTGTCTTTAGGTGAACGGTTCGCACTTCCTCCACCCCTGTTCTCACATACATATACTTTCACGGGAGATGTGAACAAGTAGCCAACATACTGATTCGTGATTGAGAAGTCAGCAAACTGACAAAATCCCATATCAACAAATGCGTTCCACGGCAATCTGCTCGGATTTGATGACACACTCGAATAAACAACCTGCCCCTCGGGTGTTGTATACCCTGTCATCGTAGGCACTTCCACGTTGAGTATGTACTTCATATATGTCGAGTTCGCAATCGCACTCGCCCATGTAGAATCACTTAACAGAGCATCACAAGCCGTGTCGTACTGTCCGATGAGGTTCATGGCGTACTGTGAGGTGGTGATATCTGCATCGGTGTAGAACTGAAGTTCATAAATAGCAATCGTGCCGTACTGCACTGTTGAAGTTCCGTGTAAACGAATACCTTTAACCGCCTGCGTTATTCCTGTCACAAGCTCAACATCATATGTCGATGTACTAAATGATATTGCGGTGTTTGGAATATCGTTCCAAGTAGAGCCATCAAGCGTGTATTGCATATTTGCGTTGCTAACAGAGCCTACGTTTGACGATTTGGCCAATTTTCCCTTTATCACACCCACTACTTGAGCGGTGTCAAAGATATATCCGCAATAGTATTCTCCCGTTGATGAATACTTGTTAGAGTTCCAATTTGTGCTTGGATTTCCGTCAAAAGCTTTCCAATTATCCTGTCCGCTATAATCAGAGTCAGAAATAACAGTACCGCTCGGAGTCGTTGCGCTTGTCATATTAGGCACAAGTCCTTCTGCTAATGCCCACGTTGTACTCCGCTTCATATAAGCGCAAGCATTAGAGTCACCTAACAGAGCGTTGAAGGTCTCGCTGTCTCCTAATACCTGGGACAGAGTTGTGTATGCCTTGTCCTTTATTCCTGCACACGCTAACCACTTCTGTATGTCATCCGTAGGCGTTGCGGTACTTCCATCGGGTATGGTTTCAAGGTTAGCCGGTACGGGCGTTGACAAGGATGTTACATTTGCCGTTGTGCTATATGGTGTTCCACCTACTGTACCGCTTATTGTCCATTGTCCCGTAGTAGGCGGATAGAATACCATTGTATTACCCGTTGTGGGAGCGGTTTTGGTGATTGTAGTGCCACCATTTACGCAGGTGATAGATACACCTTTAAAATCATCGGAGTATGTAACATTTATAGTGCCAAATGTTATTGTAATACTCTTACTCTCACCGCTTGCTCCTATTGTAACACTTCCTGTTTTATCTGCACCATCTAATGTTACTGTAGCAGTCCATGTTCCCGCATTAGGAACAATAAATGCCATAGGAGAACCTGTAGCCGCTATTGTAGTTACTCCATCTGATATATTACACGTTGCACCTAATTCTTCTGGATAAGTTACTGTTACAGTTGCTTCGAAGAATGTAAGGCTAACTGAATAACTACTATAATACGGAACAGTTAAATATCTTGTAGCAGTATCAGTTCCATCTGAAGATGTTATAACAAGATTTCCTGTATATTCAACTCCTTCAAATGTATATTCACCACTATTCGAAAATGTTCCTGTCATTGTATGAGTTCCATCTGATAATGTAACAGTTTTACCATGCAGATTTGTTTCTGATGTTGTTACTTTTATCTTTGAACCACCACCTACAGGAAGGTCTATATTCACAAACTTCTGACTTGCAGAATTATATGCTATAATCTGACCATTTCGGATATTTGTGAGATTTACATCACTTAATCCTGCTAATGATGATACTACATCAGCATAAATATAACCATTAGTAGAGTCATATTTAAGCGATACACCATCTATCGCTACCTTAACAAAATTAGTACCACTATCATACTGAATCGTTGTTCCGTCTATATTCACGGCTAAATTATTATTTCCGTCAAAAATAATAGTGTCATTATCGGGAACAACTGAGGTACCAAAGACCTGCCAATAGGCGTCTTTATTAGGATCTGTTTTAGGATTGACACCTGTACTTGCTTGTTTTGCCAAATATGCTACACCACTATATGTAACGAGGTCAAGCATATTATAAGATACAAGTGTATCCCATTCGCCTTTTGGCATTATAAGTATTCGACCTGCATTTACCATTTCATATTAACTCCTTTCATACTTATTATATCATCTTATGTTGTTATATCATACATAAGATTTCCTGTAGTATAATCTATTTGTAACATAATACCTGAATTTATATCATAATATAAACAGCCATCTTGATAATTAACCATTATATTTAATCCCGTTAATCTGTTAATTGCTTCTTGAACTAAATCGGAAGCCTCATCACGAATTGCACTTGTAGCATTTCGTATACTAGCAGATAAATCAGCATAATATTTGGAGTTATTATTATAACAGGCATCAGTATTCGGTACATTATTACCGTCTATTCTACCTACAGCCCACGCTTCGGCTCTTTGTTTCCAATATTTTGAGTTATTCTGATATTGTATATCAGTTGAAGAAACAGGAGTTCCTGCCTTTTCACCAATAGCCCATGCTTCACTATTAAGCATATGGTCTTCGGCATCACTTTCACTTTGAGCGGCATTAGCCTCTGATACTCTTATATCTGCAAGATAATTTGTACGCAAATGCTGGTCTGTAATACTACCATTTACGATATTAGCAGATACTCTACCACTACCTGTTACATTTATACCTATTGTATCAGTATTGTCAAACTCGTTATTCTGAATAAGAGAGGCAAGACTAATAGTAGCCACAGACCCGTCATTAAGCGTAAGCAATAATGATTGAGTGGTATAATCATAATCAAAATTGACGGCTATTTTGTTCAATGTAGTCTGTATCTGAACAGTAGAGCCATTATATTTTGTAAGTGTAATTACACCTGTCTGGTCATCTACTGCGATTGATTGAACAAGATTATTTATATCAATTACATTGGCTTTTTGAGTATCAAGGGAAAGAACTCGATTATCTATCTCATCAATAGCATAATCAGTTCTATTTAAGTTACCCTCATTTATAGGAGTCTGTTCACTAGGATAATTTTCCCAATTTATCCTATGATAAACTTTTTGTAATGCCATCTTGAACCTCCTGCTCTAATGTGATAGAGCCATTTTCATTTTCTGTTCCGTATAAGATATCCTTAGGCGGATTCAATTCTTCATTTATTGCATTATCAGCTTGTTTTTCAATTTGATGCAATATACATTCCGCAATCAAGCGTTTTACTTCAATGGGAAGTGTTGATTTATTATATATATTTATTGCATCGTTATATAAAAAACGAATTTCTGAATTACCTAACATTAGTACACCTGATTTCCTATACAATCATACCCGTGATATGTAGTAACAATTCTAACAGTTCCATCAAATCTATGACCTCGTAATGAAATAGAATTACAAGTCAAAGTAGATGTATTTACGTTATACAGCGCACTTGCTATCTTTGAATCAACTCTTGATGCAGTGATATAGTTTGCATTTATTGTATCGACTGTGGCTCTTACAACATTTAATTCTCCTATACTTGCCTTTGTGGCCCTAAGGTTTTCTATATTAGCATTAACAGAGGATATATTATCCGCAACAAGGCTTCTAATACTTGCACTTTCGGCATTTAATTGCCCTATACTCGCTTTTTCAGCATTAAGTGTATCACATCTTACATTTACCGCATTTATTTGGTTCTGTCTTGTATTTGCTTCGCTATTTATTTGGTTTTGCCTTGTAGTAGCTTCTGATGTTATAGCAGCAGCTCGTACACTAGCTTCTGTATTTATAGCGTGTGTATTAGCAGTTATCTGTGTTTGTACTGACGGCTTATATTCCGGCTGTGTTTTATCACCGGGGGCTTGATAACTATCTTTTAATGCTTGAATACCTGTCAAGTTTCGATTGAGTACATAAGCTCTAACAATGCTTCGTTTTGTAGCCATAAGTACAAAGTCGCCACATTCAACATAAGGTAATCCAACACATTGAACATCCGCCGGTACATACCACAATCCTTGAACTGTCGAATATAAGTTGGCAACCACGGAGGCTAACTCAGCTGATGATTTTGACCATATCAAAGGATTATCCTTAACTGTAAATACATTATTACCAGCTCCACGAGCAGCTACAACTGTGCCGTCCTTTCCTATCAACTGTACTTTATCAATAGGCTGAACACGATAGTTTTCAAAACTGATATTTGTATAATGTGCTTTATTTACATTATCGAGGGCATTTTCATCAGAAGGGTAAATATCATCAGCAGGATATAAATCTTCTCTAGGGTATAATGCCTCTGTACCTTCAACTAAATGAACATACTCAAAATCACCTGTACGCCCTATCCTACCATACCTACCATTTATCTGACATATCGACTTTATGATTTTAGCACCATTGATTGTTTTATCTTCAATGGTCTGATTAACTGTCATTGTATCATTAGGTAGATAATCATCAACCTGGTCTATACCAAAATGCGTAAAGAATGAATTACGCATATTCATTATTGTTATAGGAAAAGTAAGACCGTTATACCAACTTGTCACATCTGCTTCGTTTATTTTTTTCAAAGCGTCATAAGCAGTTATTTCCATTGTATTCTGCTCGTGACTTGGGTTTGATTGGTCTTCTATATAACCTCTAAATAATGGTATAGTTTCAGTATCTTCTGCGGTTAAATCAACTTCAATCCACATACCCTCCAAGTCCTGTACTATATCAGCACATTTGAACTTTAATACAGAAGCTATACAACCTGTAAATGAAAGATTATCACTACTTTCAATAGATTCTGTTAGTGATAAAGACTGAGATACTAAATCTTCATTATGCAAAATAATGTCAGCTTCAGGTATTCTTACTTCAAGGTTTTTAGTGACACTATCTCGTTTATATGCGTTTTTTGTAGTATCAGTTACATTTACCATATGTTAATATCCTATAAACTTAATAGTAGTTTTTGTATACGATATAACATTATTTTCTATATGGTCTATTGTCAATTCGGGGTCGGGCATATAGAAATACGAAGATTCATATGTATCAGTTTCGGGAAGATAGAAAGACATAGACACTTTTCGTTCTTTAGGTTCAACAAAATTACTCCTTATAGCACTTAAAAACTCTTGCATCCTTGTATTATTGAGAGGTTTTACTTCAAACTCAATAGTATAAGAAAGATGGTCGAGTGCGTTCCTATGAAGTAAACCATTTGCATCTCGATAACTATCTAAATCCTGTATCTTTTTTGCGACTTTATAGGATTGAGCAACAATAAACTTGTTGAAAAAGCTATCATTACTTCCTATTTTTATTAAATATCCACTAAAACTCATAAATACAAAACCCTCTATTTTTATTATACCATAATAGATTTAATCTGAAAAGGCACTACTACCTGTACTCTTTCGGTAAATATCATTTTGATTTCTAACCGCTCTAAATACTTCCCTGCCATCAATCTGTACGATAATATCGCCACTCATAACACCATTACCAGCATTAAGCATAACTTCTGATAATGCTTGCTTAATAGTATCAAGCGGTGCTTCGATATTAGTACCATTTCGCTGGTCACCTAACATAGCCATAAATGGTGCATTAGGAGGAATTACTGCTCCTTTTGCAAGTAAAGGTATTTGAGGTATATTCATTCGACTAAGGTTGAAATCAATTTTATTACCTCCTATGCCCGGAACCCAATCTGGTATATCAAGGCTTAACCCATTAAGTGCATCTACAAGGAAATTCAATCCATTTGCAATACCACTTATAAGACCATTTAAGAAACCAATTATAGAGTTTATAGCACCTCGTATAAAATCAGGAATATTTTCCCAAACCTGAGTAAGTACATCTAACACATTATTCCAAGCAGTAGACCAACCTGTAAGGAATTCGGTATTTATAAACTCAAGAATTCCTGTAAAGAAAGTGCTAATAGATTCCATCCAAAGTGCTAATGAAGTATCAGTAGTGCTCTTACTTTCATCAATACCCATATTGTAACCTAAAACAGTATCTCTACCAAAGGTTTTCATTGTTTCTGAAGGGCTACCAAAATTAAGAATGCCATCGTGTACCCAATTATATATGTTCTGCCCCCAGGTCGTTATTGCCGTAAATAATGCGGAATGACTTTCTTCATCATTCATACCTAAAGCAAAACCTTTTGAAAAATCTTCAGCTCTCTGCTGTGTGTATCCTTCGATATCCATAGCATCAATAGTTTTTTCAGCAAAATCTTTAGTATCATTTAATGCACTCTCAATTTCGGGAGTAGCTGCTTCATAAAGTATAGTACCTGAACCTGAAATACTATCAACATTGAACATAGAGTTTACAAGGTTGTTTGAAAATTCATCTGCCCATACAGCATTATCAGCACCTAATTTATCATAAGCACCTTGTAATTCACCTGATAAACCATTTTCACCAAATACTTCATCTATAAACTGCTGTGATTTTTCTGCTACATAAGTAGCTTTATCCCCTGCAAACCATTTTTCAAAAGGACTTAATGCGTCATATTCTTCTGAAAACGCTTCCATAGCTCTCGGTAATAATTCAGCAATATCCCCCTGCAAATACTCTAACTCTGTACCATATGTTGTACGAAGCGTAGTAAGTTTTTCTTGCGTTACATCTATATGTTTCTGTAATTCTTCAGCCTCTTTTCCCGTGGCGTGAGATAACTCTTGCGCAGTTTTATCTAAATCTTCCTGTAATAACTTCTGCGTATCTTCATACACATTAGTCATCTCACCTACAGTTGCTTTTACATCCGCAACTAAATCCTGTGTATCAGCTAATTCACTACCACTTAAATCTAACTGACCTCTATATTTTTCAATAGAGCTAACACCTTCATCAAATGCTTTATTAGCTTCATTAGTGTATGCACCGATATTAGCCATATATTCAAGGCTATCACCTGCAGCTTTTTTCCATTCTGCTTGTGCTTTTGCTTGTTCTTCAACTGAAGCATTATTATCGTTCATAACAGAAGTATATCGTTCCCAAGCTTCTGTCTGTTGTGTAGATACCACTTCTGCTTCCTGTAAAGCAGCATCTTTAAGTTCATACAATGTCTGAATAGTATCGGCATATTCAGATTTAATAGCTTCTATTTCATCTGGAGATACAGCAGAAGATAATTTATATGCTAAATCAGCTTGTGATTGAGCAATCATAGTATCATAGTAAGCATTAACATAGTCTTGAGCATACTCTTTTAAGCTCTCAAATGCCTGACCTAACTTCGCAACTTCCTCTTCAGTAAGTTCTCGGTTAGTGGTCATAGCTAAACCAATGCCATCTATTATATCTATTGTATCTTGTATATTACTTCTTGCAGTATCAAGGTTTTCAAACCCTGCAAATATATCTTCTGAACCTTGTGTTAAGTTGTCTTGTATTTCACGAAGGTCAGCTACATAATCAGATAATTTATGTGTAGTATTTTCTGCATTATTAAACATATTTTGTAATGCTGTTTCATAATGCATTTCATCTAATTCATGAACAGCTGCAACTACACCTGCTAATGCACCTGCCGCTGCTACTGCTCCTCCAATCAATAATCCTGCCGGTATCCCAAATATAACAGCTAACGCTGCTGCTGCGGTAGTTGCTGCTATTGTTATTGCGCCTATTTCCTTTGCTATATTTTCACCATTGATGCCTTTAACAATCGCACTCTTTACATTAGCAAATACAGCCGCAAACTCAGCTAAACCTACTGCAAACCCACCAATAGCTTTTACAGCGGGTGATAATAAAGTAGATGTAGTATCAGTAAATCCTTTTATACCAGCACCAAAACTCTGTAATGTATTTTTGCCACTTGCAAATGCTTTACTAAATGATATAAATGCCTCTTCACCTGCAAGTTGCATAGTGGTAAAACTATCAATCATACCACCGAGTAAAGGTGACATCTGACGTAATGATGTTATAGCGTTCATACCACTTTTAGTAGCAGCGCTTGTTGTGAGTGCGGTAAAGAATGTAGAAAGTAATTTAATACCATTCTTTATTTTAGCACTTGATAATACTTTACCTAATGCTGCTACACTAAGTATAATTGTTTGAATAGGCGCTTCCCTAAAAAGATTGCCATATAAATCAAATGCTGCCTTAAATGCTTCCCATATTACTTGAATAACCCTTTTGGCTATTCCCCAATAATCAATATTGGCTAAGAATGTTCCAATTTGAGTACCTATAAGCGCCCAATCAACTCTATGTATCAATGATATAAGGGCGTCTAACAGTCCTTTTAACCATACATTTAAGCCATGAGCTAGACTCTGAAAATCAAAGTTTTCAAAGAAACCATTGATACCAGCAGCTATTGCTCTACCCAATCCCGACCAATTAAATCTCTCGGCAAACGCAATAGCAGCATAAAGTGCAGCATTAAGTGCTTTTGCTAATGTACTTCCTAAGTCATACCATAATCTCTCTAACAGTAAGCCATTAAGTAAATCAGCAAGTCGAGAACCAAATCTCTTAGCTTTTGCATATATAGAATCCCAATCAATATTTTCAAGCATATCGGCAAGTCGTTTTGCCAATTCTCTCCCTAAATCAAACAAAGTCTGAACATCAGGTAAGAAATTATCTTCAAGTAAACCTTTGCCATCTAATAAGTCTCCTAGATAATCATCAGCATCAAGTCCATCTGCAAGCCCACCAAGTGCATCACCAAGACCACCTGTAGAAGAAGCTGCATTAGTTGTAAGGTTATTTAATTCATCAAAACCTTGCAACTGTTTGTGCATTTTCTTACCAGCTTTTTCTGCCGAACTTCCTAAATCGTCTTCTGCCTCTGATAAATCACCAAGACTATCAGCAGCACCACCTATAGAATCACCAAAACCCGTAGCACCAGCTGACATATCTTGCCATTTTATACCGAATAGTCGAGATAATATCCTACCTAATGTATTTGCAAACTTTATAAGGGCCGCTACAAGTTTATTAAGTGCTTGAAGCATAGGTGTAAGTATAGTTATTAAACCATTACCCATTACTATAAGTAACTGCTTCCAACGCTCTTTTAATACTCGCAACTGATTTGCCCAGGTATTCTGAGTTCTTACAAAGTCACCTTCAACTAATGAAGTAGCTTTAAGAATATAATTATATCGCAATAACAGTTTTTCTCTTGCACTCATAGCTTTTACTTTTTTCTCTATACCTAAAGTATGAGCATATTCCTGCAAGTTTGCTTCTGTTAAAATGATACCATATCTTTTAAGAGTTTCAGTTTCACCCGTATATACGGCTGACAATGCAACTCGAGCATAATCTTGTGATATATTATAAAAAGATGCAAAGTCTCCCGTTAATGCGGTCAACTTTACAGCCATATTACTTGCTTCTTCTTTAGTCAGGTCCATAGCTCGTCCCATAGCCATAAATGAACCTGCTGTTTGTTTTGCGGAAAGTTCTGACATACCGAATTTATCAATACAAGTTTCAGCAAACTTTTCAACTTTCCAAGACATATCTTCAAAAGATACATCAACTACGTTCTGAACTTCCTGCAAATCAGAAGCTGCATTTAATGCTTCTTTTCCTAACTTTACAAGAGCACCAACACCTAATGTAGCACCTAAACTAAGTGATAATCTTCGTACAGAGGCTTGTATCTTTTTAAGCCCTGTATTCATACCATACATATCTACGCTTGTGCCAATTATGATATTACCATCTGCGTATGCCATATTATACTCCTAATATCTCATCCATTAGTGCTTGTGTTGTACTATCAACTTTCTTCTTAAGTATGATTTTATCTCTATTGTCTTTTACTAACCTATCCTCATAGTCTTCAAGTTTTTTACCTCTATTCAGTTTATCTCTAATACCAACATAGGTATTAAATGTAGATTCACCTATTTCCATAAAGGCTGATAAAAATGTCCACCAATGAAGATAATCTTTTCCTCTTACATCATATCCCAATACTTTATTAACAGGGGATACGATAAGGTTAAAATCTTGTTCCCAATCATATAGAGGTTTTTTATCCGAATGTGGTTTATCATCTATTTCATCTGATTGAGATATAAAGCAAAACATTTCTTTTATTGCTTGCTCTATATTTATTTTATAACAATCATCTGTATAAAACAAGTTGAGCGCTACTATGACTCGCTCGGTTTCTAACAAATCGGGGTCATTTAATGCTTGAAAAATGTATAGTATATCTCTGTAGTCAGAATTAAACTCACATTCAGTATCTTCAATTTTTACAGATGTAGGTAAGGTATATAAGTCCATAATATCAAATAAAGGGAGTGACTATTTGCCACTCCCTCTCCTCTTGAAAGTTATTTCCTTTTCTTCTTAGGAGCGTATTTTGCTACACGTTCTTCGCTTGCTTTTTCATAATAAGGTAAAATACCATTTATGAAATCATCAAACATTGATAATGTTTTCGCTCCTCCGAATAGTATCTGGCTTGAACCTTCACCAAAGCATTCATCAATTACCTGCTCGAAATAATCACATATTTCATTCAGTAATTTAATTTTATCTTCTGGTGTTTTGCACTCCGGTATTTTAGCTTCATATTCCTTTTCTTTTTCTTCAAGTTCTGCTTGAAACATAAATACTTTCTGGGCTGAACCTAGGTCATTAGGATTGAACTTAAAAATACCACGAGATTCACCGCCATCATCAAGGATATTAAGACATATCTGTCCTGTCCTTACCTGTAAACTTTCCATATATAAAACCCTCCATTATGATATGAAATTAAGGTGCAGGTGTAAATGTTATAGTCTGTCCGTATTTATAATCATTAACTGTTCCGTGTACCTTATCATTAGAGAAGCTAATGTCGATAGGCATATCAACATATGAGCTACCACCAATGGACTGAGGTGTAAGTGTGCAACCCTTATGTACTTCTGCTTCATATCCGTTAGTAGAATCACCAACATAAGCGTGAATCTGCATAACCTCATACATAGCCATCTCTGAAAGTCTACCATACTTAACCTGATTGTAGAGCTTAACAGCAAGCTTAGAACCACCACGAATGGTCATAGGCTCAAGGCTCTGGCTGGTCTCCAGCTTATTAACAGTAGTTTCAGTAATACCGAGAATATCGGTTACAGTTTCGGTATCAGGATTGAACTCAATTGCTGAATCCTCAACACCGACACCAACGGGCTGCCACTCAGGTGTACCGGACTGAGTTGTAATGCTGTCGCCTACATTAACGCAGGTAACGAGCAGTTTTCGCATCGCTTTTTCATTATTCTGTAAGTTGAAAGCTGTTGCATCTGCCATAGTTTTTAATCCTCCTTGTAATCAATTCGTACGCCAAGCATATACTTAGCAAGATTATCATCAGTAATCGTGGCAAGATTTGCCATATTCTGCAATATAATTATATCATATTCGCTACAATTTGTACCGAAATCCGGAAAATTTTTCTTTTCTTTTTGTTCTTCGAGCCATTCTGCAAAGTTATCAAATACCTGCATATTGTCGGTATTTATATCACTATATGACGCTCCCATATCCACACGTTCGTATCCAATGAATACAAAAGAGTATGATTTATACTTGCTACCGAATATATCTGTCTTATTTATATAATCACCATAATTCGGTACAAGAACACGAACATTAGGATAAGCATCTGCGGCTTCAAAATAAAGGTACTGACCTTCAAGAAAATCCGAAACCCAATCTTGCATTATCTTATGCTTGTTTATCATTTAGCATACCTCTTTCGTGCGGCATTTATTTCCCTGCTTATAACAGACTTTTCATTAGCCCAACACATTTCATCCCAAAATGATGTAGCTAAAGGATGACCTTCTTTATCGTGATTAAACCATTCGCCTAAATACTGAACATTAGCATAAGGTTTACGATAAGTTACACGCCCTTGTTTGTCGTCTGCTGTAATATAAGAACTATCTGCTAAGTGTGTTCCTTCTGTACGTTTACTGTCATAGGGAACATATTTATACATATGACGTTCAAATATCTTAGCCATTTCCTGGTTAAGATTCTTACCAAAACCTTTACGCTTTATCAGTACCGAACGACTTTCATTCCATTGAAAGCTTATGTTGGACCTAGCCATTTTATACTCCCTGTACTTTTAACTGAACAGTAGCTCCAAACCTATCGTGCAATTCATTGTGATGCTTTACTAAACATACATTCTCGCCATATTTTTCCAATGTCTTAACTATATTATTAGCATTTACATCTCCTGTAACGAGCCCTTTAATAACATAATCACTTAAAGACATTGTAT
>Ga0326511_10000117_pt1 | contig 60327 bp, 75 predicted proteins | sample 0_2496_0518_D_FD_203701 | JGI IMG/M metagenome (GOLD analysis project Ga0326511, IMG submission 203701) | Bovine rumen microbial communities from UC Davis, California, United States - 0_2496_0518 | ecosystem: Host-associated > Mammals > Digestive system > Stomach > Rumen | place: USA... | reverse complement strand
CGGCCACCAGCGCGGCCCCGACGGCCTCGAACCCGGCGGCTCCTTTATTGCCGAAGTCGTCGGCTTCCTTCGCCGCTTCCTCCATCTCGTCGGCGGCCTTGTCCATCTCCTGCGAGAGACGCTGCTGTTCTTCGGCCAGATGTTCGGTGTCGACCCCGGCTTCCTTCAGCTCGGTCTCCATCTGGTCCAGCTTCTGCGTCTGCTGCTCCAGTTTTTGCGTGGTCTGGTCGATGGCCCGCTGCTTGTCGATCATTTTGTTCGCAAGCGTAGAGCTGCTTTCGCCGGTCTCCTCATACTCGCGCTGGATGTTGTCGTGCTGCTTCTGCAGATCTTCCAGCTTGCGGCGGGTATTCTCAACGGCCGTCTGCTGCTTCTGATAGGCTGAGATATCGCTCTGCGCCTGATTCAGGGCGTTGACTTCCTTTTGGATCTGCTGCATCTGCTGGCTGGCGGCCGCGAAGGTGGAATTGAATTCCTTCCCCGCTTCCGCCGTCAGCTTAAAGAGCATCTGGTATTCTTTGCTTGCCATTGGCCGTCACTTCCTCTTTTTGGCGTCTTCGTTCAGCTGCCCGATCACGTCGTTGTTGGTCTCGCACCACGCGGCGAGTTGTCGAAGCGGCAGTCCCATCCAGTAGCCGACCGGCGTGTAGGCGTTCCGCGCCAGCGTAAACGCCAGTTTTCGCAGGTCGGCGGGGACGCCGCTCATTTTAATCTCAGTAAAAAACTTCTGGCCCGTCCTTTGATGGCGATGTAGTCTGCCGCGGAAACGCCGTTGAAAAACTCCGCGCCGATGGGAGTGGTGCAGGCGCGGGCCGCCAGCCGGATCAGATACGGGCCAGACGCGCTTTCCACCAGCGCCACCTTGCCCATGGCCTGCAGCTCCTCGTCGATGTTGTTGCAGTCCGCGCCGGTCAGCTTGTCGAAATCAAAGTCCAGCTCGGTGTACTCCTCGCCGTTATATGTCACCGGTCTCTCCAGTTTGATGTGATAGAGACGGTCTTTTTTTTCTGCCATTGTCGTTTTCTCCTTTCGTTAAAAAAAGCCGAGAGCCGCGGTATGGCGGCCCTCGTCTCACGGTGCGGTCTCCCGCTTATTTGCCCAGGATCTTGGTGTAGGCAGCCAGCAGGTTGCCGTTGTCCTTGTCCCAGTTGATGTTGTTGATCGGGTCGACGTGCCGGATCAGCTCGTTGCCGAAGAACATCTTGAGCGCGTGCAGGGCGTATTCGCCGCTGACCGCCTGGGGAGAGGCGGCCTGCACCTGACCGAGGTTCTCGGTCTTGGGCATCACGCGCAGCACGTATTTGACGCCGGCGGGGTTCACGCTGCCGTCCTTGCGCTCGTAGTTCTGGTGCACGGTGCGCAGCTCCAGCATGTGGGTCCGCATAGTGGAAAGCTGATAGGCAGCCTCCGTCACGGTCTCAAAGTTGAGCGTCACGCTCATGGCGTCGATCTTCCCCGTGGGGATCTCGATGTCGCCGCCCAGCCCCACCGCGGAAACGGTGATCAGCTTCTGCGTGATGGTGGAAAGCTGTACGCTGGCAATACCGAGATATTCGTTGCCGTTTTCAAACACGGCAAAATCAATGACACCAGTCTTCATCTTCGCGTCACCTCCTTAAACGCTCAGCGCTTCCGTCAGGATGGAAACGCTGAATTCGCTGAACAGGTTGATCTCCTGCGCGGGCAGGGCCGAGGCCGCCTGCAGGTCGAGACGGAACCGTCCGGCCAGCAGATCCGCAGCGGGGTTGTTGTCCTCCACATAGCGCAGCTCGCCGCCGAGCAGTGCGTTGATGGCGGTCAGGCCGTCCAGATAGCTGTTGAAGCTGTTGACGATGGCGTCGATCAGCACGCGGTTCAGAGGTCTGTCCACGTAGCTCCAGAAGGTGTTGACGAAGGTGTTGGACAGGAAGTCCATCATGCGGCTGGCGCAGTAGAACGCCTTCGCAGGGTCGCCGTTGCCGGGCCAGCAGCCGGTGTAGTTGCCCCAGATCCGGTAGCCGTCGAAGTTCAGGGCGCTCACCACGCCCGCGTCGTAGCTCAGGAAGTTGGCGTGCTGCACCGTCAGCAGGATCTCCTGCCCGGCGGCGTTGCAAAGCCCGCTCAGAGCGACGGTCTTGTTGGAGGCGGATTCGTAGGGAAGATCGCCGTTGTTGCTGTCGGTGCGGCACATGACGCCGCACACCAGCACGGACATATCGTAGACCCTGTCGCCCACCTTCGCCAGCGGCCAGCAGACGATCATGTTCTCGTCGGTGTAGCCGTTGGCGTTCTTGTAGGTCAGCACGTCGTCGTAGCTGTCCGCCGCGCCGACGGAAGTGTCAAGGTCCACTACCGCTTTTGCGCGGAACAGGCCGTTGATGTTGGGGGCCTTCGCCGCCATCACGGCCGCCACGGCGGTGTTCTTGCTCCAGCCGGGGCTGCAGAACAGGTCGGGCACGATGTTGTAGACCGTCTTGCACAGCTCCACTTTCTCGAAGCCCGCTTCGATCATGGCCGCGGTGATCAGGCTGACGTCGGCCTCGTTGTAGGCCACGTTCAGCGTGGTGGCGCTGTAATGGTCGCCGCCGCTGATCAGCTCCACCACACAGGCGTCGTCGGTGTACAGGACCTCATAGTCCGTGCCCTTGACCAGCGTGGTCTGGCCGTCCTTGACCTCAAGACCGGCGTCGTTGATGGCGTCCTCCGTCAGCCGCACGGCGTGATCCGTCACCGCGAAGTCGGAGGCGGCGACGCTCTTCTTGTGCGTGGCGGGATTGTAGACGTTCACGAAGATGGCGGGGCTCATGGACATCAGCCGCAGAAAGCCGTAGGCCGCCTGGCAGAGGTTCCACTTTGGCGCTCCGGCTGCCGTTCTCCACGCGTCGGAGTAGCCGTAGGCCTTCGCCTCTTCAAAGTTGTTGATCAGGATGGGTTTGTCGCTGAAGGACAGACCCGCCTTGTGGATGGGAAACGCGCCTACAAAGAACGGCACGCCCACCTGCGCCTTCGTGACGCTGGTGAACTGGGTGTCGACCTTGTAGGTATTGATACCGTGATCTAAAGCCAAGGTTTATTCCTCCTTTTTGGCAAGGATGGCGGCGTAGGCGTTCGCCAGCAGATTGCCGCCCTCGTTGATTTTGCGCCGCGCCGCGGCCAGCTCCGTATCCTCCACAAGAAGTCTCTGGATCACGTCGCCGTACACTTCCACCGCACGGCCGAGCCGGCGCAGCGCGTCAGCTTTGGTACCTTTGATAATGGTGCCCGACTGCAGCAGTCCGCGGACGGAGGGACCGACGTACACATAGACGGTCTCGCGCTGCTCGGGCGTCAGTTTCTTAGCCATTCGCTTACATTCCTTTCGGTTTCGGGGATCATGAACGTGGCCACGATCTCCCCGGCGTAATACGGCCGTGTGTCGTCCGTATAGACCAGATCCTCCAGCCCAGCCTCACGATCGAGCCAGAAGAATTTGGTAAAGAAGGGCTCCCGCAGAAGCCCCGCCTCGATGGTCTCCATCAGGTTCAGCAGGTCGAGCCCGCCCTCCGTTTCGTCCTCGTTGTAAACGCAGAGGATGATCCGGACGGTGGCGCGGTTCTCGCTCCGGCGCCCCTGTTCCTGCCGGGTCACGCCTGTCAGGTATTGCAGGATGATATACGGCGCGTATTTGTGCGCCGCACGGGAATCCGGCAGGCGCATCTTGTGAATCTCCGGCGGGCGCGTCTCTGTCGCCGCGTCGCCCTTCTGCACGTTCACCGGGCGCTTGCGGTCTTCCGTCAGCTCCCCGATGAATTTTTTCAGCTCTTCCAGCAGAAAGTATTTCGTCAGCATCTTACGCCCTCCATCCGTTCAGTACGGCCAGAATCTCGTGGTCGATCCGCTCCTCGAACGCCTCCCGGATCTTATCGCCCAGCTCCTGCTGGAGATCGTCGTTATAGGACAGCATCTGCGGCACGGAGGGACCCATCTTTTCCTCCACGGGAAAACGGCTCGAGGTCTCCCGCTCGAACAGGCCGGTGTGACTGCCGACCGTCGCAGAAAAGACGTGATCCAGCGCCGCTTTCGCGGAGGACCGTTTCACCCGGGCCCGCACGCGCCCGTCGCTGCCCACGGAGACGTCGAACTTCACCAGCGGGATATGGTGTCCGTGGAATTCAAGATCCACCGTCGTTCCTCCGGCAGAGTTGTTGTAGTGGATCTTCGTGTCGGTGTAGCTCTTCATGGTGCCAGAGCCCGCCACGTATTCCCGCTGCAGCATCTTCGTGGCGTAGGCCATGCCGGTCCGTGACGCCCGTTTCAGCGCCGAACCGACGGCCTTGTCCGCCCCGTGCGGAATGCCGCTCAGCAGTTTCCTCGCCCGGTCGATGGAGCCTTCGCCGACGTCGTCGACAAGAATCTTGATCAATCCTCTTTCGCCTCCAGCTCCATCGTCACCATGCCCATGGCGCAGCCCGATGTCATGATCAGGTACCGCCGGAAGTAGGTGTCTCCCAGCGCGGTGCCGTCGTCGATGCTGATCCACTGGCCCTCCTGGGGCAGCTCGCCGCCGATGTCGGCCAGCTTCACGTGGACTTTATACTTCACAGACCGCAGCCCGTCCCAGTGAGATGTCACCGGGACGGGGGTTTTACTCTGCTGCAGACGGGTCAGTACCACCGGGATCCCTGTGTGATCTTCGCCGTCATAGGTCACGCCGTCATACTTGACGGTATGAAGCTCCGCGAACTCGCCGCAGTTGAGAAACACGTTCGCGTTGTCCGCGGCCACCTGATCGAGGAAGCTCAAGCGTCAACGGGATCGGCAGCTGTCAGCTCCGGCATGATCCCGTCCTCCGCGTAGTCCTCCAAAAGCGCCCGGAGGGCCTTTGCGGAGGCGTTCTTCTTGTAGTCAATGCCGCGCTCGTCGCACAGCGCACGCAGCTCTGCGGCGCTCATAGCGTCCAGATCGGCCGTTTCCGCGAGCTCGCCGGGTACCGGCGACGCCTCGTCGGAAATAAGCTCCGCGTCTGTCTCTTTCGCGTCGGTCTCACAGGGCAGCTCAACGTCGCAGTATTCCGCGGCGCCGCGCTTCACAAGGTTGGCCTCCGTCTCCGGATCGGCCGCGAAGGGGCCGCTTTTTTCATCCAGCAGTTTCCCGCCGATGCAGGTCACGCCGTTGATCATCCGAATCATACCTTTCGCTCCTTCCGTCAGGCTACCAGCGTAATGTTCTTAGCCACCGTCCACGGGTTCTTGGTCAGAGGCACGAACAGAGGACGCGCGGAAAGCTGCGTCTCCTTTGCAGGAGGACGGATGGTGAAGATGTGCTGGGGCACGCGGGTGCCGGCGTAGGTGTGGAACTGCTCGTCCTTCTCCATCTGGGTGACGGCGCCGTAGAGGCCCTTGCCGCAGTTGGGGGCGATGGCGATCACGGTACCGGCGGGCAGATAGGCCACGTTCTGGTTGGCCGCGTCGATGTAGGTGGCGGTGTTGACGAGGATCGGCAGCACGCGGCCGCGGAAGTTCATGCGGCCGATGGAGTAGACGTCCTCGGTCAGCGTCTCGGGCGCGATCACGCCGAGATCGACGTCGCGGTTGTCCAGCATCGCCAGGAACCAGCCGTCGGTCATCAGGAAGTCCGCCACGTCGGGGGAAACCACCAGCTCGCGGACGGGCTTACCTCTGCCGGACAGCATCTTGATCATGGCGCAGATGTCCGCGTACCAGTTTCCGGGGGTCCAGGTGTCGCCGCTCTTGGTGGAGTGGGCCCACGAATTAGCAGGCGTGAACTGCGCGGGGTTGGAGACGCCGTCGTAGAACTTCGCCTCCACGTTCTCGTAGACGCCGTCCTTCTCGGTCAGGTGGCGCATAACACAACCGTTGTTGAGAATGGTCTCCACGGCCAGCAGCTCTTCCCTGCGGTTGATCATCCCGTTCAGCGTATTCAGGTCTTCCATCAGGAAGTGACGCGCTCTCTCGTCGGGAGTCAGGCTGGAAAGCAGGCTCTCACCGAAGCCTCTCTTCTGCAGCTGATCCAGCGTGAGGGGCATCGAGATTGCGATGTTGGCGGGCTCCAGCTCGTAGGTGCTGAATCCCTCGCGGCCGACGGGCAGCGAGCCGATGCGCGGCACCACGAAGGGCGCGATCTTCTGCGTGCCCTCACGGTAATCCCCCAGCACCTTGCTGGTGCCGAACACGTCCATCGCCGTGTCGGTGGGGAAATACCGGTTTTTGAAAAAGGTATGCTCGAGGGGCATTTCCTGCACCGCCGCGAGCATGTAGTGAGTATCATAGATATTCAGGGGCATGTGTCTTCCTCCTCTCTGTTACAGCATCTGCGTGAAGATGATGTCGAATCTCCGCAGCGCGTCGATATCCTCGTCGGTCAGGGTGTAGCCCTCCGGCAGGATCACGGCGGCGGGATTGAAATTGCCGCAGCGGTAGGCCACGGCGGTGGCGTCGGCGCTGGTGGCGTCGCAGGGATCGGCCAGAATGCAGCTCACGTCCAGATCGTCCGCGCTGCAGACGTTGTACTCCGCGACCACGTTCTTCGTGCCGGCGGCGGGCGCGGTGCCGAAGGCGATCACGCCGGTAGCGGCCGTGTAGGTGAAGTCGGTGCCCTCGGTTTTCACGGTGTCGCCGACTTTGACCTTGGTCAGCGCGGCGGGCTTGTCGGAAACGGTGAAATTTTTCTCCGAACCGTCGCCGTTGAACTCCGCTTTTGTGGCGCTGATCACGCCGTAGGGCTCGTATTTGCCGCTGGCGTTTCTGCCCAGCAGCGTGCCGCGGGCCAGCTCACCGCTGCCGGATGCGACCTTGATGCCCATGGCATGGGCAGCCGGTTCCAGCTTGGCGATCAGGTTGTCCTGCCCGCACTCGCCGATTTTGTTGACAAGGCTCGTGTTCATTATTTCTTTCCCTCCTTACGCTCAAGGTATGCTTTGTAGTCCGCCTTTGCGGCGGCTTCCACGTCGACTTCGCTGTCGTCGTCGACCTTCGCGGCCGCGGCGGGCACGTCGTTCGCCTGCGCGGCGTCCTCCTGCATGGCGGCGGCAAACGCCGTCCCCTGCTGAGCGGCGGCCTGCGCCTGCGCGTAGGCAAGCTCCTGCGCCGTCATCGGATGGTCGCCGTACTTGGCGGCCTGCACGGCTTCGTCGCCGTACAGTGCGGAAATGGCGTCGATCTCCCGCAGACGGTTCCGCTCCGCCTCGACGGCGGCGTTAGTATCTGCCGTGAGACCCGCGCGAACGTCCGCTTCGACCTGTGCCGCGAGCTCCGGATTCTCGGTCCGCAGCTCATTCAGATTGGTGGCCATGGTCTGGTTACCTCCTTCTTCGCCGGTCCCAGCCGGCATGTTTTGATTTTCTATATCCTCCGGCGTTTCGCCGGTTGATACCGTGTTTTCGTCGGGCTCTCCGACGTCAGGCGCTTCGCTGCCATTCACTTCGGGCTCTCTCTCTTCTTTCGTGGGGATCCCATCCGGCACAAGCATACCCGGCGCCATATGAACCTCCACGCCGTTGACGAACAAGTGCTTTCTGTCCGCACTTGCGGCCACCTTCGTTTTGCCTCCCTCTTCGGAAAGTACGTCGGCAAATCCCTTGTTGACGATCTCCTGTCCGGTCAGGTACGTGGTATCGCTCATCATGTGGCTCAGGACGGTATCGCCCAGCCCGCTTTTGCGGCTGTAAATATTGATCTGCGCCTGATCCCACGCGTCCTGATTGCGGGCTCTGTCCCGCAGTTCATCTGCGTTGAACCATCCGAGAGCCAGTCCCAGACACTTGTGGATCATAAACAGCGAAGCGGAGAAAACTTCCACCTCGTCGCAGGCGCAGGCGATCAGGCTGCCGCCGCTGGCGGCGATCCCGTCAATGACGCAGCGCACTTTGATTCCCTTTTCGGATGAAAGCTCTCTGAGCCGGTTGTGGATGGTGATTGCCACGCCGGCGTCGCCGCCCAGACTGTTGATCCGCAGTTTGATGCTCTTTGCACCGGCTTTTACTGCGTTGTCAAGCTCGCTCAACACGTCGCCCTGCACGATCCAGCTTCCTTCGATCGGCTCGTCTGTCCACCAATCGCGCGGCTGCGTTTCCACGATCTCCCCGTACAGCTCCAGCTCAACTTCGGTCCCGGCCATCTGCACCCGGAAACCGGCGTACTGTTTCGCGTAGGTATTACTTATCGGTAATATTTTCATTTTTCGATCCTCCCCAGCACGCCTCTTTGGGCCCGTTCCCTGGCCCGCGCAGCCAACCAGAACAGGGCGTGCTCCACGCCGATCAGGGCGTTGGCGCTCTCCTCGCAGGGAAAGGGTCCCTGTTGGAAGTCCCGCAACTGGTCCCGCACGATCTCCAGAAGATCCGTCATGCACACGCCGGGCGTAGAACCCGACTCCCAGCGGGGCCCGTGCTGGATCTGAATGGTGGCGATATAGCTTTCCGGTTCGATGTGCACCGCCCCGTCTTCCGGACTGATATCTCCGCCTCCGGCGCGGCATACCGCATACAGGTGATGCGCCCCACCGTTGCCAGGCTCGTCGATAGCAAACACGTCATTGAGGTTGTTTTCTGTCTGAATGGTCTTCAGTTGTTTCATTTCAATTCCTCCTCAAACAGCTAATAGCTCGCGCGGTGTTCAGCCGCGCTCTTTCTCCGGCGATTCCTCATCGTCGGATTGGTCCGTCCCGTTCCCTGCCGCCGGTTCCGGGAAAAGCTGCCGCAGGCGCTCCTGCTCCTGGGCGAGTTGGTTCATGTTCTCGTTCCAGTCCCCGCCGTAGCTCTCGCGGGTGATCTGCGTGTTGGTCTTCCAGCCGTTCCGCGCCAGTATCTCGTTGGCGTTTGCCTCCTTCACGGGGTCAAGGTGCGTCTGGCTGGGCCCGTCCCATCTGGCATGGCTCCACGCCGCGCGGATCAGCGGATCCCGGAAGAAGCCAGGCGCTTTGATCCTTCCGATGGCGACCGCCTCGGCGAGCCAGATCTCGTAGATGGGCTGGCAGAAGTCCGTCTCGAACCAGCTCCGGTACATCTTCACGGCTTCCCATGCTTCCTCCAGCGCCCCGCGTGATGCGGAATAGCTGGCGTTGAACTCTTTCAGAAGCACGTCCCGGGGGATCTCCAGCGCCGCGCCCAGCTGCATGGCAAGGTTTTTGATAAAGACGTCGAAGCCTTCCGTCGGCACCTGCGGATTGCCCAGAACCACCTTTTCACCGGGGTTCAGCACGTTCACCGTGCCGGGGCCGATCTCGTGTTCGTTAGGGTCGTGCCACTCCCGGCGCTCGTCGGAATCGTCCGCTTCATATTCTCCCGGCCGGGCCTCGTTGAACGGGTAATCCGTCGCAGGCAGCTCCGTTTCGATCCACGCCGTCAGGAAACTCTGGATCAGCGCGGCCATAAGCTGCGATTCAGTAAAACGCTTCTGATTCTGCAGCAGCTCGATCACAGGCGCCAGGATCGTCACGCCGCGGTACTGTTCGCACCGTTCGGCAGACCGGACGTGCAGAATGTTCGGCAGGCCGGTCTTTGCGCCGACCGCCTCCACCCGGGTCCATTCCACCTTTTTTGTGGTGATCTCCCCCGGGTAGCAGCTGCAGATGTGGTAAGCGACCACCTTTCCGCGGCTGTTGACCTCCACACCGTCGTAGATGTCGTTGCCATTCTTGGCCTTCCCGGCAGTCCCGGCGATGTACCGCACTCCGGCGGTGCAGGGCGTGCTCACCCTGTCGGCCTCGATCATGTGCAGGCGCAGCGTGTACGGATTCAGCGGCGTGGCGTCGTCACGCTGGATCAGGCAGAAGACGTCGCCGCTCATGAACCACTGGAGGATCGCCAGCTGCTCCATCTGGTACAGGTTGTTGATCCCCAGCGCGTCGCAGTTGTCTTTCTTCTCGGCCCACAGCCGGAATTCCGCTTCCGTCCGCTTGTTCCACTCCTGCGCCGCCTCGGCGGTCATGCCCAGCAGCTCGTACTGGATGGCGGCCCTCATCTTGAGGCCGCTCCCGACCACCTTTGTCCGGTAGGTGTTGATCGGCGCGGCGGCCAACGGAGAGCTCATAAAGAGCAGACGCCCCCGCTGGCGCAGCGTCCCGTTGTTCTCGTCGATATCCTCCTGTGGCGAGCTGGAAGTGCCTGTCCAGCCCTTCAGCGCCCGCTTGGTATGCGAAGCGCCGCTGTCGCTGTAGCCACTCGCGTACACCGATCCTCTCCCGCCTCCCGCCTTAACGTGGCTTTCGTCCGCGTCGGAATCGGCTTCCTTCTGTTTGATTTTCTTGCCGTCCCTGTCGAACTTCGCGCCGTTGATGAATTCCAGCTCGGTCTGCCGGGCGTTTGCCTCCCAGCGTTTTTCGAGCCAATTCTGCATGAAGCCCATCTGTTCCGCTCCTTCCGTGTGGTATAAAAAAAGCCATCGTGCGTCTTTCTGAAAAAGATGAACGATAGCGGAAAGACCATTTTGCCGATGTCGGCAAAATGCAAAATTTGCACATTGCTCAATTTTCGCGGCGTCACGAAAATGATCGGCATGTTACAGTCAAATAAATTTGCTCTCAGATTTGATTCTAAATCCTCTTTTTTGCCTGTTTTTTCCCGCTTTATTATCAAAAAACGTTTTTTTTGATCGTTAGCAGGCAAGTACCAGGCAAGAAAAGCGCCCGTCGGAAACACTCACAACAAAACCGGCGGGCCAATGAGAGGTACCCTTTGCGTTAAACCGGTCGATTTCGACCAGTTTATAAAAAAGCAGCCGAGTGAAAGGTAGTCAAAAGCCTCGGCTGCCGCACTCGGCGCCGGCGGGACTCGAACCCGCGCACCAAGTCTCTAACCAACTGAGCTACGGCGCCAAAAAAACTGTGCTTTTTTCAAAAAAACACTTGACAAATACGCACAATGAGCGTATAATAAGAACTGTAATAAGACAGACGGAGGACAAAAAAATGAAGTACAAATATCTCAACGCTCACATCGACGAACTCAAGGAAGGCCAGAAGATCCGTTATCGCGGCCGCGTCTACTGGATGAATACCATAACCAGAGAGATCTACGCGCTCGACGAAACCTCTTATGATAACGGCGTTATCAACGGCTGGAAGTATGCCGACGTATCTGCTGATTACAGCATGATTTTTTAAGGAGGCAAAAAAAATGAATGACGCCACCGGAACCGTCGTCCTGATCAGGACCAGCAAAATCCTGCCCTACCCTTACGACATGCTCGCCGGATATCCGCAAAAAGTCCCGCTTACGATCACGCAGCCGCTCACGCTTGTCGACGATCACGTCGAGGCGGTTGGCAGGATCGAAGACATCGATCCCGAATTAAACGGCGAATACCGCCTGCTGTACGTCCTCGTCGACAGGGAGGACTGGGACGGCGACGATCCGCTGGAACAAATCGACTACACCGAAGAGCCTGACGGGCTGGAAAGGATTACGCCATGACTGAAAAACAACTCTCTTTTGCTTTCGCCGAGGCGAAGAACTACACCGACCCCGACGCATTCGTCTCCGACCTGCTCCTCTCCTCCGTATTCCTGCCGGAGGACGAGACCGGCGAACCGGACCTGTCCCTGATCCCGTCGCTGGAGGCCGTCTGGCACACCGCCTGCGATCCCTTCCGGGAGCTGCTCCCGCGCATGGGCCTGACGCAGTCCGCTCTGTCAAGACGCTTCTGCATCCCCCTGCGGACCGTGCAGGGCTGGGCGCTGGGCGAACGGGAAATGCCTCCCTACGTCCGCTACCTGATCGCCCTCGCCGCCGGATATATCAGATGATGTCCATCGGACGCCCCGCCTCACCGGCGGGCTTTTTTTTGTTACCAGTCCCGCGGCACAAAGCCGACGGCCTTCCGTCTTTTCCCGCCGTTCATCAGCGCCTCGTACTCGTCGCGCTTTTTGATGGCGTCCTCCAGCTCGTCGGTCAGCATGTCGATATCGAACCGGGTCAGGCTGCGGTCGTCGATGGTGTAACTTTTCACGCCGCCGTCCACCAGCGCCAGCTTTGCCTTCATCAGCTTGTTGACCAGCGCGGCGTAATATTCATACATAATCTTGGCTTCCGCTCTCGTCATGGCGATCCTCCTCAAAATTGTTCATAGTATTTGTCGAAAGAGCCGGATTTCCGGTCGAAGGCATCAGCGGCCCGCTCAAAGGCGTACCCCTGTTTCCGCTCCGGCTTCGGGGCGGGCTTTTTTGGCTCCGGCTTCGGCTGATCCAGCCCTTTCAGCCGCCGTTCGATGGCGTCCAGATTCGGCGACAGCGCCGCAAAGGCGGCGTTCGCGTAATTCCGGCAGTCCAGCGGCTCGTTCCGCTCATGGCCGGGGATCTTCTCCCACACGAACTTCTGCTTTTTCTCCGGCTGATACACCAGCCGTTCCGACAGCAGGCCGAAGAAGTACCGGCTGCCGTAATCGTCACGCTTTGGGAAGTGACAGCACTTCGCGCCGGGCGTTTTGACCTTGAGATTGTCCATGATCTTCGCCTTCCCGGCGTCAACCCCGACCTCGAACACCTGACAGTTGCCGATGTGCTTTCCTCCGGCCATGATCTTCTGCTGCCTCGGCGGGGCGATATACGGGATATCCGCGCCGCCCCGGCCCTTGACGGCGAACACCATCTTGCCGCGCCGGTCCGCGCAGCGTTTCCGCACTTCCATGGTATAGTGACCGCCTTCGTCGATAAAGGTCAGGCTGATTTTCAGACCTTTCCCATTCACGAAGCGGAAGATGTGATCGCGCTCGTCATCCAGCGCCTGCCACACCTCGTCGGAATCGGGCCGTCCCATGATGACGCCTTTCTTCACGCCCCACGTCTCGCCGAAGTGACCGTGGCCGACCACCTCGAATTCCAGCCGGTCGTCCTGCGTGTCCACGCCCATGGTCAGACAGAGCACGCCCTCCGGCAGCTCCACGGGAACACCGGCGGGAGTAACGCCGTAATCCTCACGTCTCGCCATCAGACTGTCCTCGTCCTCCAGATCGCCGCGATCCTCCCAGAGGAGACCGAAGCGGGTATTATATACGACCTGCAGCGCCTTGCTGTCGCCGCGGGCCTGCAGAAATTTCAGAATGGATTCGTCCCAGCTGGACCACGGACTGATCCACGATGACAGCCAGAACGAGCGCGTCCGGTGTGATTCGTAGGCCTCCGGGTTGTCCGGGATCCACTTCGCGTCTGACCGCTTCATCTCGCTTTCGGTCGAAACGCCACCGCAGGCTGGGCAAACGTACCACACCTTTTTGACCGTGTAGGTCTTTTCGTGCCGGACCTCTGTCTCGTCGTACTCAAAGCGGATATCGTCGAAGGTGATCTCGTGATATTCCCCGCAGTGCGGACACCTCGAGCAGCGGTGCTCCTGCGTCCCCTTCACAAACGCCTTTTCGATCGCGGAGGCGCTGCGCACCGTCGGGGTGGAGACCTCCACCGATTTCGCGTTATAGAATGTCGTCTGCCGGGCCTGCGCCAGCAGCCACGGGTCGCCCTCGTTTCCGGCGCTGGCCGCCCAGCGGTCCCGCTCGTCGCCGAAGACGTAGCGGATCGGCTTCGATGCCAGCGCGTGGGCCTCGGTGGATCCGCACAGCGTCAGGATCCCGCCGGGGTATGCCTTTTGCAGTACCGTGTTGGCGCTGTCCCGGCTTTTCGGGTCGGCCACCTTCTGCCGCAGCGTCGGACAGTCGCGGATCATCGGCGCGATACGGAGCTTGGAGTATTCCTTCGCGTCGATCGTCGTAGGATGGATAAAGAGGATCGAGCCGGGATCCTGGTCGATCACGTACCCGATCATGTTGTTGATACATTCAGATTTGCCGACCTGTGAAGAAGCGACCACCACGATGTTCCGCACCCGCGCGTCGGTGAACGCGTCCATGATCTCTTTCAGATACGGCGTCCGGCTGGTTCTCCAGCGTCCCGTTTCGGCCGCGCTCTCCGCGGAAAGCACGCGCTTGGCGTCGGCCCATTCGGAGACGGTCATCCGTTCCGGCGGTTTCATCCCGCGTACCGCCTGCCGGATCGCCGCGTTCAGCCGTCTGATATTGTCCGCGCGTTTTCCTGCCGTGACCGGATCCTTCGCGTTACCGTCCGGCTGCTTTTTCGCGCCGCTCGCCGGCTTCTTCTCTTTAACGGTCTTCTTTTCCGCGCCGGTCTTCTTTGCGCTCATTCACCGTCACCGTCCAGCGCCTCCAGCCGCATCCGCTCGCGTACCCGCTCCTGATATTTCGCCGGGTCGTACTGGTACTGTGACAGCTCCTCCATCACATGGCTGACCTCTTCCCGGATCAACTCGGAGGCCTCGGCGGCGTTTGTCGCCGTCAGCACGTCCACCGCCAGCCTGCCCGGCAGCGCCAGCAGCGCCCCGCGGATGGCAAAAATCAGATCCTCCGTCATGGCGGCTACGTCCTCGCTGCGGTGCATCTTACCGGCTCTCTCTCCGGCGTCCAGTACTGCCATAGCGGCCTTGCTCTTTTTCAGCTTGACCTCGGCTTCCAGCTTTTCGGTCTCGAGCTCCTTACTGCTCTTCTTCTCGTTTTCCTGTTTCTCCGTGAGATTCGAGAGGTAGGCGCTGACGGTATCGTGGATCTCGTAAAGATTCCCGCGCGGCGTGGGCACTTTGTTCAAAACGCCCTGCGACGCCAGCTGCCCGATCCACTGATTCGATTTCCCGGTCATCGCGCACACGTCCGCAGTCTTGAAATAAACCTTCGTTCCCGGCTGCGTCACGTAAACCGCGCCGTCCCGGATCTCCGCGACCGGCTTGCCGCCCGCGCCGCCAGTTGTTGCATTTTTTGCAACACCCACAGCGTCCCCCTCCTTTCACTTGAAACTAACTCGGAACTAACTTGAACTTACTTAGAAATCTCTTAATTCGGCAGCGGGAAGGAATCGAACCTCCGGCCGCGTCCCCGGTCGTTCATTCTCAGCCGCGTCATCCATGACCGGCAGACCGAAAACAGGAGCCACGCGCACCAGCGTCCGCTGCATATCGAAGCGACCGTTTCCGCGGCGAGAAAGAAAAAAACGGAGAAAAACCGTTCCCGCCGCGGAACGATGTGCCGGGGCTCCCACCGTCCCCTCGCTTGCGGCACATTATCCCGCCCGCAGGCCGCTGCCTGCATTGTTCAAACAAAAACCACGAGCACACGGAGGAAAAAATGGAGAAAAAACCTCCGGAATTGTGCTCTTCTTCCAATTAAAGTTACCAATTTTTCGACCGGTAACTGATCGTTTTTTGGGGTTGGCAGCCCCGCACGCTTTTTCGGGTTGCGTCACAGTACCTTGACGCAGCCGAACCGCGAGAGGCCTGTTGCAATTCGCTCCAGCGCACACAGAGCGCGATTACGCAAGAGACGCGAGCGTCAACATGCCCAGCGTGTCATGCGCTCTCACAAGCGATTATGATTAAAGAATCTTCTTTATCATTCCCGCCTTGCTGTACCCTGTGACCCCCTTGGTCATCATGTCAAGGAAATCATCACGGGTGAAATCAGATAAACGGAATACTTCCTCGGGTTTCATACCGAGCTGCTTCCCGATCTCCTCTACTGTTTTGCCCTCGTCTATCAGCTTCTGCACGATAGCTTTCATGGGACCGAGCAGATGCGTACCACGCGCACGATTATGAGTGATCGTTCCGTAGACGTCCGCAGCGTCATCCCCATGGTGGTCTACGATCACGACCGGCACCTTTCCGCCGAGCTTGGAGAGCAGTGGCTCACGCCCCGCCACCGTCCACCGATGGAAGCCGTCGATGATGGTGTAGTCCGGACGGACCACGATAGGCAGCGTCCATCCGTTCGTCAGGATGGATTGCGTGAGAAGCTTCAGATTCTCTTCGCTGACTTTGTTCGGGTTGTAATCATTGGCGTGCAGCTGCTCTCTGGGTACCCAACACAGTGAGGACAGAGGCGCAAACAGCGAATCATCCATTCCGTTTCACCTCCTTCACTGCGTCAGTCTTTCTACTGTACGTCATGTAGTCGGTGAATACGTCAGTATAGATAGCCCGGAGAGATCGCTTCTTCGGGTCTCCCGCCATGAGCGCTTCGTACATCTTTTTGAAATGTCGCTGCGTCATGAAGGAATAGCCCTTGATGTAGAGCTGCTTATAGGAACGCGCCACTTCTTTCGTGCGCGGATTGGTGAAATAATTGTCCGGCTCGTCGAACAGGATCTTTTTGCATAGAGCCTTGTAATCCTTCGGCGGCTCGCTGCTTTCCAGCGCTCGGCGCTTCGCCGTAGACCGGTGGAACATTTCGCTGTCCCAATAGAGCAGCGCGAGATAAGCGTTCGGCTCTCTCTTCTGGATCCTGTCCCACAGATCCGGCGCCGTCTCCGCGATATAGCGCAGGCCGGCGATGCTTTCCGACGCGAAGAAGTTGCACAGCCGGAGCTGCGATTTCTTCACACCGACGCGGTACAGGTCGATGTACGCCTGCGGGAAATCCAGATGCCGCTCCTTGATGAACAACCACACGTCAGAATCTTTCCAATCGTAGATCGGATAGATGATGTTGTTGCCTGTGGTGTGCCCTTTGGTCATATCGACTCTGGACAGATACTTTACGCGTTGCACGCTCTCCGAAGCTCTGACACCGACAAGCATCAGGCCGTCCATACACACCTTCGGCAGGAACGTCTGGTAATTCATCTGCCCGGCGTACTGAATTGCCGGATCTCGTAAAATGGCAAAAGGAGGAGGCTGTCTGATCCAGACGTCCTCCTTTCCCGGCTCCCATGTGATCCAGCTCTCGTCATCTGCGAGATGATGCAGCATCGAGACCTGATAAACCGGCAGGCAATACCAACGGAATTGCGCACCGATCGAGATAAACCGCTTCCGCCAGCGGAGCGCCATCTGAAACATGGATTCATAAAGCGCTTCCTCGTCGATGAAGACCACCGTCAGCAGCTTCGGGTCGATCTCTCCGCGCATGGCCAGCTCGTAGATCAGGCTGCACATGCACAGAGTGTCTTTCCCGCCTGAGAACGCAAGGTAAACCTTGACGCCGTTGGAGAAGACGTTCCGGATCCGCTGCTCTGCCGCCTGGACAACTGTCAAGTTGCCTTCAATGCGCTTTACAGCCATATCCGCTCACCGCATTTCGGGCAGGTGATGAATCGGCGCTGGAGCTCTACCTTCTCCGGTTCGTCTGTTTTTGCCGGAGGCGGGGCCGCTTTGATCTCTTCGGCTGTTTCCGCGTAAGCGTTGCCGTCTTCCTCGTACTTCTTCGACGTTTCGCTGATCTGCTCTTTCGTTTCGGAGGATATGACGCCGTAACCGGACAGCATCTCGTCCACGTCGTCCATATCTGCCGTGAGCGTTTCCAGCAGGTCAAGGTCGTAGCCGGGGATATCGAGATCATCGCCGAGCTCGCTCAGGAAGTCCTCAAAGACGCTGAGGTCGTCCACGCCGAGGCTGTAGATCTTATTGTCCGCCAGCATCAGCTTTTTCTTGTCGTTCTCGGAGAGATTCTTTTTGACGATGCACTCCGCTTCAGTCTCGCCTTTGGCGACGAGCGCTGCATACAGACCGTTTCCGCAGAGGATCGTGTTGTTCTCGTCCACGACGATAGGCCGGATCTGATCGAACTTATCCAGCGACCGGATAAATTCACGGATCTGCTTTTCCGAATGAATCCTTACGTTCTTTTCAGCCGGGTGCAGATCGGAGAGCGGGATCTTGACTATTTTCATGCCGTCACCTCCTCAAGGAAGTGACGCGCCGCAGGGATAAACTCCGCGGCTTGTTTCACGATTTCGGGATCGATCTCGTACACGTCCCGGAAACCGTCTTTGATGCTGTCGGTGAACTGCCTCGCCGGCCACGGGTGTGTCCCGCACTTGAAACCGTCTTTCCAGCCGTAAATCGGAGGCATGGGAAGGTTGCGATAATGAATATAGGCCAGGAGCTGCTCGTGCGTCCAATCCGCAATCGGGGAATAACGCACGACGCCGGCGTTGTTTCGGCAGATTTTGTCTTTGCCGACAAAATTGCCGTCAGCAGTCCGATGACCGACAACGATCATATCAAGGTTGTTGGCCCTGAAATACTGCCGGATCGCCTTCTGCTGCACAATCTGGAACCAGCGGTAAATGATCCGGCGGTCGTGAGGAAACAGCATGACCGGATTGTCTGCCAGCCATTTCAGATCGAGACCGACGTTGATGACTGCGCAGCCGTCCGGTTTGTTTTTCAGGCACCAATCGAGAAAGGCCGGGTATTCCAGATCCGTGTGCGCGAACACACACGGCCCGATACCGGCTTTCTCACACAGGCGATTGAGGGCGATACTGTCCTTTCCGCCGCTCCACGCATAGGCGACGGTTTTCCCTTTCGTCTTCTGCGTAATCGCGCGGACGGCGGCCTCTTCGAGCTCTGCGACCTCTTTCTCCGTGACGATGGATTCGATATTCTGAAAAGTCTCGATCCATTCGGCGTTGTCGATGTTCTTCTTCCGGGCGAGACTCATACCGTCACCGCCTTCCGCTTCTCGACAAGGTGCCAGATCAGCGCCGCGGCGAACATGGCAAGTACCATCCAGATCCGGACGTTCTGCATCAGGGTCCACACACCCATCACGCCCATCGGGACGAGCAACTGCCACGCTGCGACAGCAGCAACGTCAATTGCCACGCCGACCTTCTTTCCGAAGTTGACCATCGCTCCGTAAAGGAACGATGACAGGGAGGATATCGCCACCAGCGAAACGAGGACGCCTTTGATCGCGTCCACAGCAGGCGAATAATCCGTAAAGGCGCCGGCGAGCACAAACAGAAGATAAAAGCCGAACAGCAGGCCGCCCATGACAAAGGGCTTTGTCATGCTGATCTTTCCGGTACCGTCCTCATTGCGGTCGTTGTAGTCGAGCAGTTCCCAGAAGGTGGGATAGAAGAAGGCGCCGAAGGACAGCGTCACGCACAGCCATGCTTTGCTTTTGATCTGAACCGGGTCGATCACCGTGGGAATACCGTGTACTCCATTGGTCAGCATGGAGAAGATCACCAATCCGGCAATCAACAGGTACACGATCAGCCACGAGAAGTTGTCCGTGGCGACGTTGCGGAAGGTTGCGCGTTTGAGATAAAAGACGATAAAGAATGCGGCCAGCCCGTACACAAGCACGTAAGCGAACGTGCTTCCGATCACCGGCGACATCATTTCAAAGATGCCGTTCATGTTCACCCATATCTGGAAGATACACATCAGCCCCATGAGGAGCTGAACGGGCTTACTGTTGGCGATCTCCCGGAGCTTCGGGAATCGCTGTGCCAGCAGGCCAAAGACGATGCAGGTCAACGTATTGCCGAGGGCCCACAGGAGCCAGGGGAAAATACCGAATTCTTTTGCGATTTGCGTGCCAACGATAAAAGAGCCGGCACCCGCCCATGTCGCCGCTATGCTCATCGCGTAAAAATGCGACGGGCTCACACCGAAACGGCGTTTCAGTGCTGAAAACATTTCGTTTTCCTCCTTTCATGAGGTGCGTCCGTTGGCGTACAGACGCCCATGTCGCCGCTATGCAAAGGAGCTAACATAACGGCCAGTGGGATTTCACTATCCTCCCTTCGGAAAAAGAAATCCGCCCGGTGTTACCCGAGCGGTGGCTTTGGTTAGAAATCCGATGATAACATTATCACACTTTGCGCATAACATACAATCACATTATGTAACATCATCGGAAATTTCACATGATTTTTGCAAATGCTTCCAGCGCGGCGTTGTGCAGCCGGTGCAGATGATTGAGGGAATAGTTCATGGACAGCGAGATTTCCTCCCAGGATTTGAAGCACAGATACCGCATTTCCAGCACGGTCTGGAATTCCGGGCGCTGCACGTTTTTGATCTTCACCATGATCTCACGCTTCAGCTCGATCAGAGTGTCGGTCTCGTCGTTGATCTCCGCTTCAAGGTCCACGATCTTGCCGACGACCTCCTCCAGCCGCGAGCTGTTGCCGGAATGCGCCACGGGCATATCCGTCAATACGCCCGTCGCCTTAGTCGCAAGATCGCGCAAAGAGCTGATCTGCTCGATCCGGCTGTTGATCCTCAGGTCGATCCGGAACGCCTGCGAGAGATACGCTTTCGCAAGGCGCCGCTGTTTGTTTTTGCTCTCCTCCTGAGATACGGTAAAGTCAAATTCCTGCATTTCCTGTTCCTCTCAAAAAATCTGTAGCCCGATACAGGGTCACATAGTCGCCGGTCTCGATATCGTCAAAGTATTGGTCCATGTCCGCGTCCACGGCCTTGATGATCAGCGCGTAGAAATCTTCTTCCCAGTGCATGGCAGCTTGTCGGATCTCTTCAAGCGTCAGCTCGCCGCGGGCCTTTTTGATATGCAGGCACCATTTACCGGTACTGTCGTAATCCGGCCAGCATTCGATTCCCTTTTTCAGCTTACCTATCATGGGTTTTCCTCCGTGTAATTTCTGCCGACGATCCGGACAAAATCGGCGACCGTCCAGCCGTAATACTCCATTGCGATCCGCTGGACGTCGGCCTGCAGCTCCCGGCAGCGCTTGGCGTTGTTATGTACGGCCTTGAGGCTGTACAGATGGCAGCCGATGTGGCATAGATAGACCTTCAGGCCGTACCGCTCCGATATCTGCCGCGCCGGGCCGAAATAGACGTGGTGCTCGTCAAGGGGATTGAAGGTTGTCCGCACTCGCCCGCACAGGTAGCATCTGTTTCTGTCGTTCTGAATGATGCTGTCCATCGTTACCACCCCAGCTTTCTGCCGCAGGCCGGGCAGTAATCAAAGGGAATATCGAAGCTTTCTTCGCTGGTCATCTCGTGGTCGTCGCTTCGTCCTTGAACCGTGATCCCGATATGAGCGTTATCCGGGTAAAACTCAATCCAGATGGAGCAGTTCCGGTACTCTTCAGAAAGGAAGCTCTCTGATTCGCAAAATTCGCAGGGGGTTTTTTTACGGGCCATACTGCACCTCGTCAACTTTCATTATGGTCAAATAGTTATTGTTACGAGATCTGGACCACGGCTTGTTAACGTATCTTAATTCTTCATCGCAAAAAACCAGTTCACGTACACCAACAACATATTTGTTATCTAACCCTTTACATGCCAGCCACTTTTCAATGGCTTCTTTCAGTTGATCGCCATTACTGTGATACGGCCCGCCACAGTCACCGCCGTGATCGATTGCCTCTTCAATGATTTGATTGATTAGCGCGATTTCCTGTTCTACATTCTGACAATCAGACATCGTTTACTCCTCCTTCTCCTGCGCTGCGATGCGTTCTTTTGTTCTTTTCAGGATCTTGCCGGACAGCTCCTCGCGCCGCTTTTTCAGACGGACGATCTCTTTGTCGATCTCGGCGATCTCTTTCTGCTCCATCGCATTACGCCAATCTTTGTATAAAACGTCCTCAATCGGCGTGTTCAGCGCTTCACAGATTTTCAGCAGCTTCGACAGATCCGGATATCCGACGGACTGTTTCATCGCCGAGAAATAACCTTCAGCGATCCCGGCTTTTTTCGCGGTGCCGGTTTCGGTCATCCCTTTCAACCGGATCAGGCACAAAATGTTTTCTTTCACCTTTTCGGGCGAGGTGCTGCGCTGGCCTTTACCGTCCATTGTCATCCTTCCTTTCTTCGACTTCATCGCGCCAGAATTCGTAGGGCTCCGGCAGCTCACGCCACGCGACGGCATGAGCACCGGCGGGACCACTGAATTTTGTTCCGTACCAATGCGCCGGGCAGACGGCGCCCCGGTCCGTGGTGATCATGTAGCTGCCGTGCTCCTTCGGCTTCCGTTTGGAGAGCGGCCTCCATTCGCCGATATCATAAATGTTATCATCCATGTAATGCTCGACGCGTATCATGCCGTCTTCCTGTAGGTCGATATGGTAATTTTCTTTCAGCTCTGCCAAATCTTCCTCCACGCTGGTCTCGCCGGAGACGATGAATCCGGCCTCCTCGGCGATATCCTTGAGGAGCCGGCACAGCCGGTCCGTAGACCAGCCGTACCGGTCGCCCAATTTCAGGGCGAAGAGACATTGGACAGAACGGATCGTGAATTGCGTCGCCTGGTCGGAAGCGTGCTTGAACAGCCAATCGAATTCCGCGTTGATCTTCTCCGCGGCCCGCCGGTCCGCGATCTGAACCACGCTGCCGTCGTGGAGCTTCAGCTCGCCGTAATATCTCGCTTTCATGCCGATTCCTCCCCTGCTCCGAGCAGCTTCACGCCGATGGCGTTGTCGTCCATGAGGTAGTAGTCCTTCCGGGCCATGACCTTGGAATAGGCGTCCTCTCCCTGAAATTCGTCGATCACCGTCTTTTCCTCCGGCGCCATATCCGCGTAGGCCTTTTTGCCGTAGCTCGGAGGCAGCCACCCCTTATGACGGCAGCCGTAGATGTTCAGCTTTTCCACCAGCTCCGGCACGCGCCATTCGATATGGCAGGTGCCCTTCTTGTAAAAGGTGGCGTAAAAGTATTTGAGCGGGATCTTCTTTGTAATGCCGGCAGCTTTGTAGGTTTTGATCTGTTCCTTGAGATCAGGTCCATCGGTTTCGCCATTGTCGAGATAATTGAAGACCTTTTCCAAATCGGAAAGCGTTCGGCCGGCGTTGTACTCGTTCAATTCACAGGCGCCGCTGTAATAGTGAGAAAAGGCGCCGTATGAAGGGATAATGACCTTTTTCAGGTTAATCATGTGTGCCTTGTTCGTCGCCCAGCCGTTAAAATAGTGGATATTGTTGCCGCACTCCGGGTACCAGGAATGCGCTTCGGACAGCTTATCGAACAGCTCGAGGATCGTATCGTTGACGCCCTTCGACAGCTCGCCCATCATTTTCTGCTGGAACGCCCGAATATTGAACAGCGTGAAATCGTAGTCGCCCATACTGTCCAGCATGGCCATGTACTTTTCCAGAAGGTTCGCTGTCAGGGCGCCGGTGAACTGCTGATTATGGAACAGAGCCCGCCAATACTTCATGCGGACGATCTGCAGATACTTGTTGACGTCGCACACCTGAAAATAGTTCCGCTCGTCTTTGGCAAGCGAGAGCGTCAGGATCGCGTCCTTGCAGCCTTCCTCAAACGACGCGAGCATATACGGCTTTATCGCCTCATACTCCCGTATCAGCCGGACGGTGCCCTTGACCTCAAAATTGAACTGCTCCACGATCTGTTCCAGAAAATCGCCGGAGGTCAGTTCGTCGGGCTTCTGTTCCTTTTCCTGTTCGGCCTGCGCTTTTTTCAGCCCCTCAAAAATGAAGCTGCGTTCTTCCTTCCGGGGGATATCCACCTCAATCAGGGCGATCTCCACGTCAGTCTCACGCTCCGCACCGCTGAAGGCGTTCTGTATGTACCGGATCTTGGCGGCGTAGTTGTCGAGCTTGACCTTCAACGTCTTCCGGATATTGGTGTAGGGATTGCGGATCGTCTCGGCGTTCAACAGGCATACCACCTTCCCGCCGTTCTTTTGGAGAGCCAGCGCGTGAAGCAGGTGCTCGTCTCCGTTGACAAATGGAGGATTCATCACGATGGAGTCATAACGCTTATAGGTCGTGTAGCGGAGAAAATCATCGGAAACGACCATGACCGGCGTACTTTTCAGAATGTGTGTCTCTTCTATCAGGCCTTTCAGGCGCCGACCGTTTTCAGTGCCGTCGTACTCATTGCAGATGGAATCAAGGAAACGGATCTGATCCCGAAGATCCTGCATCTGACCGCCGCCGTATTTGTATTCGAGGATTCCTCGCAGATCGGGATCGAGCTCGACACAATCCACCGAAACGCCGGATTTGTCGCCGTACCGGCGATGCCGCTGCAAATAGGCTTTCTGCAGAATGACATCGACGATGTTGCCTTTGCCGGCGCTCGGTTCCAGGACCGTGAATGTCTTGTCCCAATCGAGGAGACTCAACATTTGTTCCGCGAGGGCCGAGGGTGTCGGGTAGAACCCGACATCCTCGTTTGCATAATTGACGACGTTATTCATCTGCGGCACCTTCTTCATCCAGCGCGGCAGCGATGGCTTCGTCAACCACGTCCTCCGGATCATCCTCGTCGAAGAAATCTTCTTCCTCTTCGTCGAAGTCTTCTTCATCGGCGTCGGAATCCTTTACGTAAAGCTCATGGGTCCCGTCGAGGACTGCCGCAAACTGCTGATCGGACCAAACAAAGCCGTATTCTTTCAGAACGTCCAATACGGTATTCCACGCGTTTGCCGCTTCATCCTTGAAATGACAGTAATAATCTGCTGTCACTTCAAGATGGTCGCTGTTGACGCGCAAAATACGGAGCATTTGCTCCTGTACACTCATTGAGGATACAGCCTTTTCCGCTGCGGCCTTTTCATCGTTTTTGAGTTCCCAGCTTTTCTTGCCGGAGTAATCCACCAGCAGCTCGCCAAGGCTGAAATAAAAACGAGCAAATAAGAGACAGTTCCACAAAAGCGGAATCGCCGTTTTTTCGGCCAGCATCTCGATCTTGCCGTCAATGATATCACCGACGAAAAGAGCGATCTCTTTTCTCATATCTTTATTGAGCGCTTCGATCTTTCTCTTTTTAGCGTCAAGCTCCCGGCGTTCGAGCTGTTCTGGCGTGAGCTCTTCTTTCTCTTTTTTCTTGCCCTTCCGGAAGAGCTTGATATTACTGTAGTTCTCGCACCAGAAGATTTCTCTATCGTCGTCGTCCGGCAATTCGATCTCCTGCGGTGGATCCTTGTCAAGGTCGATCTCTTTTATGACTTCCCATTTAGGAGGATAAAGAGAATACTTGGGCTCCTGATTATTTTCAATCTTGAGGGAGAAAAGAAGATTGATAACGGTTTTTTTGTTCTCTTCTCGCCGCTCGTCTCTTTCTTCCTGTAGGGCAATTCCCTTGATCTGCCTGCCGTCCTGCGCTTTTTCAAGAACCTTATTACGGCGGTTTACGTCCTTGATCTTCTCAAGGGCGTAAAGGTCGGTGAGAGAAAGCTGAAAGTCTTCCTGTGATTCCAGATCCTGCAGCAGCTTTTGATCGAGCTTAGCGATGTTCAGCTTGTGCCGGATCGTGGCCTTGCTGAACCCGGTTTTTTCGGCAATGCTGTCCTCGGTCTCGCCCATGTCCATCATCATCTGAAAGCCCTGCGCCTGTTCCAGCGCGGTCAGATCGGAGCGCTGCATATTCTCCAGCAACATGGTCTGCAGCTGCTCCTCTTTGGTCATGTTTGAAATGATGCACGGAAGCGTTTTAAGCCCCGCCTTCTTGGATGCCGCAAGACGCCGGTTGCCGATCACGACGAGGTAGCCCATTTCGGCCTGCTGCTTCGGATCGTCGCAGCCGACGCCGGTCATTTTAAACCAGTACGGCACGACGGTCAGGTTTTGGAGGACGCCTTTGGCCTTGATGCTCTCGGCCAGCTCGGTCAGATCGCCGAGATCCTTCCGTGGGTTCATGTGGTGATTGTGCAAGAGGTCCACCGGGATCTGCACGATCTCGCCGGTAACTTCTTCGGTGTAGACAAAATTCTCCATTTTTTGTTACTCCTTTCGTTTCCCCTGTTCGCCGGGGCGGCGTTATTCTTCTTCGAGCTCCAGCACAGAAACGTAGATGCCGGAGATTTGTCCGTATTTTTTCATGCTGACCTCGTAGCAGACCTGCGCGTCGTCATACCAGAAATCCAACTCCGTCATGCAGTCCTTCAGCAGCTTCAGCATATTCTCCGTGTCGGGCTTGCTGACCTTCCATTGACCGTCTTTGAGCCCCGGCTTCAACGGAAAGTGCCAGCTTACCATCAATCCAACAGGACCGATCAGCGGCTGCTCCGGTCGGTGACCGGACAGGGCTGCCATGTATTTCTGCTTGACCTCCAGCAGCTCCGGCTTGGTGTAGACTTTTCGCTTTTGGAAGTTGATCCCTTTTTGCTGAGACGTGTGTGTCGGGATCTCCTTCATCGGCATAAAAAAATTGATTTTCAAATTGTCACTTCCTTTCATTTTTCCCCTGGCAAGTGAAGGGAAAAAGTCGTGTGCGGCGGCAGCCTACGCCGCCACACTTTTGTCCCACTTGCCCCGCGAGGGGCGCAAACCCGTTATATACACGTAGTGTATATAGTTTTTGCGGCACTTACCGCATTTTCGATTATTTATCGATTTTGCGGGAGTTGCCGCATTCTCGATAAAATATCGATTTTGCGGGGATCGACGCATTTTCGATTATTTATCGATTTTGCGGTTTTTTAAAACTGCCCGATCAGGCCGTTCCTGCACCAGAATTTGTCGCTGTTTTCCTTGACATATCTCCGGACGGTATCTTCATTTTTACCCATATACTCCGCCACTTCCGTGATGGGAGCAGTACCGTTTTCAACCGCAGCGGAAAATGCCGTCATAAGCGCTTGCCGACGATCTTCTGCTTTTTCAGCGGTTGTTTTCTTTTTTGAGAAATTCCGCTTATACGGCGCCTTCCGGCTGTTCTCGCTCTGCAGATCCTGCAGCACACCGTCTTCATCGGCGACGTGGACCGGGTACCGGAACCAGACGTTCAGCGGCGGGAAGCGCGGGAACTCGCGCAGCGTGCCTTCGATCCGCCATGCGGTAAAGGCAGCGATCCGCTTGTTCTCCTCTTCGATCTGCGTCAGGAGGCGCTGATGGGCAGCCGTCGTAAGCTGCTTATCGCAGTATTTCAGCATCTTGGCCGCGCTCAGCATATCGTCATCGCTGATATCGTCTTCCCAGCCCTTCACCCAGCGGGTAAGCTGCTTCATGCAGAGCTGCCGTGTGCTTTCGTTTTGCTGCTGTTTCAGCAGATCATCGGTGATCTCCAGCTCGATCAGGTCCAGCAGAGCGTCAGGATCGCGGGCGAAGACGCCGGATCCGGAGGCCCGGTCCATACTTCGCTTGTCGCCCTGGCCGCCCTTGCTGTGATGGTGGCAGTAGATCACCGCGCAGCCCAGCTCATTACAGACCTTATCGAACTGGTTGCAAAAGTGCGCCATGTGCTCCGCACTGTTTTCGTCGCCGGTCAGAACCTTATAAATCGGGTCGATGATGATGGCGATGTAATTCTTCTTTACGGCTCGTCTGACGATCTTCGGCGCCAGCCGGTCCATGGGGACGGCCTTGCCGCGCAGGTTCCAGATGTCGATGTTGGCTGCGTTCTTCGGCTCCGTTTTCATGGCGTGATAGACGTCGTTGAAACGGTTCAGGCAGCTCGCCCGGTCCAGCTCCAGATTGATGTAAAGCACCTTTCCTTTAGCGCATTTGGCTCCGAGCCAGTTTTTTCCTTCGGCAATGGCGATACACAGCTCGATCAGGGCGTAGCTTTTGCCGGCCTTGCTGGGCCCGGCAACCAGCATTTTATGTCCCTGCCGGAGGATCCCCTCAATCAGCGGAGGCGAGAGCTCCGGCAGGTCGTTCATAAAATCCGCGTAGGTCTCCACGTCCGGAAGATCGTCGTTGACGCCTTCGATCCAGTCACGCCATTCATCCCAGCTTTTTTTGCCGATATTAACGTCCATCAAATACTGCTTTTGGCCGTTACGGGTAACGCCAGGCATTCGGCTAAGGCGAGAAGGGTTCCGGTTCTGGCGATCCATCTGCAGCCCGTTCTTTTGACAGAAGTCAAACAGGAAGTCGACACGTTTCCGATACTCGGTATAGTTGGCCGCGTCGATCCGCACGATGGCGTGCAGACTTTTGCCGCCGGAATAGACGAGCGCCGCCACAGGGAGCTCCATTTCGCGGATGATCGCGTTCTGTTGCTCCAACTCCATGTTGTCACTTTCGATCAGGGCGTAACGGTAATCGGTGACGTTGGCGTCTTTAACGCCTTCGCCATCCAGCGGGTTAAAACGGATCCACGCGCCGGCCTCCTGATTGTAGTCTCCGACAACGGCGCCAATGTCGCCACCGCATTTGGAGAGCTGTTCGATCAGCTGCCCGGCGGTGCGGTCGTAGCACCCTTTTGTCGGCAGAAAACGCCCGTCTTTATTCCAGCACTCCGTCACGTAACCGACGTTTTCGGTGGAGTCGAACAGCGTTTCCAGATATGTAATCAACTGCTGCGCGGGATCCCATTGCTCAGGGATATTCAGCTCTTTGGCTTCCAACCAGCGGTGATCCACGATCTTGCCGTCGTCGTGTATCTCATCTTCCCACGTCAGCTCATGACCGCTTGCGGCAGGTGTCCAGCCGCGGTCCTGTGCCATCTTGATGATGGTTCCGCCGGTGACCGGCTCATGCCATCCACTGCCGAAGGACTTCCACTTTTTCTCGCACTCGCCGTCGTGATAACGGCGGGAATCTCCACGGCTCCAGGCTTCCCAGACGGCGCAGGAATAGCCCTCATGTTTAAGGGCCATCCCTACTTCCGTCCATTCCTGATAGGTGCAGGTCGCGGGGTCGATATGGGTGATGATTTCGTCAAGTCCAGTCGAAGCCAATTTGTTTTACCTCCACCGGCGGCGTATATTCGGAAGGCTTGACCCCTGCCGGGATCCTCCATCCGGAAGCCGCGATCCTGTCGATCATTTTTCGAGCCGCCTCAAACTGCCATGTGCCGACGTGCCGGAATCCTTTTCCTTCAAGGAAACGGATCTGCCTCGGGGTCGCAAGACCTGCGTCTCTGCGTTGCGCTAACTTATCAATCAGCATATCCGCTTGCCCGGCGTGCTCGATCTCATCCGGGAAAATACCGAATTTCTCCAGCGTTTTCTTTTGTCCCGCGCTGGGCGGCGCCAGTTCAGCGCCGAAGGCCGGCCGGTAATTAGCAAGGTCGATATCCTGGATGCTCATTTCATATTGCAGCGGATCCACCAGCTTGCGCTTGCGCTTCTTCATTTCCTCAAGCTGCTTGGCAAGGGCTTCTTCGCGCTTGGCGACCACATCACCGGCGGCCTGGATCTCGGCCTGTTCCAGATCGACAGGGCCTCCGGCCTCAGCGATATTCTCCGTCATCTTGACAGCGATCTCGTCCGTCTGTGCGATCAGATAGGCCGGGCGGCACAGCTCATGCCGTGCGGTGTGCCAAAGGAAATCGAGCAGCAGCAGGTCCTTTTTTCCGGGAGAAGGACGTGTACCGCGCCCCACCATCTGACAGTATAACGACCGGATCTTTGTGGGCCGCAGCACAATCACGCAGTCTACTGCCGGGCAGTCCCAGCCCTCCGTCAGCAGCATGGAATTGCACAGGACGTTGTATTTGCCCGCCGAAAAATCGGCCAGGATCTCACTTCTGTCCTCGCTGCTGCCGTGGACCTCTGCAGCGCTGAATCCCTTCTCGTTGAGGATCTGCGTGAATTTCTGTGAGGTTTTGATCAGCGGCAGGAAAACGACCGTCTTTCTGTCAGCGCAGCTCTTCTTCATTTCGTCGGCGATCTGATACAGATACGGATCCAGCGCCGTGTCCAGCTCGCCGGGCTTGAAGTCGCCCGCCTGAGTGCTTACGCTGGAGATATCCAGCTTCAACGGAACGGTCAGCGCCTTGATGGGAACAAGGTACCCGTCCTTGATTGCACGCGGAAGCGTGTATTCGTAAGCCAGCGAATGGAAGACTTCGCCCAGATCCCGAAGGTCGCCGCGATCCGGCGTAGCTGTGACGCCCAAAAGCCGTGCGTCCGGGAAATGGCCGATCACGCGCCGATAACCTTCCGTGATGGCGTGATGCGCTTCGTCGATGATGATGGTGCCGAAGTAATCCTTAGTGAATTTCTGGAGTCGCTTCTCCTGCTGCAGGCTTTGTACGCTGCCAACGACGATCCGCCGGAAGCTGTCAAGACAGGTTTCTCCACCTTTTTCGACGGCGCTTTTCAGTCCGGTCGTGCGCTCGATCTTGTCAGATGCCTGATCCAGCAGCTCGCCCCGGTGGGCGAGGATCAGGACGCGATCACCCGCGCGGACCTGATCCTCTGTCACCTTTGCGAAAACGACCGTTTTTCCGGTTCCGGTCGGCAGTACCAGCAGCGTCCGGCGGCGGCCTTCATCCCATTCATGATGGATTGCCTCACGCGCCTCCTGTTGGTATGTTCGCAATTCCATCACGATCACCTATTAGAGATGTTGGTACCTCCGGCGTTGCCCCATCCGCTGAACTGCGCCTGCGGAGGCGCAGCCGGTGCTTTCTTGGGTGCTTTCTCCGGATCGATGAAGTATTTCACCTTGTTGCTTTCGCGCGTCTTGCCGTCGTTGCCGGTCCACTTATCAATGTACAGATGGCACCATCCGATGCGGCCGATGGAATCGTTGAAGCCCTTCATAATGTTCAGAGGCTCGCCGTGTTTTTTTGCGCCGGTCGCGATAAAGAACGCCGACAGCATACCTTCCACGGAAGAGTGTAAAAACAGGTTATTCGTGATCGACAGGATCTTGTTCCCATCGTCGTCGAGGATATCCAACGTGCAAATCGCCTTGTTGCAAGCCGGAAGCTTATCGCTGCCGTTATGCCTGCCGCGCTCCATAGAGACCATGCGGAATCTGTAATCGCCTTCCTCGAGCAGCGTAAAAGACGATTCCTGGTTAACTTCGTCTTCCCATTCAAATTCTTTGAAATCGTTGTTCATGATAAAACTCCTTCCTTTTTATGACCACGGCAGATTCATTTCCGCGCGGATCGATTTGATGAATTCTTTCAGGCCGTCCCAATGGCCGATAATCATTCCGTTGATGGTGTTGTCGTCATAGTCGTGGATCGGAACGTCTTCCGGATAAATCCCCTGCCGGGCGACCGCGATGCGGATCTCGCTCTCCGTGATCCCGTCAGCCGTCATCAGATCGCGCAGCTTCGGGGGGATCTTGGAATCGTCCATGCCGGTAAAGTTGATCGGATTCGGTTCCTTCGGCGGCGCGGGAGGCGTGTCATCGACAAGCGCTTCCATCTTTTTCTGTGCTTCGTAGGCCTTCTGAATCTGGTCGGCCTTCTGGGCATATACCGTTTCAACGGCGGCGGTGGTGCCAAGCTGCTCTCTGGGCACGAAGATGTGCGCTATCTCTCCGAACAGGAAATCCAGATCCTCCGGGAGGCCGAAGCGGTTTTTGGCGTCCCACCACGGTGTGTGGACCGTGTGCATCATCCGGCGCCCGCCGGCAGCTTTATGCTTCTTGCCTTTATCGTCTTGAGCCACGACGATTGTCTGATAATTGGCGAACAGAACGACGTCGGCCCATTCCTTCACGATGGGAGAGATGACGCTGCCGGTTTTCTGCCCGAGCTTCATTTCCCAATGGTCGTAGGTGCCGCTGCTTTCCGGTTGCTCGACTTTCCGCAGCTGCGCGTGGGCTGTGAGGACCACGTTTATTCCTCTGTCGATCACATCATCGAGGCTATGAAGGAATCGTGCGATATCCTCCTTCTCATAAATGTAGCCTTTGCCGTAACCGAAATCCTCGATGCCTGTCTTCTGAAACTTATCGCAGAGCGCTTTGACGCAGAGATTTTCGGCCCAGTCAAACGTATCGATCACCAGCGTGTCACAGACAGTTGGATTCTGTTTGACGTAGTCGATCTCACTCTGCAGCATCTGCCAGCTTGTCGGCTGAGGAAGCCTGTTCACCGGCAACTGCTTCGTGCTGCCTTCGGTGTCGATAAAGAGCGCTTTAGGGAAGCAGCTCGCAAACGTACTTTTGCCGATACCTTCCGGCCCGTAGATCACGATCTTCAGCGCCGAAGGGATCAGGCCGGAAGTGATTTCAAAATTGCTCATTTTACACCCCATCCTTTGAATTCAGTTTTTTCGGGCTCCGGTGTTTCCGCGTAGCCGTCAGTGATCACGACGGTGCACTCGCCGCCGGTGCTCACCCGCGTTGCTATGGCCTGTAAGCCCTCCGCTTCCAGCCAGCCGCCGAACTCCCGCATGGTATCGGTGTCCATCTGCTCCAGCTTGTCCAGCAGCACGAAACCGCACTCCGGATTCAGCTTTCGCACGATTGCCGTGGCGACGCGCAGCTGCTCGCTGCCGGAAAGGCCATCCCATTTATAGCCGTTATAGGTCAGTTCGCCGTCTTCAACGGAAAGCCCGGGGAGCGGGAGCTGGGCACCGTCCAGAAGCTCACGCTTTTTCCGGCGCACATCTTCGATCTGACGCGACATATCATCATACTGATTCTTGTATGTGTTGGCCTCATCCTCAGCGAGCGCTTTGCGCTGGTTTTCCGTTACCTTCCGGTTGATCTCCTCGATGTCGCGGATATTCGCCTCCAGCGCCTCGGTGGATTCCATCTCGAGCTCTTTCGGCGATCTCGCCGCGTCTTTCGCCTTCTCGGTCAGCTCCCGGTCCCGTTCACGGAGCTCGCTGATCCGCTGGGTCAATTCGTCGATCTGCCTTGAGACCTTAATTTGTTCGTCCAGGATCGCGTCGTACTCGCGCTTCCACTGGAGCCGCTGCGCGTTCCGGGCGAGGATCTCCTGCTGGTCCCGGATCAGATCTGAAGCGGAGATAGGCTCCTCCGGCGCTTCCGGATAGGCGGTCAGGCCATCGGCGTATTTTTTCTTTGCGTCAGCTGTCCGACCGATCACCGTGCGTTCGTTATACAGCGAGGCTTCCTCTTTTTCCAGCAGAAAAAGCTGATCTCCGACGCCGATGATCCGCAGCAGCGTGTCCGCTTTTTCCTTCGCGTTGGCGTTTAGGAATTTCGGCAGATCCAGCGCAAAGGCCGAAATGAAGCTATCCAGCAGCGCCTGCCCGGCGAGGTTGCCGGCGGGATCCGTGACCTTCAGATCGCTGTTTTTGCCGCGGCGCTCCACCACGATGCCGTTGGAAAGCGTCACCTTCAGATGGGGCGGCACCAGGCTGCCGTCGCGCTGGGGATCGCTGGGCCGGAATTTATTGCCGCCGAGCGCCCATGCGATGGCGTCCAGAACGCTGGTCTTGCCCTGATTGTTTTTCCCGCCGATCACCGTCAGGCCGTTTGCCCCGGGTTCCAGCTGAACGGCTTTGATCCGTTTCACATTTTCTAGCTCGAGGCTGTTGATTTTCACGCTCATTCTTATTCCTCCCAGTCCATTCCATTCGGCAGGATATCCGGCGAAATATCCGGGCAGTCGTCTAATTCATCCTCTTTTCGTCCGACGAAAATAATCGTTCCGACGAAATCGACGCCGTAGAATTCGCAGTTATACGGCAGATTGATCAGACGGCCTTCTTCGTTGCAGATGATAACCAGATCGGTCGTGACGGACACCGTTTCGATATATCCACCGACGATTTTTTGCAGCGCCTCCAGCGTATTGGGAATGACGCGCGGTCTGGCCGGTTCTCCCGGTCGCTTGACATAGACTTTGATTTCATTTTTTGGCATTTGACATATTTCTCCTTTCGGTGTAGAATAGGAGAGCAAACAGGTTGTGAGATTTTGTTTGCTCCTTAAAGTCGCTTGAGTGCCAGCTCAGGCGGCTTTTTTCAATAGATAGTGACATCGTACCAGCCGGTCTTCCAGGCCTCCGTCTGCCAGTGCTCCGGGAAATAGATGTCGATCTCCCATCCGTTGACGGCAGAGCCGCAGTCTTCCGCGGTGTAGACGATCCCGTTAATCTCGAGCTGCGTCCAATATGGGATGAAATCGGGATCCACGGCGACCGTGTGGTTCGCCATGCATGGCGTTCCGAAGCAAGTGTAGGGACCGAATTCGCCGGAACAGCTCTCGCAGCCGCAATATGCGGTAACAAAGCATCTGACGGTCCGATCACTGGTCTCCGGCGCCTCCTCGACCTCTGTGGCTACCGGTTCCGTCTCTTCCTCAGATTCCACCAACGTGTAAGTCTCGCTTACAAGTTCAGTTGTCAAAGATTCTTTGACAGCTTCGGTTGCCGCATCAGGTATCGTGGTTTCCTCGACAACTGCCGAGCTTTTCTCGGTTGTTCCCGCCGGGCAATCCCCGAACGTGCAGACGCCGGTGACGATCGTCTCCGGAGGGGCAACCTCTTCCATCCGAATCGGTGGAGGCGAAACGACCGCTTCTTCCATTTCCATCACAGAGAAATAGAGGATCGTGTTGATGGCGGCCAAAGCCAGGATCAAAAAGAGAAGTATGTATTTCAGTTTCATAGGCTGTTACATACCTTTACGATCTCTTCGGCAGTCATGGCCGGCGCGATTCTCTCACCGACAACCTTGCCATCCGAACACCGGATCACGCCCTTCCGGCGGCGTTTAACCATCCGTCTGATGTGTCGCTCCCACTCGGCAACGATGTCTTTTTTAGCCCAGATCACCAGCGTGATTACGATAAGAACGATTTGAGCATCACCCAGCATTGGGTATAATTCCATTTTTCTGTGCCTCCTTCTTTTCCGCGATTTTGCGTTCTAACATTGCCCGGCCTTCCGGGGTCTGCATCGTGCGTTTGACGGCCCGCAGGGTATCGCGGGCGATGTTGCTGGCCATCCAGTCGGGGATGGCGTCAAAGTCCAGCGTACTCATGTGACTACCTCCTGCGGCTCGTCGATCGTGCCATCCCGGTGGTAGATCCGAGCCCGCGGCTTTTCCTCGTTGATAAACTGGACGATCAGATCGTGGTGGATGTAGATCAGGCACGTCTGGCCGTCATCGGTATCGCCGGGAAAGACGTAGGGGTACAGATCCGCGCTGTCCATCAGTTCCAGCAGGTGCTCCCGATCAGACCAGTCGCTGATTTCCACGCCGAGGGGAATCTTTGATTCAAAGTATTCCATCGTGCGCTGTTCAAACGGACGATCTTCGGGATAGTTCTTCGCGAAGCTCTTGAACTCGTGGAAGCACCTCGGGCACTGGTAGTGATTCAGCACCGGCACCAGATACCCTTTCGCGGCAAACTGTCCGCAGTCGTCGCACGTTCCGAACCCGCCGATCTTGAACGTGTCCTCCGCTGTCGCCCGGTAGGCGAACAGCCCGTTGGGAATTTTGATTTTCTCCATTTTTTTCTTCCTTTCTTTACGCCGTCGCTGCTGCGATGTTTCCAATTTGGGGACATTCATGGTAAAAAAAATACAGATGGATTTCCTCATAGGGTATATCCAACACAACACGAATGGCCTCAATCTCACTTGCGCGAAATTCGATCTTGTTCGTGATCTTCATGCGAAGAGTCTGTCTTGACATCTTAACAGCATCTGCGAGCGAAGACAGAGTAAAACCTTTTTCCGCGATTCTACCGCGCAGCTTTGCCTCGTTGACCATATTTTCACCTCCTTTGCGCGTCCCCATTTCGGGGACAAGACAACTATACACGAATGTCCCCGCTTTGTCAACATATTTTTGCAAAAAAGCTAAAAATGTTTCCATTTTGGATTGACAACAAACCGCTTTTGCTCTATAATTCAAATTGAAATAATAATAAGGAATGATTCGCATGACGATATATGAACGCATCAAACAGCTGCGCATGGAAAAAGGTATGAGCCAGCTCGATTTGGCACATGCCGTTGGATATCAGGGCCGTTCGGCCATCAGCAAGGTTGAAAACGGCGAACGTGATATCAGTCAGTCGATGATTGAAAAATATGCTTCTGCTCTTGGTGTATCTCCGGCCTTTTTGATGTACGGAGAAAAAAGCGAGCCCAGATCTGCCGAACTGAGCCCACTGGACAAAGAGATTATAAGCCTTTTTGCGCTGCTAACAGAGGATGAAAAGAAACTCGTTACCGCTCAGATAAAAGGGATTTTATCATCTCGATAAGCGCTTCCTTCTCTTCATCCGTTAATTGTTGAAGAAGCTCTATTGTGATATCGTCCATGATCTCAACTCCTTTCTAACGGGGAGTTTAGAATACCATGTGATCTTTGTCACTTAATATCGAATGATTAAAAATAACGGAGGTTGTTATTCATGAGCAAAAAGAAAAAGATCGTGATTATCGTTTGCAGTATTATTGCTTTCATTGCATTGGCCTTATCTATTTTGACCATTTATGCTAATCATGAGATAGACAAAATGAAAAAAAAGAGTCAGGATTCTCTTGATAATACACAGGGAATTCTTTCATATTCAGATTGTCAAAACATTTCTCTTTTAATAGAAAATGCGATTGAGCACAATCTAGATACATCTGTTAGTGTTTATTCAGTCGATGATAAGGTTTCTGTCAGTTGTAATATTGATCCAATTGTTCTTGGTTACCAAGTGATTCCCATTGCCAATGCGACCACTCCAATCATTAAAGAACATCTATTAGACAAAAATATCCCATTTGAATTTATCGTTGGCGGCAAGTTTTATAAAAACGGTGAGGTAAGCTCAATTATCAGACTTGAAACAGACGATTTAGAATCATGGGATATAGAAGATTTATCTGATCCGGATCATATTTTTATTAAAAGCGATATATCGTTCCAAGAAATCTGTGACCATCTAAACAAATGAAATCCCAGCCAAAGAAGCCGAAGCGCTCCTCAAAAGAAAAACTGAATGAGACCTGCGTGATCTATGCCCGGTACTCTTCGCACAACCAGAAGGACATGAGCATCGAGCAGCAGGTGGCGCTTGCCAAAGAGATGGCTGCCGATCTCGGCCTCACCGTGCTGGAGATCTACGCCGACCGCGCGATCAGCGGACGCAGCGATAACCGGCCATCCTTCCAGAAAATGCTGAAGGACGCGGCCAAAGGCGGCTTTCGGTATGTGATTTCGTGGAAGAGCAGCCGGATCGGGCGTAACATGCTGGAGGCCATGCTCAACGAGGCACGTCTCGCCGACTGCAACGTCCGGATCCTCTACGTCGAGGAGGACTTCGAGGACAACGCCGCCGGCCGGTTCGCTGCCAGGACGATGATGAACGTCAATCAGTTTTACAGCGAATCCATGGCCGAAGACGTAATCCGGGGCATGAGGAGTAACGCGGAGCATTGCATGGTAAACGGGATGCTGCCGCTGGGGTATAAAAAAACAAACGACCTCCACATCGAGATCGACGAGCCGAACGCGGAGGTCGTGCGTGAAATATTTGACCGGGTGGCCAAGGGCGAGCAGTATATCGAGATTGCCCGGTCCCTGAATGAGCGCGGCCTGCGATCCAACACCGGCCAGCCGTTCAACAAAAACAGCTTCCACCGCTTGTTAAAAAATGAGCGCTACCGAGGCATCTATATCTACCATGATATCCGCGTGGAGGGCGGGATCCCGAGGATCATCAGCGACGACCTTTTCTTCCGGGTTCAAGAAGTTTTGAAATTAAGGCGCCAATCTAAAGGGGGTAGGCATACTGTGTTTGGCGATTATTTATTGACAGGAAAACTGTATTGCGGAGAGTGCGGATCTCTGATGCACGGCATCTCCGGCACCAGCATGACCGGTCAGGCCCACTACTATTACAGCTGCACCAAAAAGAAGAAAAAAGCCTGCTCAAAGAAGAACGTCAGGCGTGATCCGCTGGAGAAAACAGTCGCCCGCGCGATACAAAAGCATATCCTGCAGGATGACGTCATACAATGGATCGCGAATCAGGTGATGAAGTATCAAAAGGGCCAGCGTGACAACCCGGAGCTGGAGCTGCTGCACACGCAGCTGGCCGACGTGAAGATCTCCATCAGCAACATCATGAAGGCCATCGAGGCCGGCATCATCACGGACACCACAAAAGACCGGTTGCTGTCACTGGAAAATGAGCAGGCCGATATCAAAGCAAAAATATCGGCGGCTGAATACAATATCGTAGACGTGGATCGTGATCACGTCGTTGCATGGCTGGAATCGTTCGTAGATGGAGACGTGGACGATAAAGAGTACCTGAACAGCCTGTTTTCCACATTCGTAAAAGCAGTATATGTTTATGACGACAAGCGCGTGAAAGTGGTTTTTGCCATCGGAGACGCCCAAGAGAAAACGGTCGATCTGTCGCTGCTGGAAGAAGCAGCGAATAGTTCGTATAAGCTCTCCACCGGGTCACCAATGGAGCCTCAGGCGAACTACTACGATCTAACGATGATACACGGAATGTTCGTTCTGAGCTTTTTCATGGATCGCCCATGAAGAGAATAGCCGCCACTGTTATCAGTAGCGGCTGTTTTTCTTTTTAACCAATTCCGTTATTTTATAACAATTCACAGATTCGCGGGGAAAGAATTGTTAAAATCTAACGGAAAGGAGCATTATGGCTATGGTTAGAATCCTTCTGTCCAAGAAGCTGGGCGAGCTTCGCTGGACGCAATCAGATCTTGCGAAGGCAACGGGGATCCGTCCGAATACTATCAACGAATACTACCATGAGTTGTCGGAACGGATCAACCTTGAGCACCTCGATCTGATCTGCACCGCGCTGAACTGCGACATCGGGGATATCCTCGTCCGGGTACCTCCCTATGAAGAACTTCATAAGCGCGGCGGTACATAATGTTTCTCGCGGCCGGGATCCTCCCGGCTTTTTTTTATTTCTCAATCTCGATGATTTTCCCGTTCGGGAATACGAACGCCAACCGGCTGCCAGTCAGCTCGGCGACCTTCAGGAGATCTTCCCCTTTCCAGCGGTCGAGCGCCATTTTGTTACTCATAGTCTGCCTGCTCATATCCAGCATAGCTCCAAGATCGATCTGCTTTTTGTCGGCCTCCAGCAGAGCCGCTTTTACTGATTTTGAAATCATGATATCGACCTCCTTCTTCGCATACTATTCTACACCAAAACGGTGAACTTGTCAACAGAAAAAATGTATAAGTTTTTCAAAAAAGTTTACTAAAACACTTGACAAGTACACCAAAATGGTGTACTATAGTCTTGCAAACGAAACAAAGGAGTAAAACAAAATGAAACACTACGAAATCAAAAAAGGAAATAACGGCTGGACAAAGGCAGAGGTTACCGATCCGATGGGCCGTAAAGATTCCTACGGTTGTTTCTACTCCCGCAAAGAAGCCGAGACCTGGGCCTACGCCAAAGTCAGATACTACTACGGAGCCAAGGTTGCCGACGCAGAGTTTGCAAGATAAGAAAGGAGATCATCAAAATGACTACTATCCAGAATCAGAATTTCGGCGTTGAGATCGAACTCACAGGCATCACCCGCACGGACGCTGCCAAGATCATCGCGAAGCACTACGGCACGAACCGCGTAGAAACCAGCTATGATTATTATAGCAGCCGCTACGCCATCGACACGAAGGGCAGACGGTGGCGCTGCATGTCCGACGGTTCTATCACCTGTCAGATGAAGGTCAACGGACGCACGATCAGCGCCTCCAAAGAATATTCCTGTGAAGTGGTTACGCCGATCCTCCAATACAACGATCTGGACGACCTGCAGCAGATCGTGAGAGAGCTACGCGAGGCTGGCGCTATCGCCAACAGCTCCTGTGGAATCCACGTTCACGTCGACGGAGCCAACCATACCGCAGATTCCCTCACCCGGCTGATGAACTTCGCCATCGGCAGACAGGACCTCTTTTATGAAGCTCTGCAGATCGGAGCCCGCGCGGACCGCTGGTGCCACAAGATCAACAAGACTCTGCTGAATAAAATGAAAAGCGATACCGAAAAGACGAAGGACAGCATGGAGCATATCTGGTACTCCCCTGCTAACGACGGCTACTCCGGCGGGATCGACCACCAGCATTACAACTCCACCAGATACCACGGCATCAACCTTCACGCTTTCTTCACGAAGGGGACGGTGGAATTCAGGCTTTTCAACGGCACCACTCACGCCGGGAAGATCAAAGCCTACGTCCAGTTTTGTCTCGCCATGAGCGCATGGGCGATCAACGCAGAGGATAAGATGTACTATAAGACGATCCCCAACTACACGCAGGCGCAGAAAAAGGCGCTCATGAACAGAGTGCTTACGCTTCGGCTCGGCATGGTTGGTCCGGAATTCAAGACCGCCCGCCTCCATTTGACCGCGGCCTTCGATGAAGCCAGCGCAGCCTAACCCGATAGGCTGCCCTACCGGCCGAACGGGGAGAAAGGATTTTCAATGGACAGACTCACCTCTTGGAATGGAAAGAAATACGTATTGCCGCAGGGAAGGACATCGGACGGTGAAAGCTACTGGAGGATCATAGCCGAACGGCTCGCCGCCTATGAGAATACCGGGCTTACACCCGAGGAAATCAAAAAGCTAAGGGAGGACAAGCAATGAAATACTATCTCGCCTATGGCAGCAACCTGAACATAAAACAGATGCGGCAGCGCTGCCCGGATGCGGTACCGATCAGCTCGGCCGTGATCCTCGATTACGAGCTGCTGTTCCGCAGAGGCGTCGCCACGATCGAACCAATGAAGGGAGCGTCGGTTCCTGTCGGGATCTGGAAAATCACCAATGAGGACGAAAAGGCGCTGGATCGGTACGAGGGTTATCCGTGGCTGTACACAAAGAAGGACTTCCCTCTCCGGTTTAAAGGCAGGATGATCACGGCCATGGCGTACATCATGACGCCCGGCAATCCGATTACACCGCCCCGAGGCGGGTATCTGGAAACCATCGAAAAGGGATATCACGATTTTGGATTTGACACCGGCACGCTGTTCGAGGCTGCCGAAGAATCAGAAAGGAGGTGCGAGGAATGACATATCTTGAAATTTTGAGCTGGGCCCGAAAGGGCCTGGCTGCCGAAAAGGCAAAATGGCGCGAGATGCAGGAGAAGGCCATCGAAGGCGGTGCGCTGGATATCACGCGCGGCGCACAGGAGAAGATTGAAGAGATCGAAGTCAAAGAGGCCACTCTTGACGATTTGGAAGAGATTCACAACAGGAGGTACTGATATGAGCAGAGATTGGACGCCGGAAGAAATACAGGCCGCGAGCGCGGCCATGAAGGAAGCCGGGGAAATGAGCTATGAGGAGTTCACTGCGGAAGTCGAAGAGACAACGGCCGCCAAGGAGAAGATAGACGCCTTTGCAGGTTTTCAAGCAAAAGGCTATGGGCTGCACTTCTGCCCCCGCTGCGGAAACATGACCGTAAAGACACAGCTGCACACGAACGCATGGAGCCGTCACGCCAACGTCTATATCTGCGACGCCTGCGGCATGGACGAGGCGATCCGCGACTGGCAGCATGATCCACTTCCACTGAAAGAGTGGGCGATTGCGAAGTTTCCAAAGGTAGTCTATCCTCAAACTGGCGAAGAAACGCCGCTTCCGTGAGTTGCAACAGGCGGCACATAATAAAGCCATGTTGACGCCCGCCCAAAAGAGAAACGCGCCACAGCGCCACAGAGACGACAAAAAGCCCCCCATGCAGGTAAAACGCCTGCACAGGGGCTTTCGTCTTTTCATCTTTTGAGTTCGAGCACGGCGGCTTCGATCAGGTTGTCGATGCTGGCAAGGTCGATCTTCAGGCCCTTCTGTTCGAGAAATTCCAGAACGAAGGCCTTCTTTTCCTTCCCCATGCCAGATTCCCTATAGATCTGTTCGGCTGCCTCCACGGCGATCGTCACCCACGTCCGGGCAGTGTGGAGCTGCTGCTCGGTGACCTTGGATCGGATCAGCGGGATGATGACGGTGGAGACGACCGCGCAGATCAGCAGCAGGGCCGCTCGCACGATCGGCGTGATGTCCATCAGGGATCCTCCTTGAATGATTCTTCTGACGGCTTCACCTTATACGCAGCCATCAGTTTGATTCGGTTTTCCAGCTTTGCTTTATTGTAATAGAACCCGGTCCCGGTCGCCACCTCCGCGGCGACGGCCGGGATCAGGTAGGCCAACGGCGTGAGGTCGCCGGTGCGCCAGATCATCACACAGGTAAAAGCGATGACGACGATGTTGATCACCGCCGCCACGATCAGGATCTTTTTGCTGAATTCCAGGCGTTTCATTTTTTCAGCGCCTTGTTGACGGCGGCCTGAACCTCCGCGTAATCATAACCGGCTGCGGTCAGCTTCTTCTCGCGGTTGGGCTGCACGCCCCATTTACCGTCAAGGACCTCCTGCACCAGCGCGGCAGTAACGCTCTTTTTGCCGGAAAGGGCCTTATTGACGGCGGCCTGTACCGCGTCATAGTCATACCCGGCGGCTTTCAGCTTCGCCTTTCTGTCGGCGCCATTGCCCCATTTTCCTGCAAGGACTTCCTTGGCGAGTTCGTCCACGGTTTTCTTCGCTACGGGCTGGGCCGTGGCGGTCGTGGAGGTATAGGTGATCCACGGCAGCTTGCCGTGTTTCGTCCACTTCCTGGTCTTGTACTCGGTCTTGGTTCCCAGCTTCGTGATCTGCACGCAGTTATCCCATGCCGGGGTGCATTCGACAACCTTGCCGTCGCCGATATACACGCCGATATGGCCGCTCATCCAGACGGCTTCGCCGGGGATAATCTTCGAGAAATCGGTGGAGATGCCGGAGCATTTTGTGATCATCGCGTCCGCGCCGATATCCGGGACGCCGTTGCTGGCGTATTTCGCACCGCCATAAACAGCGCTCTTGTCGCCGTTCCAGCCCCACAGCACACCCTTGATAAGACAAACGCAGTCGAACCCGAACGTGTCAGCCGTGGCCGCGCGGATCAGCTTCTGCCGTGTCGCCTGCTGGTTATAGGCCGTGTGCTGGCAATACCGGCTTTTGTTCGCTGCCGTCATAGGAGCGCCGAAGCAACCCATGACATAAAGCGTCTTGTAGTTGTTGGCGATATCCGTGACCTTTTTCACGAATTCCGTATTGGTCATGTGAGTCCCTCCTTCTTTTGATCATGAGCCTGCTGGTTCATGTGCTTTTCTATTTTTTCGATGGCGTTTGTAACAGGGCCGTTACAGCCCTGTTCCTTCAACCCCTTCAGGCAGGCGAGCACCCCATAGGTCAGGAGGCATAGCTCCTCTTTCATCATGGCGATATCCTCGTCCTGCTGTTTCTGCCGCTGGACCCATGTGATGATCTTATACACGAATCCACCGATAGCGAGAACGGCGGCCAGAACTGCCGCCGCCTTAATAAATAAATCTGCGTCTACATACATCGCTGCCCTCCCGGAAATAAAAAAAGAGCCGTTACTGGCTCTCGTCCTCTTCGTCCTTTTTCGGTGGGAATTCACGGATCAACCGATCTTCCTCTTCCGATATAGCCCGAAGCTGCTCCAGCTCATTACTGAGCTGCTTGATTGTCTCTGCCTGCCGCGCGATCGTGTCGCACAGCGCCTCGATCAGCTCCACATTGGTCATGTGATCAATCCTCCGTAATCAGCTCTTCCAGCCCGGATTCCCGCAGGATCTCCGCAACCTGATCTTTGAGTTTCGCGGGGACCTCCGCAAAAGTCTTTTTGCCGAGGATGATTTTCTGCGCCCAAAGCATTGCCATCATCGTTTCGCCCTCCTTTCCGAACAGAATTCTAAAAATGAGCTTACGCATAGACGATCTCACTCATTTCCAGCAGACACTCTTCCAGCATCTCCACGCGGGCCGTCAGCTCCGCGCGGGTGAGGATCACTTCTTCCTCCGTCCCTTCCGGCACTTCCGGGGCCGTATCCTCCAGATCGTCGACGGCGTTGACGTTACCCTGCGAGATCCACTCGTCGTATTCCATCTGCGTGATCTCCGTCGCCGTGTACGACGTGCCGCCGATGGCCGGTTTCCCGGAGAGCTGCGCGAGCTCGTCGCCGTTGAAACAAAGGATCGCCTGCGCCTCCGCTTTCGTGCATCTGACGCGCAGACCGTTCCGGTTCTTCTTAACGTAGACCGGGTCCGCCTGGGCCTCGCAGGAAACGATGATATTGCTCTTGTTAATGATCTTAAAGTATGTCATAGTCCCACTCCCATACAAATAATTTATTGAACAGCATCTCCATGCTGCGCTTTGTGTGAAAGGCGTCGAACCGGTCCGCGTAGGCCGACCAGCTCTTCATCGCCGCGAAAATGTAAGGAAATTCGATTTTACCGTCAAGGAGCTTTTTATGCAGCTTTTTCAGCTTCCGGCGCATTTTCGTGACGCTGCGCTTGTAGATTTTTTTAATGACTTTCCCGCTCTCGGTCAAGTAGAACCGCGCCTTGAGGAAAGTAAATCCGTGGCTAATTTTGACGATCTGCGTCTTCTTCTGATTCAGCACGATTCCCAGCTCGTCGCACACCAGCTTGATGGCCTCCATGCACTGCTGCAGGTACTCTTTGGACGGGTGGATCAGATAGCCGTCATCCATGTACCGGGCATAGCCTTTGATTCGGAGGACCTCTTTGACGAAGTGATCCAGCCGGTTCGCGGACAGTAGAGCAAAGACCTGACTGATCTGGCTGCCGAGCCCCAGCCCGACGTCACCGAACGCGTCGATGAAATGATAGGTCAGCGCTTTGATCCGGGCATCGTCAAATCCCTTGTCAACGATCCCCTTTATTACAGCGTGGGAAATGTTGTCAAAGAATTTTGAGAAGTCAAACAGGAGGATATAACCTTCGTTGCCGTGCTTCCGGTAGTGCTTTTGCAAGTGAGCCGTCAGCCGGTTAATGGCGAAATCATATCCCTTTTTTTTCGTCGATGCGCCGTTGTCATAGATCAGCGACCGGCAGAGCACGGGGATCAGGGCGTTGTCGCAAAGACACTTCTGCACTACGCGCTCGTTAATGATCGTGCTGCGGATATGCCGTTTCTTCCCGCGCTCAAAGACATCGAACTCAAAGAAGCCGGGGCTTTTGTATTTCCCGGCCAGCAGCTCCATGTGGGTAGTGCGCACATTGATCGGCGCTTGGATCATGTACCGCTGCACCGACGCCTTCCACGATACGCCGACACAACAGCGCTGATATGATTTGTAAAGGTTACGAAAAGAGAAAACCGTCTCGAAGTCCGTATTCTCCGGGCAGCGTTCTCTTTTCTTTTTTTTCCGGGCTTCCACGCGCCGGCGGTACCGGTTTTCTTTTCTCTCTTCGCTCGTCATGTTATTCCGTACCCCTGTCGGAAGGTTGCCATAGGAGCATAGCGTTTCCAGCCATGAAATACCGCATCACCTTCAAGCGGTACCATGCAAGCAGCGTCCGGCTGAACGCATCGAAATAAATATTTACCTTTCGGACGGTTGTGTGCTCCTTCTCTCCTTCAGAGCAGATTTCGCCATGCGGTTACTTTGTCAATCGTGAGAGGAGCCCCAGGCCAAGGCATTGGCGTTCGAGGCGTTGTTCGTGTTCGCGTTGCCGTTGTTGTTCACATTCTGGAAAGAGGTGGACTGGCCGGAATTGGGAGACCGCAGCCACCAGTTGCCCGCCGTCACACGCAATCACAATATATAGCACATAACCTTATTCTCTCAGATTTTTGTATCTGGAAGAATCGTTTGAGAGGACGCCGCGGAGCAGATCGAGCTCCTGCGCGATCAGGCCGACCCAGAATTCCATCACGTTCTCCGGCAGCCCGAAGATCTCCTGCGCCACTTCAAGCTGGGAGATCATGCTTTGGAGTTCGCACCGCGCCCGGAGAAGATAGTCCCGACGCATCTGCGCTTCGTGCTGGTTCTGGGGGAAGACGGAGTTTGCCTTTTTAACGTTCTCATAGATCCGCACCGACGATTCCGTCAAAAACTGCGTGAAATGGAACGTATAGCGCTTCGGGAAATTGATACACTTTTTAATGGTGTAGATTTCCAGCTCTCGCGCTTTGTGAAGAAACTCCATCTGTGACACATTTCGCTTGCTCTTGATCACGCTCATAGGTATCACCTCGTGTTGGAATATAACACATTGGGTAACGCGATGTGTTATAAACGATAAAAAATAACGGAATACGATATAGAAAAAAAAGAAAAAATTTCGCCTCGCCTGCGGCGAGATGGAAATCCCTGCTGGGCGGGGATCTGGCCGGAATGAACCGGCCAGATCATAAGAGCCGATAGATCAAATACAGAAGCCCCAGGCCAAGGCATTGGCGCCCGAGGCGTTGTACGTGGTCGCGTAGCCGGAGTTGAACACATACTGGAAAGAGGTGGACTGGCCGGAAATGGGAGACCGCAGCCACCAGTTGCCCGCCGTGCCTTCGCCGTTGAATGTTTTGCGCACTCTGTCAGTGTTTGTCACGAACACCGGGAAGGTCAGGTTTTCCGCTCCCGCGTCAACCTCGTTCTTGTACGGGACTTCCGACGTGCTGAATCCGACTTCCGCGCTGCTCAACAGGAACAGCTTATCGTTGCTGCTGGTGATGTTACTGCTCTGGTTACCGGCAGAGGACAACACCTGAACCGTCTTGATCATAGACTGCCAGTGACGCGGGAGCTCCGGGAACAGCGTATTGTTCAGGAACCCGCGAAGAGCAGAGGACGCCCAGCCGCCTGCGTTTGTGCCGGTTGTATTCATCTGCCTGGTCGAATTCATCAACCCTACCATGTGGAACACGACGCTTGCGAAGTTGTTGTTCTGCTGCCGATAGTGATTGAAACCGATGACCTGCAGGATGATCGCGGTATCGGTGCAGACGGTGGTGCCGAGGACGATCTTGATCCTGTCGCCCAGCTCAAAGTAATCCTTCGCGTGTCCTGTCTCGATGATGCCGAAGAATTCAGCCAGCGTGTAGCCGCTGTTGTCGTTGGCGTCGTCGGAGTAGAGGAAATCGAAGCCGGTTGCCACCGTGTCCGGCAGCGTCGGCGTCACGTAGAGGGCGTGCGCGTCGACATCGGAGGTCACGTTCGCGGTCGATCTGTCGAATCCGAGCCAGAACGCGTTCGGATCGTCCGGCACGAGGTCGGCGCCTTCGTACACCGCGTAGCCGTAGACCTCCACCGTGTTGGTCTGCAGCAGCACATCTCCGTCGTAGAACCGGACGCGGTATTTTCTCACCGCCTCCGAGAACTGCGCGGTGCAGATCTTATTGGCCGTGATGTTGGTCAGTGTCTGATCCCATCCGGTGTAGGTGTACTGTTTTTCCACCGTCGGCGCCTTCGTCGGTGTCGGAATGATCCCGGCGGCAACGGGGTTGATCGCGTCCGCGCCGTGACGGACCGTCTGCGTGTTGAGCACGGTTCCGTCGTAATTCTTGAACGTGACCGTGTGCGAGCTGACCACATTGTCATAGGTCAGCACCAGCTCCGGGAAGGCCGTCGTCACCGTGGAGATCTCCGCGTTGGTGATGTTGGTCACATGAGCGACGCCGGTCAGCACAAAGCTGTTCGCCGCGTCAAGCGGGTTGCCGTTTTCGTCAAGACCCTTAAGAGTCGCCAGCCGCGTGAGCAGATCGGCATTGTCAAGGATCCAGTTGACCTCTGTCAGGCGGCCGCGGACAAGGTTCACGGCGTTGGTGAGAAGCGTCTGCGTGTCGATCCCCGGCGCGTTCTCGATCCACACGTTGGTCAGATTCTCTCCGGTACAGGAGAACGTGTCGAGCTCCGGAAGGTTCCGGGCGTGGAGCGTGCGCACCTTTGATCCGAGTGCGGCCGTCTTCAGTTTCCGGCCCTGCGGCAGATAGACGTTGACGAAGCCGACGCCCGCCAGATAGATCTCCTCCAGCAGGGTGCATCGTGTAAGATTCAGTTCGCCGGAAAGCCCGCTCTGCCCTCTGAGGTCGATCTTCTTCACAAGCGGAACGGTCGTCAGCGACAGGCTGCTCAAATTGGCAGAGGAATAGCTGTCGCCGCCGAGCAGAATATCCTGCAACTTCTCGCCGTTGGTGATCGAGACCTGTCCGGGGTACAGATACGCGGCGTTGTCGACGTGCTTCAAATTGGAGCCGTTAATCAATTGGATATTCAGCTCGCCGGAAACAAGCACCAGCGGATTCCCGTCGCCGTCAAGGCACTGTACCGTTGCCGTCTCGCCCTTTTTCAGCCGCGTCTTACCGGCGGGCGTGTTATCGCGCAGCATGCCGACGTACATGTGGGAGTATGGCGTCATTTCAATGGCCGAGCTGAAATTGGCGCCAGGCTTCGCCTGATACCGGATGATGTCCGCCTTCGCCTTCGCGCTCACGTATTTTGAGGAGAAGTATTTCTCCTGATAGGTCAGGAACTGGCGCCGCTGGTCGCGTTTCTCGCCGTGCTCCATATCCACCATCCACGAAGCGGTGGAGGCGTTGACGATCGGCGCGTCGTATTTACCGGCGTAATCGTCGATCATCAGCGCTTCGGGCCGGATGCGCTGGTAGGCGTCGAACTTCTGAATGATGTTCGCGGCGTCAAACAGACCGGCGCTTTCGTAGGTGTTGTAAGCGGCGGCCAGCTCCGTCTCAAAACAGTCCCTCACGTTACACCACAGGACGCTTTCAGCCGCGTTGAAATACGGGTGCGTCACCGTCTGGCCGTCCACCGTCTCCTCGTAGCCGTCCGTGTCCTCGATGCCGTAGGCCTCGCCCCAGACGAAATTGCCCTTGTTGTCGATGCCCAGCACGGTATCATCGTCGTAGTTCTTCGAAACGTTCCAGCGCCAGACGTCGTTTTCATCCGGCTCATAAGAGAGGAACATATTCTTGGCGCGGTTGTCGACCGCCAGGAAGAATTCGGTGAAGAGATAGTAGAACAGCAGATTCGGCACGTTGAAATAATCGGCGGCCTGCCGTTTGAATTTCGCCCGGCGGTATTCGGCCGTGTCGCGGGTATAAGGCCCGAACCTCTCCTCCAGCGGAAGGTTTGCGTTCGTTGCGGTCGTAGGATCCGTGGAATACACCCACTCATGCATTGCGATGAAGTTGGCCTTCATGCCCGCCGTTCCGGCGCCGTCCGGGTACCGGAATTCAAAGTGCGATGCTTTGGAATCGTCCTCTTTCCATCCTTCCTGATCGAAGTCGTGGCTCTTGAACGTGCACCGGGAATAAGTATTCTCCAGGAATTCGATGCAGCACTGCTCGTTGCCGCCGCCGTCCCATGTGCCGGTTTCGCCGAACACCTCCGTATTCTTTTTGGAGTTGTTCATATCGCCGCAGAAATACAGGATCGTGTCGCCGGGGTTGATCGTTCTCGCGCCGGAGACGCCCAGCAGCAGCGGAGAGGATCCGGTGTTTTTAATGAATACCGCCACAGGATGACCTTCCACGGTATCACGGACGCGGCTGTCCACGCTCTTGGCCTTTGACACAAGCGGATTGAAGGTATTGAACAGATCCGCCACGCAGACGTTGTTGGCGCTCTCCGAGCTGGCCACGTTTGCTTTCAAGTTGAAGTATTTGACAGGGATCGAATCCTCGGTCAGCGAATACCCGTTGGAAAGCGGCGCGTCCGTCCCGATCACGTAGAGCCCGGAATTCTTCATATTGATATCAAGGTTGCCGGCCACCTGCCTGTAGTTCATTGAGCTGGTACCCTGTAAGGTATATTTCGCACCGTTGGAATACCACTGATCGGCCTCCACATTGTTGCCGATGCGGTGCGTGATCTTACAGGTCGTATTACCGGCGCTGCCCTTGTCCGCAGGGAAACCGGCCGTCTCGATGGTGATGATGTGCAGATCCGGCGCGGCGGTCATGAGCTTCTGCATGTCGATCACGCCGTCCGTGTATATGTCGTTACGGGTGTACCGGTCGATCATCTCCTCCACGTCGCCGCAGTCGGCGATGTAGTTCTGCAGGATCTCCCGGTCCGTCAGCGACGCCGTGTACATGCGGAAGTGATACAGCCAGATGTCGCAGTCGTCGCTCCCGATGACGAAATCCTCCGGGTTTGACTGCGCGAAGCTGGTCTTCGTGTCGCCGGTGAGGAAGGTCTGCCCCTTCGCCGGTGTACCGGCCAGCCAGAATTTCATGGAAGCTTTCGTCGGGTCGATATTCAAGCCCATTTCGATCTTCTGGTTCTCCGCGTACTGGCAGATCATGGAGTTACCGGCCTGGAACATGGCGTTGTGAGCGTAGAGCTTGATGCCGAGGTTGTCGGCGAAACACTCCGCGATCTGCGTGTCGTAATCGGTCACGTTCGTCACCTTGAAGATCACCGAGATATGCTTGCCTGTACCGGTGGATCCGCTCTCGCCGTTGGTGTTGTCCCGAGTCAGGAACAGCGAACGGTCGAACGTGATGCTGTCGCCGCGCCGGATCACGAACGCGGTCACGCCGTCGGCGTCCGTCTGAAAGCCGCCGTTGACCCAATCGAAGTCCTCCGAGAACGTGAACGGATGTCCCGCCGCATAGCCGAAGCTCGTCCGGTCGTTGTCGGCGTTGTTGTGGCCGTTGGGGTCCACGTCCATCAGCAGATTCGCCGTCACTGGCACGATGTTGTGGGGCAGCTCCGTGGCCGTGAACGTGATGTCCTTGTAGACCTGTCCGACCTGCAGCCGCAGCGTGCTCGTCCCGGCGACCGTGGGCCGGTAATCCCAATACTGGATCTCGCCGCTGGGTACCGTGACGGTGCCGACCGTGGTCCCGCCGATCTTCCGCGTCACGGTGACGTTGCCGCCGGAGGGCCTGACCACCATCCACGGGATGGAAGTGGTGGAATACCGCTGCGCGGAATAGGCGCTCTGCCCCACCGCGATGACCACGGTGGAGGTGCCGCTTTGCGTCCAGATACCGGTATGATGCAGCACGTTCGTGCTGGTAGGCGTCCCGCCGCCGAAGGAAACGTCCATCCATGCGGCGATCTCGTGCGAGCCGTGAGACTGCGCGGGGATCGTCACGCTCTCCGATTCCGCGGGGCCGGTCTTCGTCCAGTAGACGTTGCCGTCGATGGAGACTTTCAGCGTCTTCACGATACCCGCGCCGGTCGCGCCGGTGGAATTCAGCCGGAACGTCAGCGTGTTCGTGATGTAGTTGGTGATGGCAGGCAGCGCCCACGAAACGGAATACACCGTGCTGGTTATCTGCCACGTAAACTCTTTGAACAGACCGTATTCGTCTGTGATCCGGATGCGCACATTGTTGACGCCGCTGTCCAGATACGGCGAGATATCGAAGCTCTGCGCACCCTGCGCGATGTTCTCCTGCCGCATCACCTGTACGCTGTTGACGAACCACAGAACGCTTTCGGCGGGGCCGGTGACCGACCCTTCCGCGTCCTTACTGCTCCACGTATAGGTCAGGTTGACTTCGTTCCCGGCGATGGCCGTGATCTTCTTCCCGCCGGAGGTGTTGCGGAACGTGATAACGCCGGTGCCGGTCTCGCCGCCTCCCCCGGCCGGGATCTCGATAGGAGTAAACCCTTCGATGTCCTCGTCCTCACCGCTGACGGGATCCTGTTTTGTCAGATGGAGGAAGTATTTTTCGGTCTCTTCATCAAAGGCGACGTAGCCGCCGTCGAAGGAAAGCCCGCCGCCTCCGCTGCCGGAGATCTCGATGCCTTCGCTCAACGGATCGCCGTTTCTGTCCATCAGGAACAGCTCGTGGGTCGATTCGTCAAAATACAGGTCGCAGCCGAAAGCGGCCAGCGCACCGTCCAGATCGGTGATGTTGGCCATGGTGTGATTGTGCGAAGAAAAACCGGACAGGGATTTCAACGCATTCAGAAGCGCCGAGAGCCCCGTCCGTTCTACAACTTCGGTACCGCTTTCATCCTGCGTAATCACGAACTTTGCGCCGGATTTGACGCTTTCAGCGGTATTGAGTTCTGTTACTTTTTTCGGCATTTATATCCCTCCTCAGATCCAGTCTGTCCATGCGTGTATGTTGGACAGAGGCAGCTGTTTGGCGCGGCGTTTGATCTCGACCGGATAGTCGGGCGAAATGCTGATAGCGAGCTGGTGAGGCAGCGCTCCGAGGATCGCCGCTCCTGTAGGATAGGCGTTGAACACAAAGACGAGCGCGTCTTTATACGTCCCGTCCTCGGCTGTGAAGGGGAACGAAGTAGACGACCCGCCGACGACATAATAAAGCCCGGGGATCGTCAGCCGGTCAAGGTCGGTCGTAACGGTCTTGGAACGGTTGGTATAGGCGTTGGTCGTCGTCAGGTCGAAGATCGCGTTCTCCATGTCCTGGCCGATGCGCATCGCGAATCCGAGAAGCGTCGATTCGCCGGTGCCGCCGCGGGCGACGCCTAGCACGCCGTCCATGATCTCGGCGGTGGTATGCGTATGCGAATAGGCTGCCGCGCCGATTTTCGCGGGCGTTACGCCGTGCGGATTTTCGGTGTTGCTGAGATGTGAAATAAGATTCATAATCGCTCTTGAAATCTTACCGAATGCGGTTGACAGCTTGTCGCCGGAAAGGAGCGGCTGCAGACCAGACGACTGCGTAAACGTGACCGTCTGATTATTCGTCGCCACGTTCGGCACGTTGCCGAGCCCGATCTGTTCTTTGGTGACTTGGTGGGGGTTATTATAATCGTGGATATGTTCCTCGAACGCCTCCTTCGACGCGTAAAGCGTCCCCTCGGAGATGATCGCCGTCACGTGCTCGGCCTCCCCGATGGCGATCACCAGCGTGATGTCATGCTCGGAGGCCACGTCGCTCTCATTGGCCTTAACCGTCCCGGCGTTATTGCCGTCGTTGCAGTAGCAGTACAGGTGCTCCACGTTGTCCTCGCCCTTGCAGAAAAGGCCAAGCTCCCGCAGCTTGAAGTCGCTCGGTACGTCCGTGCTGTCAAAATGGCCGTTGACGGTCAGATACCCGGCGTTTGTATCGTCTACCTCGGAGATACCGAAGGAGACGATATCGTTGATCAGATCGTCCAGATTGTGCCCGTCGCTGCCGGAGGGCAGCGTCCCGTTGCCGATCTTGAACCGCGTGAATGTGACCTGTTCCCCGCCGATGGCCCGGATAAAAAGATTCTGTCCGGCGTTGGTGATGACCGGTGCTTTTCCAATCATGTTTTTTCCTCCTTAATATTCCATCAGGATATCGTCGTTTTCGTCGGTCAGCAGCTCGCCGATCTCGTCCGTCAGGGCGGAAAGCTGCGTCATATCCAGCCCCTCCACGTCGTAGATCGCCAGCAGGCCGTACTGGATCGCGCAGCCGTAGAAGATATCCTTCGTCCGGCCGGTTTTGAAGCTGATCCGTTCCAGCACGGAGCGGACGTTGGTGTAGAACCGCGCCCGGTAAAGGATCCGCTGGATCACCTCATGGGTGCCGAATTCTTCGCCGAGGTCGATATCCAGCTTATAGTGATACGGCAGCCCGCCGTACTCCGGCCACTCCGTGACCTTCGCGGTGGAATACATATCCGTCAGCGCCCGTCTGACCGCGCCGATGGAGCCCAGCGTCCGGTGGACGGCGAAGGTGGATTTGAACGTCTCCCGCTTCGCCTCGATGTCAGCGTCCGCGTCCCACCAGTCGACCTTGAAGTCGTAGGCCAGCACGTCCAGCATGGTCTCGTCCAGCTCGTCGATCCGCCGGTAGATCGCCAGCAGATCGTGATCCGCGCTCAAGGATTGGATCTCTTCGGCGACGATGGAAGCAATGATGGCGATCCGCTCCGTCTTTGACAGCTCATAGGGAAAGGCCCGCAGCAGCGTCTCGGCGTCGAAGTTATTCATCCTCGTAGCCTCCGTTCGTCACGGTCTTCGTTCCCAGCACCGCCAACTCCGGCGTGGATCCGTCCGCGCCGTCAGACATCTTCCGGAAGGTCGGATAGGTGATCGTCGCCCGTTTGATGCCCGTCTGCATCAAAAGCTGCCACAATTTGCTCGGATTGATGTCCCTGCCAAGCCTCGCGCTCTGCCATGTCGCGTATTCGTTCACCGCGTTGGTGACGGCCTTCTGGATATCCGCGATCGGCGTGGTGGTCTCGTTGGAGATGTAGTAGGTCAGATTGATGTTGTAGCTGACGGTCGAGGGGTCCTTGACGGTGACGATATCCGTCAGCGGCCGCACGTACTCTTTGTTGCAGGCGGTGGCGATGGCGCTCTTGATGGTGGATCCGGCAGGGCTGCCGTCGTCCATCAGCGCGTAGATATCCACGTGACCGCCGTAGTCCTGCCGCACGGTGACGTCAAGGGCCGTCGCGGAGGCCAGCGCCCCGCCGGAGACGATCGTGACCGTCATCAGCCCATCGGTATAGGTCACGGTGTAATCCGTTTCCAGTTCCGCGGCCGCAGAGGCCCCGTGCGCCTTCACGACAAGTGAGGCGGTGTCTAACTGGTCCCCGCCGATAAAAACGCACTTGTCGCCGCCTGAGGCGGTTGCAACAGGCAATTCGAGCGTCCGCGTTCTTCTCGGGTTGATGGCCTTCACGTCTGCGATCTTGTCAGAGACGGTCTTCGCGTGGTAGATGTACGCGCCTACCGCGCCGGCGGTGGAATAGGAATCCAGCACCAGCCGCATCCTCGCGTAGTAGGCGTCGTCGCTCTCCTGATCCGCGCCGCCTTCGGTCTCCGTCGTGTTCCGGCAGGCAGCGTAATACGGGATGTTGTCCACGTCCACCAGCGTGTTGATCTGTCCCTCAATGTAGCCGTTCCCGGCGGCCCCGTCCGCGGAACACTGCGCCATCACGTCCACGTAGGTATCGCCGATGGCCACCATCGCGTCCTCCGTGGTCTCCCAGAAAAGGCTCTGCGAGATGTCCGTCACGCGGGTCCCCGCCGGGATCAGGATCGCCGTGCTCTGCGCCGCCGTCAGCGTGAAACGCATAGTGCATTTCGCGGGCTGGGCCGGGTTGCGCGGCACGTTGTAGATCCACTGCCCCAACGCTTCCAGATTGGCGCCCTCTGCACGGGAGGGAATGTTCTGATTGCCGATGTAGTTCTGATTGACGCGTTCGGCAATCAGAATATCGGCTACCCACGACAAAAAGAGCCTGTCCGGGTCCGCGGGTCGCAGCGTTCTTCCGGTCAGGCTCTCGTATTTGGCGATCAGACGGTTGAGGAGAGCGCCTGCATCGGCAGACACAAATTCATAATCTGTTCCTCTCATATTTCAACCTCCACTTCGATATAAAGTTTTCCGGTGTCGAATTCACCTTTGACGCGCACGTCGATCAGACGGACGCGGGGCTCGAACGCCTCGATGGCGTCCTCCACCTCCTGCGCGGCGATCACCTCCGCGATGGGTACCTGCTTATTGACCCACTCCATCGGCAGGCCGAACTCCCGGTACATGGGAACGGTTCCCTGCCAGGTCTGGATCAGCAGCGCGATATCCTGAAGGATCGACGCGATTTCGTCTCCTTCCACCAGCGTGTAGGTGATCGGATCTTTGTTATTGATCGTGTATCTCATGTCGTCACCTCGGGTACTCCTGCAGCGTCAGCGTGATATCCGCGTCGGTCACGTTGCCGTAGCGGTCCGTGTCCTTCCAGCTCACCTTGAAGCTGGCGATCATCCAGCTGCCGCCTCCAACCCGGCGGGTACCCATCCGCAGCGGGAGCACCGCGCCCTGTTCGGTGTAGGACCGGATCTTTTCGATCTCCGCGGCCGGGTTCCCGCCCAGAGCCACGGAGACGCGGACCTGTATCGTGATCTTTTCCGGCTCCGAGCCGGTAAATTCCGGCAGGGCCTTCCGCAGGTGCAGCTCATGGTTCTGGATCTTCGCGCTGCCGGAGTGCTCCAGCTTTGTGATCGTCTGGATCGACTGCGCCGAAACGGAGAAAATGATCCCTCCGAGACTTCCGATTGTCATCCTGTCAGCCCTCCTAAAATGTAGCCGTCGGCATTGAAGCCCTCCGCGTAGACGCACAGGACGGGGTCCCCGACTTCCGGGATCCAGTGTTTCAGCTTCACCTCATGCTTGTGCGCGGCAAAGGCGGCCTCGCCGCTCCCGCCGCTGGCGTTTTCCGTCTTTCCGTCGTCGGAAACACGGGACCGGTGCCGCATGATCGGCAGCCAGTCGGAGACGATCCCCGTGTCCGGGAACTGCACCCGGGCGGTCATCTCGCCCTCGTTCACCGCCGTCACGTTTCCGATCCGGATGGGACTGTCCGCCATAAAATCACACCTTTCTCAATTCGATCGTCGTGGTATAGCCGCCGTTGCCCACGCTGTGCCGGGCCTTTTTGATGATGTATTTCCCGGACCAGTCTCCGAAGCCGGAGATGGTCACGGCGCACCCGGCCGTCAGAGCCGGATTCCCCATCATTGTGAAGGTAGCCGTCAGCTCCATTTTATTGTGGAGCCGCAGCTGATACGCCGCCACCTGTTCGGCCTCGCCGACGGAGCCGACCTTCTGCGTGATCCGCAGCGTCTGCCCTTCCTTGCCTTTGCCGTCCGCTTCGGCCGTGCCGACGATACACTCGCCGTCCGGCTTCGTCCAGCTCACCTCACAGGAGGAATACGTGTCGTTCTTCCCCGTCTTGAGGGAATACTTGATGTAGTTGCTCCCGCCCCGGGCGATATGGTGGACCGGGGCCCGGCGCTCAAAATAGGCCTGCTCGAACACCACGATGATGTTGTTGGAGACCTTCAGACTGCACCCGGCGTCGTTGCACAGCTTTTTGAGAAACTGGATATCGCTCCTCTTGTACTGCTCCACCCGATCGTAGGATGGATTGGAGTTGCCGGAAAACATACAGGCCATCCCGTTGCGGGAGGCGATCTCCTCCGCGATGCCCTTGAGGTCGAAGTTCTCCCACACCTTGCATTTATCCGTCTGCCGGATCGACGAGGTGTACGGCAGCGCCGTCCCCTTGATCGTCACCCGGTCCGGCGGTCCGTCGGCCGTTACAGAATCCAGCTCAAACTGTCCGCAGTTCAGCACCCCGGCAGAAGAAAGAATCGCCGCAGAAATCAGCAGCCCCTTTGTCACACCGCCGAGGAACGAACCGCCGCCCACCTGCCGGGAGGCCACCCCGCCGGAGTGACCGCCGCCGGTGTACCCGCGCTTTGTCACCTGCGATTCCGCGAACCATCCGAGATAGCCCACGCAGATCGGATAGGGCACGTCCTCCTTGAGATTCAGATAGGTGATCTTGCCCTCGTAGTTGGTGACAAGCGCGCCCGGGTGGCCCTCCCCGTAGGAGGTGTACTGCGGCCGTCCGCTGACGGTCACGTCGTCGCCGACCGCCCATCCGGCTGTGTCGGTTTCCGTCCGTTTGACGCAGTCGGCGGCCACATAGCCGTCCTGTCCGGAATAGCGGATATGCGCCCACTCGCCGTCGTTGTCCAGCAGCTCCAGCCGTGTGCCGTATGGCAGCGTCAGCTTGTTGGCGTATTTGTTGCTTTTCCCGGTGCGGAAATACGCGCCGGTCGTTGCGCTGACGATATAGTTCCCGCCGGAGGACGCCGCCAGATTGGCGGGCGTTTTCATCCATTTGTCGACGATGGTTCCTCCGGCGTCGGAGAGGACGATCTGAAGATCGTCCGTCTCGTCTTCTTCGTTATCGGTATAGGTGACGCTTTCCAGATACGGCGCGATGTCGCCGGAGATGTCGGTCCCGGCGAAAATGATCCGCGCCGCGGTGCGTCTTGCCAGCTCGCTCATCCGCTGACCCTCCTCCACGGAGGCAGCGCGTCCTCGTCACGCTCTTCGGCGTCCACGTCCGGCACGCGGATCTTCACGCCGGCGGGGAAAATGTACGTGCCGAGATGATCCGGGTTCTCCCGCATCAGCAGGTCCTTATATTTTTCGTCGCCCATGGTCTTATGGGCGATCCGGTCAAACATATCTCCCTGTATGGTCTCGTATTCGGTCATCGGTACACTCTCCTTTCCCGCTCGGCCATGTAGTCCTCCAGCATATTTTCCAGCTGGCTCCGCAGCGTTTCGCCTGCGGTCTGGATCTGGTCGATGGAATCCCCGCCGCCGGTCACGTTAATGGTCAGCGCCACGTTAAAGCCGCCGCCGTCTCCCGCCGATGCGGCAGGCGTCGCCTCCAGCGTCTGCACACTGTTCATCATGGAGGCTGTTTCGGAAGCAGGGATCACCTTTTCGCCGCCCTCGAAATAGACCAGCTCGGGGCCTTCCTCACCGACGAGGTGAACGCCACGGGTGGCGCTCTCGGTGCCTTCCGCGTAGCCGCCGTTGGAAGATCCGCTGCCGTTCAGGGCGCTCATGGCGGCCTGCCGGATCGCGGCATAGGCGTTGTAAACGCGCTGATAGCTTTTCTCCGCTTCGTTGGCAAAGGCGTCGATGGTGGCCTTGCCGTTGGCCGCGGCCTCGGCGCTCATGTCCATCTTGGCGACGTCCTCTTCCAGATTCGCCTGGAGCTCGTCCATCTTCGTCTGGAATTCCGTCGTCAGATTGGCGAGGCTGTCGCTGACCTCTCCCTGCGACTCCTGGACCTTCCTGTAATTGTCCACCATCGTCTGCAGGTCTTCGGTGCTGGCGCTGGCCATGCCCGCGATGGCGGCCACGCTCTCGTCGCTGCCATCCGCAAAACTGGCAATCACTTCGCTGAGGCCTTCCACCTCGCCGGTCTTGGCGTTCAGCGTGTCAAGGTTCGCCTGATAATCGGCCCAGTGCTGCGCCTGGCTTTCCAACGCGGAGTTGATCTTCTCGATGCTGGTGGTCTCGACCTCTCCGGCCTCGTCCCACAGGCTGTACTGGCCGCTGACGCTCTCCAGCGCCGCGTCGTAGGCGGCGGTGTAGGCCTCCGTCAGCGCGTCCATCTGCGAGACGGTGGTCGCCACGGTATCGTTGAACGCCTGTTCGGCGGCGTCGGCCGCCTGCTGGGCCTCATAGTACGCTTCCAGCTCGCTGCGGGATCCCTGGTAGGCCGCCTGCGCTTCTGTCAGCGATGCGGTCAGTTCGTCCACGCGTTCCTGCGCGGCGCTTTCCTCTTCCAGCGCTGCCTTCCACTCTTTATACTCCGGCGTCAGAATAGCCAAAATCGCGCCGAGGCCTTCCACGCTGCCGTACATGCCCATATAGACGTCCTGGGCTTTCTGGGCCCGTTCCGTCGCCGCGTCCAGATCAGCGTTGGCGTCGGTCAGTTCCTTTTCGGCCACGTCGATCTTGCCGTAAGCGTCCACCATGGTTTCCACGGCGGCCTGATTGCGCCGTGCTGCCGCTTCCGCCTTGACCATGTTTTCCACGGTCGCTATGAAGTCCGGCTGATTTTCCGACAGCTTTTCAAGGCTGAGGTTCAGCTCCGGGAACTGCTCGTTCAGTTCCGCGATGATGGCCTTCATCTCGTCCTCTTCGGCGGCGGTCCGGTTAACCTGACCGGCCAGCTCTTCCAGCCGGTGGACCAGCGCCAGCGACGAGATCTCCTGCCGGTCGATCTCCGTGATGGAATTCTGATAGGCCGCGATCGTCCCGCTCAGATCTTCAACGAGCTGCTGCGTCTCTTCGCGGTACTCCTCCACCGACTGTTTCCCGGCTTCGTATTCTGCGGAAAGCCGTTCCACCTGCCAGCGGAGCAGCTGCGCCTCTTCGGAGTTTTCGCCGTAGGTCTCTTTGGCGGTCTCATATTCCGCGTTCAGCTCCTGCAGCCTCGCGTAATTCTCCCGCGATTCGCTGGTAAGCCCGCGCAGTTCCTTCGCTTCCTTGTCCTGCGCCTCCACCAGCGCGATCAATCCGACGGTAAGCGCCACGACCGCCGCAGCGACCGCCACGTAAGGATTGAGGAGAAGCTGCGCGTTGGCCGCGGCCGTAGCCGCCGCCTCCTTCTGTTTCAGCGCGATCAGCACCGGCTCCAGCGCGATGCTGATTTTTTTGTATGCCTGATACGCGGTATAGACAGCCAGGAACGCCCCCGCCTCTGCCGTGATTGCGATCAGAGATTTGAGGACGATCGGATGCTTCGACAGGAACTCGTTGACGCCCGTCATGATCTCCGTCGCCATCTTGGCGAGCCCCTGGAATTCATTCTGGTACGCTTCGCCGATGGTGGTCTTCAGCGCGTCGGTAGCGGATTCCAACAGCGTCATCTGCCCCTGCAGATTGTCCAACTTTATCTGCGCCATCTTTTCGGCGGCGCCGGTGCAGTTGGAGATCTTGTCGGACAGATTGGCAAAGTCCTCCTCGCTGGCATTGACGATGGTTAAAAGGCCCGTCATGCCCCGCTGACCGGCCAGCTCCGCGGCGTAAAACGCCTTCTGTTCTTCGGTCAGCCCGGAGAAGGAATCCCGTACCTGCTCCATGATCTCCATGAAGGTGTACATCCGGCCGCTGTCATCCGTCAGGGAAATGCCCAGCGCGTCCATGGCGTCGCTGCTTTCCTTTGTCGGCTTCGCCAGCCGCGTGAGGATCCCGCGCAGAGATGTACCAGCTTCCGACGCCTTCACGCCGCTGTTGGCAAGAATGCCCGTGGCGATGGCCACGTCCTCCACGTCGTAGCCGAGGGACCCGGCCAGCGGTGCGACCATCTTGAACGTCTCGCCCATCATGGAAACGTTCGTGTTGGCGTTCGTCGCCGTCGCCGCGAGGATATCCGCGTAGCGGGAGGTGTCGGCTGCCGTCAGCCCGAAGGCGGTCATGGAGTCGGTCACGATATCGGAGACGCGTCCCAGATCCTCGCCGGAGGCGGCAGCCAGCGACAGCACGCCCGGCATACCTGCCAGCATCTGCTCCGCTGACCAGCCGGCCATACCCATGTAGGACATCGCCTCTCCTGCCTCGGTGGCGGTATAGCGCGTGGTGGCGCCAAGCTCCTTGGCCTGCGCCGTCAGCGCCGCCATCTCCTCCGCAGAAGCGCCGGAAAGCGCCTCCACGGTACTCATGGTGGATTGGAACCCCATGGAAAGCTCGACGCACTCTTTATAGGCCTCGGCAATCTCCTTCAGCCCTTCGGCGATCCCGGCGGCCACCAGCGCGGCCCCGACGGCCTCGAACCCGGCGGCTCCTTTATTGCCGAAGTCGTCGGCTTCCTTCGCCGCTTCCTCCATCTCGTCGGCGGCCTTGTCCATCTCCTGCGAGAGACGCTGCTG
>Ga0326511_10000116_pt1 | contig 60432 bp, 48 predicted proteins | sample 0_2496_0518_D_FD_203701 | JGI IMG/M metagenome (GOLD analysis project Ga0326511, IMG submission 203701) | Bovine rumen microbial communities from UC Davis, California, United States - 0_2496_0518 | ecosystem: Host-associated > Mammals > Digestive system > Stomach > Rumen | place: USA... | reverse complement strand
TCTGGGAAAGACTCTTTTGATGCTATATTAGTGAATTATAGTAAAAATAGATAGTAAAACAACTAAACAATGCTAAAAAGCAGACCAATTATTTGGTTTGCAACATAGAGGTGCCGCCTCCGTGGGTTGAAGCCCCGGGCTCCGTGGGTCGGAGGTACGGGCTTCGTGAGTTGAAGCTTTAGGCTTCGTAAATGAATGCCCTATCATATTGGATTGCAATCTAACTTGGTTTACTTTGCAATTCAATTTAAATTACTTTGCAATTCAATTTAAATTACTTTGCAATTCAATTTGATTTACAATGAAGGGAGGCATCTTTGTCAAATGGAGGCTTTATTTGAAGCAATTAAAGGCTTCAATCGGTATGAAAAGGGGCTTCAGTCGGTAACAAAGCAATGGTCTGTCGGTACGCAAATAATTTAACTCCTCATTAATTTGGAGGATTGAAGGAAATATATTATTTTTGCAGTGCGCATGATAACTATAAGGGTATCTGTGAAAGAAAATATTAACACAAATTACAAACAATAGACTCATAGCAGCATGACATTATTTAATCAAGAAGAGGTAAACACAGGAAGACAATGGGCTTTCGATTTTACCAAAATGGTTGCCATTGTGTCGATGGTACTCGTCCATACCTTTATTTATATCTATGGCGAGGACAAGATGATTTATGGATTCCAATATCGTTTGAACAATATCTATGGCGGTGTGTTAGCTGCACCCGCCTTTATGTTTGCGATGGGTGTGGGTGTGGCTTATAGCCGTCGCAACGATGCCATGACGATGCTTCAACGAGGTATCAAACTGGTTATTGCGGGCTATTTGCTCAATGTGGTACGCTGTATTCCGCAGCTGCTACTATGGCAGGGCGGGTATGGCGAGAGTCATTATGGCTTGTTTCTTGAGGAACTGTTTCTCTTCGACATCCTGCATTTCGCAGGCTTTGCCTTCCTGCTGTTCGCACTGTTGCAAAAACTGCATGCCTCATCAACGGCTGTCCTCGTGGTAAGTATCGCTTTATCGGTATTCGGCACTTTCGTGCGTTCTGTTGATATGGGGAGTATGTGGGGTAACCTGCTGTGCTATTCCTTTGTTGGTATTCATGTGGGAGAGATATGGTCCAGTTTTCCACTTGCCAACTGGTTTATCTTTGTGGCGGCAGGCTACTGGACAGGCAAGCTTATCCGCCGGTGTAACAACCTTGCCCGCTTCTATGCCCTGGTCATTCCTGTCGCTGGTTTCATCTTTACGGTCGGTATGATTTATTTCTCCCACCGTGCGGTTGGTATGTTTAGTGAGGAGAACGACGATATGTTCTATTATCTGACCCCTTTAGATGTCCTGATATGTATTGCAGGCTCAATGCTGGTTTCCGGTATGGGGCATTTCCTCATGCCTAACGAGCCAAAGGTGGTGTATGATGAGGTAAAGCAGATAGCAAGCGATGTGACTCGCATCTACCTTATCCACTGGGTCTTCGTTTCCTATCTTGTAGGCGGTGTTCTTGATGGCGTGCTACACTTTAAGCCACATCAGTTCGTGGTATTCTTCATCGGTATTGTCATACTGGTTATATCAACATGGCTGGCAAGACAGAAGCCTTTCACAAACATTAAGATATGAGGTTGATATCTTTATTAGAAAAAACAAACATAGGGCACCCTCGCGATTTGGGAGGGTGCCCTATGTATTACAGGTTGCTGACGAGAGCTTGGATCTTTTGTCTCGTCTCGTCGGTTTTCTGTTCGTCGATCTTTGCCGTCACGATGCCGCTGTCCTCAGCATGCCAGTAGTTACAGATGTCATGATACTCTGCTGTGGCACCGGTATAGACACCGGGAGAGTAGGAGGACATGAGGAGTGCCATCTTCTTCACCTTTGCTGGTGCGTTGACACAATGTAAAGGTATAACCTTCACCTTTTATCAACAAACTTATAATCCTTATATTGCGAGTGGGGGAAGGTAAACAGATGGTCTGAGATTCCTCCCACCTTGAAATTACTGATCTTAATAGTGGTATGGAAAATGCCCAACTTGATACGGACGTTGATAGGGTGGTGGGTATGATGGTCGAGCAGGACACGTGCCTCCTTGATACCTTTCACACCCTTCTTTGCCTTCAGCGTGATATAATAACCCTTCTCCGGGTCGTTCTTGATACTGTAGTTGTAGTTGTCGGGCAAGAACTTAAACTTCGTGGCGTACTTGTCACGCTTGTCAGAATGAGCATCGTAGATGGTGACGGTCTTCTTCTTACGCTCTAAACGATAGTAAGTGACATCATCATTCCACGCGATGTATTTCTCATCCATGAACTTACTCTTCTTACCCTTATTCCAGATGGTGCCCTCCGTCTTGTAAATGCCAATGATATTGACGGCATAATGCAGTTGGGAACCCTCTGGACCAAACACCATCTCGTATGCCTGGTCAAACATCCTGCGTGCCTGACGGGCATTAGGAGACTCCTGTGCCTGCAGTCCCATGGGGAGCAACAAGCACAGGAGAATCAATACTGAAAATCTATAGATAATTCTCAATGAACTATAAACTATGAACTATAAACTATGAACTAAGAATTATACTCCTGCCATGACTTGATCTTGATGTCCTCTTCCTTCAGGGCAGTAAATGCCTCGATGAATGCTTTGGCAAGACGGACATTGGTCATCAGAGGAATATTATGGTCGATAGCACCACGGCGGATGCGGTAACCATTGGTCAACTCACGCTTGGTGTGGTTCTTGGGTACGTTGACGATGAGGTCGAACTGGTGGTTGGCTATCATGTCCATCACATTGTTCTCACCATCCTCATCGGGCCAGCAGACAGTAGTTGCCTCGACACCATTCTCATTGAAGAACTTGGCAGTACCAGCAGTGGCATATACCTTATAGCCCTTCTTCACGAGTTCACGGGCAGGCTCCAGCAAGCTGACCTTACCCTTGGCGGCACCACTGGAGATCAGCACGCTGCTCTTGGGAAGGCGGTAGCCGGTGGCAATCAGTGCGTTCAGCATTGCCTCGTTGAGGTCGTCGCCCAGACAGCCTACCTCACCCGTTGATGACATGTCGACACCCAGTACAGGGTCGGCATTCTGCAGACGGGCAAAGGAGAACTGTGATGCTTTCACACCGATGCGGTCGATGTCGAACTCACTCTTCTCTGGTATCTGATAAGGAGCGTCCAGCATAATCTTGGTCGCTGTCTCGATGAAGTTACGCTTCAGGATCTTCGATACGAAGGGGAACGAACGGGAAGCACGCAGGTTGCACTCGATGACCTTCACCTCACGGTTCTTGGCAAGGAACTGGATATTGAAAGGTCCGGAGATGTTCAACTCCTTCGCAATCTTACGGGAAATCTTCTTGATCTGACGGATGGTGGAGAAATAGATGTGCTGTGCAGGGAATACCATCGTGGCATCACCAGAGTGTACACCGGCATACTCCACATGCTCGGAGATGGCATACTCAACGACCTCACCCTTGTCGGCGACAGCGTCGAACTCAATCTCCTTGGTATCTGTCATGAACTTCGAAACCACTACCGGGAACTCCTTCGACACCTCTGTTGCCATGGAGAGGAAGCGGTGCAGCTCCTCATCATCATAGCAGACGTTCATGGCAGCACCAGAGAGTACGTAGGAAGGACGGACAAGGACGGGATAGCCTACCTCCTCAACGAACTCCTTGATATCGTCGAAAGAGGTCAGGGCACGCCATGCCGGCTGGTCGATACCCAGTTTGTCGAGCATGGCAGAGAACTTGTCGCGGTTCTCGGCACGGTCGATATTGACAGGACTGGTACCCAGGACGGGAACACCCTGGCGATACAACTTCATGGCGAGGTTGTTAGGAATCTGACCACCCACGCTGACAATCACACCGCGAGGCTCTTCCAGGTCGATGACATCGAGCACACGCTCCAGTGACAACTCGTCGAAATACAAACGGTCGCACATGTCATAGTCGGTAGATACCGTCTCGGGGTTGTAGTTGATCATGATGGACTTATATCCCAGCTTGCGTGCCGTGTTGATGGCATTCACCGAACACCAGTCGAACTCTACGCTCGAACCGATACGGTAGGCACCGGAACCCAGTACGATGACAGACTTCTCGTTCTTATAGTAGCTGATATCGTGCTTGGTAGCGTATGGCTTGCCATCAGGAGTGGCAAAGGCTGGCGTATGGGTATAGGTGAAATACAAGTAGTTGGTAAGCTCAGGATGCTCAGAGGCAACGGTGGGGATGCGCTTTACGGAAGGCATGATACCCTTGGACTTACGATACTGGCGTACCTGCAGGTTCTCCTTCTCCATATTGCCTGTCTGTGGCTTCAGGACGAAGCGGGCAATCTGGAAGTCGGAGAAACCGCACTGCTTCACCTCTAATAATAACGAGGTGGGCAGGTCTTCCAACTGGTTGTACTCCATCAGCTGATGCTTCAGGTCTACGATATGCTTCAGTCGCTCCAGGAACCACTTGTCAATCTTGGTGAGTTCCTCGATATGGTCGATGGTGTAACCTTCCTCCAGAGCCTGTGCGATGGCAAAGATACGGAGGTCGGTAGGATTGGCAAGTGCATCCTCCAGGTTGTCGAACTTGGTGTGGTCGTTGCCCACGAATCCGTGCATGCCCTGTCCGATCATGCGGAGACCCTTCTGAATCATCTCCTCGAAGGAGCGTCCGATAGACATGATCTCACCCACAGACTTCATGCTGGAACCGATATGACGGCTGACACCAGCAAACTTGGTGAGGTCCCAACGGGGAATCTTACAGATCATATAGTCGAGGCTGGGAGCCACGTATGCTGAGGAGGTCGTACCCATCTCACCAATCTGGTCGAGGGTGTAACCCAATGCAATCTTGGCTGCTACGAAGGCGAGGGGATAACCCGTTGCCTTGGAGGCAAGAGCTGAAGAACGACTCAGACGAGCGTTGATCTCAATGATACGATAGTCGTTGGTGTTGGCATTGAAAGCGAACTGGATGTTGCACTCTCCGACGATGCCCAAATGCTTCACGCACTTGATTGTAATTTCCTGTAGCATTTTTACCTGCTCCTCTGATAATGAGCATGTTGGAGCCACGACAATAGACTCACCAGTGTGGATGCCGAGAGGGTCGAAATTCTCCATGGAGGCAACGGTGAAGCAACGGTCGTTGGCATCACGGATGCACTCGAACTCAATCTCCTTCCATCCCTTCAGCGACTCCTCGACGAGAATCTGAGGAGCGAAGGTGAAGGCACTCTCAGCAAGTTCCACGAAGGCTTTCTCGTCAGGACAGATACCACTGCCCAGACCACCCAGTGCGTATGCTGAGCGGATCATGATGGGGAAGCCAATCTCACGGGCAGCCTTCAAAGCATCGTCCATGTTCTCTACGGCATGAGAGACAGGTACTTTCAAATTGACCTCAGCCAGCTTCTTGACGAAGAGGTCACGGTCCTCGGTGTTCATAATCGCCTCTACAGAGGTACCCAGCACTTCCACACCATACTCTTTCAGTACTCCGCTCTGATAGAGTTCCGTACCACAGTTCAGTGCCGTCTGTCCACCGAAAGCAAGAAGAATGCCGTCAGGACGCTCCTTCTTGATAATCTCTGTGACGAAATGCGTGGTGACAGGTTGGAAATACACCTTGTCCGCAATACCTTCAGAGGTTTGGATAGTCGCAATGTTGGGATTGACCAAAACAGAGGAGATTCCCTCCTCACGCAAAGCCTTCAATGCCTGTGAACCCGAGTAGTCAAACTCGCCTGCCTGTCCGATTTTAAGGGCACCCGAGCCTAATACGAGTACCTTCTTCAATTGTTTCTTCATATCGTAGATAAATTTTTTGATTGCTACATTTCGGGATGCAAAGGTAGTGATTTTTATGGGAATAGCAAAACATCATTTATATAAAAAATACTAATGCGTATGATTAACGTATGAATATTTAGAAATTATTTCGTATATTTGCATTCCAAATTACTAACACAAAACATTTGTTGAATAAAGTATTATGAAGGATTTCAATTATTACGCACCTACGGAAGTGGTGTTCGGAAAAGAGTCGGAAGAGCAGGTTGCTCAGTTAGTGAAGAAATATGGCGGACACCGTGTCCTGGTTCACTATGGTGGTCAGAGTGCCAAGCGCTCAGGACTGCTGGATAAGATTTGCCGTCTGCTTGACGAGGGGGGTATTCCCCACGTGGAGTTAGGAGGTGTCGTTCCTAACCCCCGTCTGTCCCTCGTCAGAAAAGGCATCGCCCTCTGTAAGGAGCAGCAGGTCGACTTTATCCTTGCCGTAGGCGGTGGTAGTGTGATCGACTCCGGTAAGGCGATTGGCTATGGTGTTTGCAACGAAGGTGATGTGTGGGATTTCTATCTCCGTAAGAGAGAGGCTTCCGCTTGTCTGCCCATCGCCTCTGTATTGACGATTCCCGCAGCGGGCAGTGAGATGAGTGAGGCTTCTGTCATCACGAATGAGGACGGTGACGTGAAATTGGGCTATTCCAATAATATCAGTCGTCCGAAATTCGCCATCATGAACCCCGAGCGTACCTTTACGCTGCCTCCTTATCAGACGGCGGCAGGTGTGACGGACATGATGATGCATACCATGGAACGCTATTTCACCCATGACGGTGACATGGACCTGACAACGGCGATTGCCGAGGCTGTGCTGCGTACGATGAAGGACAGTGTCTTCTATGTGTTGAAGAATCCAGAGGACTATCGCTACCGTGCCCAGATCATGTGGGGTGGCAGTATCGCCCATAACGGACTGACAGGTTGTGGTATCCGTGACGACTGGGCTACCCACCAGCTGGAGCATGAGCTGAGTGGTATGTTCGACGTGACCCATGGTGCTGGTCTTGCCGCCATCTGGCCCAGCTGGGCTCGTTATGTCTATCAAGAGGATGTCAGCCGTTTCGTCCGCTTTGCCGTCAACGTGATGGATGTGCCCAACGACTTTACAGACCCTGAGGGTACTGCCCTCCGTGGTATCGAGGCGATGGAGCGTTTCTACCATGCCATCGGTATGCCCATCAATATCCATGAGCTGATTGGTCGTGAGATAACGGACGACGAGATCAAGGAGATGGTTCGCAAATGCAGCTTTAACTATACTGCCACCAAGGGATGCTTCAAAGTGCTGAAGGCAGAGGATATGGAGAAGATTTACCAAATGGCTAAATAAAGACCACGCTATGAGAAAACTTTTTGTCGCAGCAGGACTGCTGATGCTGTCCATGCCAGCACTTGCCACGAAACTGATAGGACTGAAAGTCATTGACAAGGACTATCTGATGATTCAGTTCAGGGATGGTGAGGTTCATTATCGGGACAGTGGAACGGGAAAGAGTGCTTTCCTGGGTCATTCTTTCGAAGAGGGTGATGATACTCTGTTTGTCTTTGGCAAGCGGTTGAATACTGAGGTGGCACAGAAAGCCAGCCAGTGGCTGATCACTTCCAAGGATGACAAGGCGTTCAAGAAACAGCGCCCGGAGGTGGTTTGGCGGAAGTCGAAACCCATGAATACCGACCATACGCTGACCAGTGAACTGGACCATTGGCTGTTCTTGAAGCTACCTCGTTCGATGCGACAAGGTTGTACGTATGAGGTGTCCATTCCCAAAGGCATGAATTCCGACCAACAGACAGCCACGGTGCTGTTTGATGTATGGAACACGCAGTCTGAGGCTGTGCATGTCAATATCATTGGTTACCATCCCGCACAAAGCAATATGGCTGCCGACCTCTACCAGTGGTTGGGGGATGGTGGCTCCCGTGACTATCATGCCTGGGAGGGTAAGAAAGTTTACCTCTATGAGGTGAACAACCACAAGAAGGAACAAGTGGGTGCCGTGAAGTTCTGGAAGTCGAACAGTGCTTATAAGGAGGAGGCTGGTGAGAAGAACCTTGTAGGTACGGACGTGTGGAATATTGATTTCCGGCAGACTGTCCCCGGACGCTACCGTCTGGTGGTGGAGGATGTCGGATGCAGCATGGACTTCGATATCGCAGAGAATGTGTATTTCGAACCATTCCACTATTCTGTAAGGGGATATTACTATATGCGACTGGGTGAACCAGCTGATCCTGCTCATGTGTTCCCTGTGCCTCGCCAGCCCCAGTTTATTGCTGATGTCAATCCGAAAGGGTTCAAGATCTACAAGACGGACTTACACCCATGGCATCCCGACTGGCGTAAGCTACAGGGTGACGTGTGGGACGAGCCACATTTCAAGAAACCGGAGGAGTCGGTCTTCTGGCAGCATCGCCTGGAAGGTCATCCAACGACGAACGGAGCGATAGGCGGACACTCAGATGCCTTTGACTGGGACCGCCATCTTGCCCATATCAGTAATATCTATGACATGCTGTTGCCTTATATTCTCTCAGGAGGTCGACTGACAGAAGATAATCTGGGTATCCGTGAGAGTGGCAATGGTATTCCAGACTTGATAGACGAGGCGCGTAATGAGGTGGACTTCTTCCTCAGCATCCGCGATGGAGAGGCTTACTCACAGGGTGTGACGAATCCCAGTGCTGACTGGACGGTGATGTTCCAGGCAGGATGTACCACCATGGCGGCATGGGGAAATGCCGCTAACTGTGCGATGCTTGCCGACGCTTTCCGTATTGCGGGCATCGACAGCTTGCGGAACTACTATACTGATGAGGCTATCAAGGCATACCGCTTTGCCAGTCGGCAGGAGAACCAGCAGTTGGACGACCTGCAGGACATCGGCAGTATCCGTATGCGAGGCAGGGACTTCCGGCAGATGGCTGCCGCTTTCCTCTATAACCTCACCCGTGATCCCGCTTGGGAGAAAATCATGATTGAGGGCAGCGAGATTAAGGATGACCATACACCGCTGTTCAAAAGGGGTAAGGACGGGTACTATCAGCTATGGGCTGCCGCTGCCTATCTGACTTGTCCTTATGACCGTCATGATGATGCGTTTTACAAGAACCTCAAGGCGAGTGTCAAGGCTCATGCTGCCGCCTATAATATAAATAAGGTGTCGTTGCGTCCTTCACGTCGTGCTGCTACGGATGATCGCTGGCAGACTTCTCAGAACCTCCAGTTGGTGATGCTTACTCATTATCTCACGGATGATGAGGCAGAACGCAGGAAGTTGGAAGATATCATGTATATGGAGGCAGGATGGAGCTTAGGACGTAACCCCGGCAATATCGTAGAGATGACAGGGTTAGGGGAGCGTCATCTGGAGAATGTCTACTCCACGGGACGTAATGACGGTGCTCCTGGTACCCATCCCGGACAGACTCCCTTCAACGGCACAGAGACATGGTCGCCAGGACATAACGGTGGTGACGGTCGTCTGTTGACGAATGCCTGTTATCCTTCATGGAATGAAGGAGGGTGGCCCCGTCAGGAGTCGTATTTCAACCAGCGTTACTTCTGGGTGAACGGTGAGTTCACTCCTCGTGAGACAATGCGAGGGAAGATGGCATTGATGGCATATTTATATTCTATACGTAACCCGTTGCTGGAAGAGAGTAAGCTCCCTTTCGGTGCTCCTGATTTCAGCAAGATACAGTCGTCTGACTATCTCCCTGCCATCAAGGAGGGTATCCGCCAACAGCGTGAGGCAGTCCGTTGTATTGCGGAGAGCAATGAGGCTCCTACATTCCAAAATACAATCGTGGCTTTTGAGCAGAGTGGGGTGTTGTTGGACAAGGTGATCAGTGTATTCTTCTGTCTGACGAGTGCGGACAAGACTGCTGAAATCACAGAGACCCAGAAAAAGGTGATGCCGTTGTTGGCTGACCTGAGTAACGAGATCTCGTTCAACGAGAAACTCTTTCAGCGCATCAAGTATGTGTATGACCATGAGAGAGGGAGTCTGAAGGGTGAGGACCTGAAACTCTTGGAAGAGACCTATAAGGATTTTGTCCGTTCGGGTGCCCTGTTGTCAAAAGAGAAGATGGCACGGATGAAGGAGATCAACAAACGGATCTCCGACCTCCAGCAACAATGGGGTAACATGTTGCCGGAGGCAACCAACAACGCTGTCGTTTGGGTGAACTCGAAAGCTGAGCTTGCCGGTCTTAGTGAGACGGACATCGCACAGTGTAAGAAAGATGCGGAGAACCGTGGAGGTAAGGCTCCTTATTGTATTGTGATTGTCAATACCACCCAGCAACCGATTCTCGCCAGTCTTGACAACCGTGAGTTGCGCCGTAAGGTGTATGAGGCTTCCGTCCATCGTGCTGACGGTACAGGGAAGTATAATACTTTTCCCATTGTGGTGGAGCTGGCAAAGCTGCGTGCCGAGAAGGCGAAACTGATGGGTTATAAGAACTATGCGGCGTATTCATTGGAGAACCGTATGGCTAAGAACCCAGAGAATGCTTATGCGTTCTTGAAACAGCTCATCAAGGAATATAAGCCAAAGGCTGATGCGGAGACCAAGGCGATAGAGACTTATGCCCGTAAGACGATGGGTAAGTCATTTAAGTTGGAACCCTATGACCGTTTCTATTATTCCGCGAAGATGAAGAAAGAACAGTTCTCTTTGTCAGAGGATGATGTGAAACCATATTTCAATGTCGACAGCGTACAGCAGAATGGAGTGTTCTATGCCGCTAACCGTGTCTATGGACTGACCTTCAAGCGTCGTCATGACATCCCCACCTATCATCCGGATATGAAGGTGTTTGAGGTCATTGACAAGGATGGCAAGACGCTGGCGCTTTTCTACAGTGACTATTTCCGTCGTCCTACCAAAAGGGGTGGGGCATGGATGAGCTCATTTGCCAAGCAGAGTCATTTCCGTCATCAGAAACCGTTAATCTATAATGTGTGCAACAATGCCAAGGCTCCCGACGGACAGCCCAGTCTGTTGTCATGGGACGAGGTGACGACACTCTTCCATGAGTTCGGACATGCCTTGCATGGCATCCTCTCCAATTGTGAGTATAACGCATTGAGTGGTACTGCCGTGGCACGTGACTTCGTGGAGATGCCGTCGCAGTTCAATGAGTCCTTCGCCACCATTCCGGAGATCTTCGACCATTATGCGAAGCATGCCGTGACAGGGGCTTCCATGCCTGCCGATTTGAAGGGTAAGATGCTTAACTCCATCAATTTCCACTCTGCCTATGCGCTGGGTGAGAACCTTGCCGCCACTTGTCTGGACATGGCATGGCACATGCTCAGTGAGGAGGAGATTCCCACGGCAGAAGAGGCACCAGCCTTTGAGCGTAAGGCATTAGAGGCTATCGGACTGCTGGATACGCAGATACCTCCCCGTTATTCTACCTCCTATTTCAATCATGTGTGGGGTGGTGGTTATGCGGCAGGTTATTACAGCTATCTGTGGACGGAGGTGCTTGCCGTGAATATTGCTGACTGCTTTGCGCAGCGTGGTGCCTTGAAACCTGCAGTGGGTCAGTCGTTCCGTGATAAAATCATCAGTCGTGGTAACACCCGTGACCTCATGCAGATGTTTACCGATTTCACAGGTCTTCAGGCTCCTGATGCTGCGGGATTGCTCAAGGCAAGAGGACTTTGAGAGTTGAGGGTTGAGAGTTGAGAGTTTAGAGTTGAGGGTTTAGAGTTGAGAGTTTAGAGTTTAATATTATGGCAACAGTAGACGATAAGAAAGTGATATTCTCGATGGTCGGAGTGAGCAAGACCATCCAGCAGAATCAGAAACAAGTGCTCAAGAACATCTATCTTAGTTTCTTCTATGGTGCGAAGATAGGTATCATCGGTCTGAATGGTGCGGGTAAGTCTACCCTGATGAAGATTATCGCTGGTCTCGACCAGCAGTATCAGGGGAATGTGGTGTGGAGTCCCGGCTATAGTGTGGGTTATCTGCCACAGGACCCTCCTTTGGATAATACGAAGACGGTGAAGGAAAACGTGATGGAGGGTGTACAGCATGTGTATGACGCACTGGCTGAATACGATGACATCAACGTGAAATTCGGATTGCCAGAGTATTATGAGGATGCTGACAAGATGGAGAAGCTGATGGCTCGTCAGGCAGAGCTGCAGGATATCATCGATGCCACGGATGCATGGAATATGGATTCTAAGCTCGACCGTGCGATGGCTGCCCTGAACTGTCCTGCTGGTGACCGCAGTGTCGAGAACCTGTCAGGTGGTGAGCGTCGTCGTGTGGCTTTATGCCGGCTGCTGCTCCAGAAACCTGACGTGCTGTTGCTCGATGAGCCTACCAACCACCTTGATGCGGAGTCTATCGATTGGTTGGAGCAGCATCTGCAACAATACGAAGGTACGGTGATTGCTGTTACCCACGACCGCTATTTTCTCGATGATGTGGCGGAGTGGATTCTTGAGCTCGACCGTGGTGAGGGTATTCCCTGGAAGGGTAATTACTCGTCATGGCTGGAGCAGAAGAGTCAGCGGCTTGCCTTGGAGGAGAAGACAGCCTCAAAGCGCCGTAAGACGTTGGAGCGTGAGCTGGAATGGGTACGCATGGCTCCTAAGGCACGGCATGCAAAAGGAAAAGCTCGTCTGAACTCGTATGACAAGATGCTCAACGAGGAGCAGAAACAAAAGGAGGAGAAACTCGAGATATACATTCCCAACGGTCCCCGTCTGGGTAATAAGGTGATAGAGGCAGTCCATGTGGCAAAAGCTTATGATGACAAGGTGCTCTTCAGTGACCTTAATTTCTCACTACCTCCTAATGGTATTGTGGGTGTGATAGGTCCTAATGGTGCGGGAAAGACGACCTTGTTCCGTCTCATCATGGGACTTGAGGAGCCCGATGCGGGTAGCTTCTCGATAGGTGAGACAGTCAAACTGAGCTATGTTGACCAGCAGCATAAGGATATCGACGCCAATAAGTCTGTCTATGAGGTGGTGAGTGGTGGTAATGAGACCATCCGCATGGGAGGCAGGGATGTCAATGTGCGTGCCTATCTGTCCCGTTTCAATTTCAGCGGTGCCGATCAGGAGAAGAAGTGCGGGGTGCTCTCTGGTGGAGAGCGTAACCGCCTGCACCTTGCCATCGCCCTCAAGCAGGAGGGAAACGTCTTATTGCTTGACGAGCCGACGAACGATATCGATGTCAACACACTGCGTGCGTTAGAGGAGGGCTTGGAGGCTTTTGCCGGTTGTGCGGTGATTATCAGTCACGACCGCTGGTTCCTGGACCGTATCTGCACCCATATCCTGTCGTATGAGGGTGACGGTCATGTCGTCTTCTTCGATGGAAACTATTCCGAATATGAGGCGAATAAGGCTCAGCGTTTAGGACTGGAAGAACCTAAACGGGCACGCTATCGCAAATTAATGGAAGAATAGGCTATTTCTTCAGGAAATATCCCACATGGTGGGTATCGCCTTTGTCGTTAAGGGTTCGTAGCTCATAAACTCCCTTTGGAAGATCGGAGACGGAGACTACGGGCCCTAATGGTTTTTGGGCTATCACATTGCCGGGCATCGTATAGACTACGAAACAGCTGGCTTGAGGAAATTTCTCGAAGTCGGGAACCTGTAAGCTGTAGCCATCGTTGGGAATCAGTTCACTCTGGGATGCCGGTTGATAGGTGGCAGGTGCCAGGCGCTTGGTATTTGTCGAGGTACTCTCGATACCATAACGGTTGACGGCAGTGACAACGTAATAGAGTGGGGCATCAGTTGCGGAACGGCGGACAGAGAGATGTTGCTGCATCTGACGAATGGCGATGAGGTTACGGGCATCATTGATGTCTACGGGATAGTGTGTAGAGGCATAGACATTATATGTCAGGTAATTGCCATCGCTGGTGTCGACGGCTCCACTCCAACGGAGGTTGTCCCCATTGGTAGTGCGCTCCACTTGTAATGATGTGGGAGCCTGAGGGGCTGGCTGATGAACCTTCATAGGTGGTACGACAGCAGGGAATGCGTCGAAGTCGCAGACAAAATCATACAGTCCCTTGGTGTTATTTGTCAGGAAGCGGCTGCGGAAGTAACAGTGTCCCAGTCCCAGGTCACGAGCCACATACATCTGTCGGGTGATGGCATCCAACGACCAGTTACCCTCGCTACGGATAAGACGGTAAATACCCAGTCCGGAGGCAATCTCACGTCCATAGCGGTGCTCACTCCAGTCAGCGGCAAAAGGATAGAAATGCTTGCCGTCGTAATACATCATCGGATAGAGCTGGTCCATCAATCCGTCACGTAACCAGCTTTGCGCATCCTGACAGACTTTGTTGTATGCATCCCAGCCTCCAGTCTGATATCTGGTGAGATTGTCGAACTTACCTAACGGAGAACAACTTAGTTTAACCCATGGCTTTAACCCTTTGACTTTCTGGTTGATAGCCTGTACGATGCGAGTGATATTATCACGTGCCTGCTGGCGTGAGATGCGTAGCGGATAAGTCTCAGGATAGCGGATATAGTCGAGGTGGATGCCGTCCACATCATACCGTTTTGTAATCTCCTCACAGATGGAAGAGATATACTCTGCCGTACGGGGGGCTTCCGGAATCATACAGGCATCCTCACTGATACGGCGCATCAGTTCAGGATGTGCCTGGCGTAGTTTCTTGGCACCATAACTGTTCCACTTTCCCGTGGGAACCGTAACCACCCAGGCGTGCAGTTCCATGCCCCGTTTATGAGCCTCGTCAATGGCAAACTGTAATGGGTCGTAATGCGGCGCTGTGCCGAAAGTGCCACTGATGCAACCGTCCCATGGCTCAATGAGGGAAGGGTAGGTGACTGTTCCTCTTATGCGAGCCTGATAGAGAATCGTGTTGACATTGGCACGTTTCAACTGGTCAAGGATGTGACAGAGTTCCTGTTTCTGTTTCTGCTCCACAGAAGCAGAAGTCCCTTTTGTTGACGGCCAGTCAAGACCCTCCAGTGTGGTGAGCCATACAGCACGAAGCTCCTGTTTGGGTTGTGAACTCAGTGCCAGCGTACTCAGCAAAAGGAATATGATAATAGCATATTTTTTCATGTTGTCGTTAATTTTGGGTGCAAAGATACGAATTAATTAGGAATTATTCGTATCTTTGCAGGCAGTTTTAAAAATTATAGTATAATGATATCATTTACTTTGAGCTTAATAGCTCTTTTGTTAGGTTATATGCTCTACGGACGTTTCATAGAGCGTGTGTTTGGTCCTGATGACCGCGAGACCCCTGCCATTGCCAAGGCTGATGGTGTGGACTTTATCGTTCTTCCCCCTTGGAAAATATTCATGATACAGTTCCTGAATATTGCAGGAACGGGTCCTATCTTCGGTGCCATCATGGGTGCCAAGTTCGGTCCTGCCGCCTATCTGTGGATTGTGCTGGGTTGTATCTTCGCCGGTTCTGTTCATGACTACTTCAGTGGTATGCTCTCCGTACGTCACGGAGGTGCCAACCAGCCTGACCTGATCGGTACTTATCTTGGTAAGACCACCAAGAACATCATGCTGGTATTCTCCGTTTTCCTGCTGATGATGGTTGGTGCTGTCTTTGTGTTCAGTCCTGCCAAGATATTAGGCGGCATATGGGAACCTGCTGCTGTTGTTGAGGGTATGGGACAGTATACTTTCTGGATTATCGTTATCTTCATCTATTATATCATTGCCACGATGCTGCCTATCGATAAGATTATCGGCAAGATATATCCGTTGTTTGCCTTCTCACTGCTGTTTATGGCAGCAGCCCTGATGGTGATGTTGTTTGTTAAGATGCCTAATATACCAGAGATATGGGAGGGACTGAGTGTTCCTGCCCTGACACCAAAGAATATCTTCCCTGCACTGTTCATCACCATTGCCTGTGGTGCCATCAGTGGTTTCCATGCTACCCAGAGCCCGTTGATGGCTCGTTGTATGAAGCATGAGAAGCAGGGTCGTCCTATCTTCTACGGTGCGATGATCACTGAGGGTGTTGTGGCATTGATATGGGCAACAGTGGCAATGTTCTTCTTCTACAACAATCCCACACCAGGTTATGAGACCATTGCCGGTGGTGCTGCCGCAGTAGGTGATGCCCCCTCAGTGGTGAACCTGATATGTAACGACTGGCTCGGTGTCTTCGGAGGCATCCTCGCCCTCTTGGGTGTTGTTGCCGCTCCTGTTACCAGTGGTGATACCGCATTGCGTTCCGCCCGTCTGATTATTGCCGACTTCATCAAGGTGGAGCAGCATAGCATCAGCAAGCGTCTTGCCATCTGCATTCCGTTGTTTGCCGTTGTGATGGCGTTGCTGATATGGCAGATGAACGACAAGGAAGGCTTCAACATGATATGGAGCTGGTTCGGTTGGAGCAACCAGACATTGTCTGTTTTCATGCTGTGGGCTATCACGGTTTATTTGGTACAACAAAAGAAACCGTATGTCATCACACTGATTCCCGCTATCTTTATGACAGTGGTCTGTGTTACTTTCCTGCTCTCTGAGCAGATGTTCAAACTCTCAGTGGGAATGACCTGGGGTATTGCAGCCGTGACACTCATTGCGTCACTTGTCTGGTTCTACCTGTGGCTGAAGAAGAATGGAAGGATTGAAGAGTTGAAGAATTGAAGGATTGAAAAATTGAAGTAATCGTCGCAAGACGCTTTTACAAAGCGAAGCGACTAAAAGAATTGAAGTAATATATTTAGGCTTATGTTAAGTGTAGAAGAATTAGTAGACCGCCTGATAGACCTCTCTTTTGCGGAGGATATCGGTGACGGCGACCATACCACCCTGTGTTGTATCCCAGAGGATGCGATGGGAAAGTCACATCTGCTCATCAAGGAAGACGGCATCCTTGCCGGTGTGGAGGTGGCAAAGGAAGTGTTCCGCCGCTTCGACCCTGACATGCAGGTGGAGGTGCTGATGCAGGATGGCACGAAGGTGAAGAAGGGTGACATCGCCATGATAGTCACGGGACGTGTCCGTTCCCTGTTGCAGACAGAGCGGCTGATGCTGAACATCATGCAGCGCATGAGTGGTATCGCCACCATGACCAACCGTTATGTGGAGCGTCTGAAGGGAACCCATACCAGAGTGCTGGATACCCGTAAGACAACGCCGGGCATGCGTATGCTGGAAAAACAGGCAGTGAAGATTGGTGGTGGCGTGAACCACCGTATCGGACTGTTTGACATGATCCTGCTGAAAGACAATCATGTCGATTTCGCAGGTGGTATTGTCAATGCCATTGACCGCTGTCACCAGTATCTCAAGGAGAAGGGTCTCGACCTGAAGATAGAGATAGAGGTGCGCTCCTTCGACGAGTTGCAGCAGGTTCTCGACCATGGTGGTGTCGACCGTATCATGCTCGATAATTTCTCTGTGCCCGATACGAAGAAAGCCGTTGATATGATAGCAGGACGCTACGAGACAGAGTCGAGTGGCGGTATCACCTTTGACACCATCCGTGACTATGCTGAACAGGGTGTCGATTTCATCTCAGTAGGTGCTTTGACACACTCCGTGAAAGGACTCGACATGAGCTTTAAGGCATGTTAGGAGCCCTTTTTATAGGAACTCTGTTGGCTGCTGCCAACGTGAAATATCACCCGCCAGTGGATTACCAGATTACACTGGCGGGAAATTTTGGTGAGCCCCGTCCTAATCATTTCCATGGCGGATTAGATGTCAAGACTGATAATGTGGAAGGTAAGCACATCTACACGATTGGTGACGGTTATGTGAGTCGTCTCACCGTAGGTATCGACGGCTTTGGCAATGCGGTCTATGTCACTCATCCGGAAGGTTATACCAGTATCTATTGCCACTTGAAGAAGTTCTCTCCCAAGTTGGAGAGGGTGGTGCATCGCACCGGGCGGCGTGACGAGAAGATAGACCTTCACTTTACTCCTCTTGACTTCCCTGTCGCTCAGGGACAGCTGATTGCCATCAGCGGGAATACCGGTCATAGCACGGGACCCCATCTGCATCTGGAGATTCATGATACGAGGACCTGGGACATGATGGACCCCCTGGATTTCCTCTCTCCCTTTGTCAACGACTCTGTGGCTCCCAAGGCACATAGTGTGATGGCATGCCCAGTGGCTGGCGAGGGTTGTTTTAATGGAGGTAGTAACAAACAGACCTTCGGTTTCTCCTCTAACCATATTGAGCAGGAGCTGACGGCATGGGGAAAGGTGGGTTTTGCCCTCTGGGCTGACGACTATATGCAGAACGTCTATAACCATTATGGCATCCGCGAGACCATCTTGATGGTTGACGACAAGCAGGTGTTCCGTTCTGATGTCCACCGTATTCCCGTCTTCAGCAACCGTCAGGTGAACGCATGGGGCGACTATCACCACTGGCTGCATAACAAGACATGGTATATGCGGTCGTTCATCCCTGAAGGTGTGACCCTGCCTATCCTGCAGGCGGATGAAAACAACGGCTATGTGCTGTTCAGCGAGGAGCGTCCTTACCAGTTTACTTATATCCTCCGTGACTTTATGGGAAACGAGTCACGGTATACGTTCACGGTGACGGGAAAGAAATGTCCTGTCGCCCCATTGAGTGCCAGTCGCTGCAATGTCCGCTATGACAGGCTCTCCCTGATCTCCCTGCCGGGTATGCAGCTGACGATACCTGCCGGTATGGTGCAGGAGGGACTGACCGTCATTCCGAAAGTAGACCAGGGGAGTGTCTCCAGACGTTATACCTTCTCCCAACAGCCCTGTCCGCTCTTCGGATGGGCAGAGCTGAGTATCGCCATCCCCGATGGTGTGGATACCTCCCGTCTCTATATCGACAGTGGGGGACACGACATGGGGGGTGTCTGTCAGGACGGCTGGATAACCACCCGTATCCGGGAGTTGGGAGCCAGTTATGAATTGAAACTTAAACAAACAGGTAAATCATGAAGAGATTGTTTTTAATGGCGGCTGTCATGGCATTGACGGCATCAGCCGAAGCATGTACCAATTTTATGGTAGGCAAGAAGGCAAGTACCGACGGCTCCGTCATCTGCACTTATAATGCGGACTCCTATGGTTCTTATATGCCTCTGTATCATTATCCTGCCGCCAAGCACCAGAAAGGTGACAAGCGACAGGTCTATGAGTGGGACACCAACAAGTACCTGGGAGAGATTGACGAGGCTTTGGAAACCTATAATGTCGTGGGGAATATCAACGAATGGCAGGTGACCATCGGTGAGACGACCTACGGTGGTCGTGAGGAGATGGTGGACTCTACGGGTATCATCGACTACGGCTCACTGATCTATATCACCCTCCAGCGTGCCAAGACGGCACGTGAGGCTATCCGTATCATGACGACACTGGTGGAGCAGTACGGCTATTACTCCGAGGGTGAGACCTTCTCCATCTGCGATCCCAACGAGGCGTGGATCATGGAGATGCAGGGCTGCGGTCCTGACCGTTCCGTCTCCAAGGAGCGTACCGTATGGGTGGCGATGCGTATTCCCGATGATGCCATCTGTGCGCATGCCAACCAGAGCCGTATCGGTAAGTTCAATATGAAGGACAAGGAGAACGTGCTCTATTCGAAGAATGTCATTAAGTTCGCCCGTAAGAAGGGATGGTTCACCGGTAAGGACGAGGACTTCTCATGGAAGATGGCGTATGCCGCTCCCGACTTCTCGGGTCGTCGTATCTGTGATGCCCGTGCCTGGAGTTTCCTCAACCATCACAAGAAAGGGATGGAGCGTTACCTGCCATGGGCTTTAGGATTCGACAAAGACGCAGAGGACATGCCCCTCTGGGTAGTCCCCGACCAAAAGGTGAGTGTCGAGGATGTCATGAACGACATGCGTGACCACTATGAGGGAACAGCCATGGCGATTGACTCTACCGACGTGGGTGGCGGTATCTGGCAGATGCCGTATCGTCCTACCCCTTTATATTATAAGGTGGACGGCAAGAAATACTTCAACGAGCGTCCTGTCTCCACTCAGCAGACCGCCTTCTCCTTTGTGTCACAGATGCGTTCCTGGCTGCCCCGTGAGGTGGGAGGCTGTTTCTGGTTCGGTAATGACGATGGCAATATGGTTGCCTACGTCCCCGTCTACTGCTCGATGACCCGCCGTCCAGAGTGCTTCGATGCTCCGGGTGCCGACGATATCACGTTCTCAGACAAGAGTGCTTATTGGGTATGCAACTGGGTGAGCAATATGGTGTATCCCCGTTACTCGGCAATGTTCCCTGACCTGAAGCAGGTACGTGACTCCCTGCAGCATGCCTATCTCACCCAGCAGCCTGCCATAGAGGCAAAGGCAAAGGGTATGGCTCCTGCCGAGATGCAGAAATACCTCAACGACTACAGCATCCAGCAGGCACAGCAGATGCTGGCACGCTGGAAGCAGTTGGCGACCTTCCTCATCGTCCGTCATAATGACATGGCACGCCGCCCCGTGGATGCCAACGGACGGTTCTTCAGGGATAAGTATGGCAGAGGAGCAAAAGTCGAGCGCCCGGGTTATCCGCAGTCGTTTGCCCGCCGTCTCGTCAAGGAGGCAGGTGAGCGTTATGCGACACCAGACTAAATACAGAAAAAGTGGAACCGCGAAGTTCCACTTTTTTTGATGTATTTGCTGCGTCTTCATGCAAATTTATCTATAAAAGTTTTGTAGTTATATAATTTTTGACTATCTTTGCCCCATAATGATAAATAAAGAATTACAAAATAACCTAGTATGAAGAAGTACCTTTTATCGATTTTATTGGCTTTTGTGACCGCAGGAGTTGGGGCACAGAACATCAAGGTAACGAAGTTCGGTAGGCTGGAGAGAGACATGACAGCCAACACACACGGTACCCAGAAGTTAGACCAGAATGGTGAGAAGGCGGCGCTGATCAAGATTCAGGCTCCCGATCGCGGGTTTACGTTCAACGGTGGTTCGCTGGGTATCGTGGCGAGTGAGGAGCACGACGGTGAGATATGGCTCTACGTGCCCCGTCGTGCTAAGCGACTGACCATCCAGCATAAGGACTACGGTGTGCTGCGTGAATACTTCTACCCCGTACCCATTGACGGTGCCCGTACTTACGAGATGTACCTGGATATCGGTATCGGACGTTATGTCACCATCAATGCGGAGCGTGCCAACTCCACCATCTATATCGACGGTGAGCGGGTAGGGCAGTCTCCCATCAACCACAAATACCTGAACTATGGCCGCCATACCGTGCGTGCCCTGAAAGACCGCTATGAGGGTGAGACCTCGTTCATCATCACTACCGAGGATGACCCGGGGCTGCGCCTCATCAATGTGGAACAGCGTGACATGTCCGACCATTTCGGTGACGTGACCGTCAATGTCGAGAACAAGGCAGAGATATGGTTTGAGGGTAAGAACGTGGGAAACGGCAGTTGGCAGACTCAGTTGCGTGAGGGTTCCTATACCGTTGAGACCCGTAAGGTGGACTGTGATCCCGAGAAGACCTCCTTCACCGTTGTCGCCAAGACGAACAATATCGTGCAGGCTGCCCCGCCGACACCGCATACTGGTCGGTTGAGCCTGTACACCCGTCCCCGTAACGCTGTTGCCACCATCAACGGTACCGACCCCATCGACCTGACGGAGTCGCACACCCTGCCCATCGGTACTTACCAGATTAACCTGAGCCGTAAGGGCTATGTCAGCAAGAGCGGACTGGAATACAAGGTGAACCATAACCAGACCACCCGTGACACCATTACGCTGGAGCGTGTGCAGTATATCAAGTCGCAGTCGTTCTACTTCGGTGCCGGCTATACCTTCCGTTCCTTGGGCGGTATCACCGCATTGGCAGGAGTGACCTACAGGAACTTCGACTTCCAGGTGAGCTACACCTTCGGTCTGGGTAAGTCGGATGACGTGCCCTGGTACTCTACCGACGGCAACGACACGTACCTGAGTACTATCAGCTATAAGCGCTCTACACTGGCGTTCAAACTCGGTTATCAGTTCGTGCTGACCGAGCGCATCGGTATCGTGCCCCAGTTGGGATATGAGATAGAGCGTCTCTCCGGTACTGTTGAGAACGGTACGAATCTCTATGGTGACGGTGCGGCAGCCAACTGCCTGTCCTTCGGTGCCAAGTTGCTCTATGCGCCGCTGGAGCGCCTCTACATTTTTGCTAACCCCGCCTATTCCGTAGGCATCAGCAAAGACGATAACTTTGAGCGCATCGCTGACAACAGCGATATCTCGGCTGGTGGCTTCATGATGACCCTGGGTGCCATCTTCAATTTCTAATGTCACACCTTATTATATTATAAAGAAGAACGATATGAAGACAAGAAATATCATCACAATACTCGCCGCACTGCCTATCATGGCAGGAATGACAGGTTGTAAGTCGGACGAGGAGTTGACAGCGAAGCCCGCCAAGGAGATCCTGATCGTGGAGGGCGGTAATATTGAGATGCGTTCCGGCGATGAGTCCATCAATGTGCCGGTGACGGCTAACTGCTCATGGCTGATGTCCTATGACCCCACGGAGTGGAACTCGCTGACCGTTCAGCCGCAGCGTGGCACGGGTAACGGAACGCTGGTCATCACCACCGACCAGAACACGACGGTCTACGACCGTGTGGAGACCATCGAGCTGGAGTCGGATGGTGGACTGAAGCAGAAAGTCACGTTGCGTCAGGTCAGCGGTGACCCGACCATCAATATCTCTGAGAAGACCATGAAGTTCCAGGCAAACCATGTCGGGGCACAGCTCCTGTCTATCAAGAGTAATGTGGAGGGCTGGAACATCGTGACACCTGGCGGTGTCGACTGGTTGAGCATCGACAAGACATCGGGTCCTATCGGTGCCTCCGTGGTCAACGTGTCTGTCGCCCCCACCACGACTGACGTGCCACGCTCCACGTCCTTCTCTATCCTCTATGGCATGAGCAGTGCTGACGTGCTGGTGGTGCAGGAGGGTATGGACAGTGACGACATCATCCTGAAGACCAGTATTGACGAGTTGAGTCTGGGTGGCGGTCGTGATTCTGCAGTGATTCACGTCACCAGCAATGCCGAATGGCGTGCCTTCATTCCCTCTTCCGCCCAGTCATGGCTGGACATACAGCCGGCAAGGGGTGTCGGCAATGCTGATATCCGGGTGCGCTGCGAGCCTAACTCAGCTGACCGTGAGCGCCTGTCGGTGATCGTCCTCGTGGCTGGTTCACGCAACCCTAAGCAGGCTGACATCTTCGTGCAGCAGGCTGTTGCCGGAGAGGACGTGCCTCCTACTCAGACTCCCGTATTGTCTGACATCGAGTCGATGGGTGGTCATATCTTCCCCACGGAGGCGATGCTCTTCTTTGAGTTCACCGCTCCGGCGGCTGTGGGCACCTATGGCTTCTGCTACAGCTCCAGCAACCAGCTGCCAACCATCAGTGACACCACCCAGGAGATGGGTTCTGGCGGCACTAACGGTTTCGTCGAGGGACATGTCGGAGGACTGACTCCCGAGACGACCTACTATGCCCGTGGCTATGTGAATTTCGGCGGTCAGGTATATTACACGCCAAACGTGCTGACCTTCACGACTCCTGCCGAGCCTATCTATCCCTCTGACGATGACAACCCCGACCCGTCGTTGTCCCGCCTGTTCCAGTAATATAAGTGAATAGTATAATATAGATTAAAGAGATGTGCTATGAAGAAAAGACTTCTGACCATTATATTCGCCTTTGCCGCCCTTGCTTCATGGGCGCAGACGGTAGAGGCTCCCACCTTCACCTTCGAGGGTGACAACCTCGTGATGACGACGGGAACGGCGAATGCCAGTGTGTTCTATGGCATCGCTGACTTGACCGACTTGCAGGATGCAACGATTACGGCTACCACGAACAGTCTGATACAGTGCAATACGTATTACGACCAGCCCGTCGAGGTGAAGCATAATGTTATCATCAAGGCTGTCGCCCTGGCTGATAATGGTGGTACTACGATATCGTCTGATACCACGACCCTGGTCTATGGCTATACCTCATGGGTGACGTTGCAGACCGCTGTCACCCGTGGTGACGAGGTATATGCCCGTGCCAATGGTGACACCCGGGTGGATGCGTCTTTGTTGAGTCAGCTGCAATGGGCAGTAGATGAGGGGAAGATGATCTCTGGCGACCGTGTTAATATTCCTTTCCAGGAGGCAGACCACTTCGCAGAGGAGATCAATTTGGCATGCGACCAGATAGAGGCAATTATCGGCACTGCCACTACGGCAGAGCCATACGCCGTCCTCAGTGCTGACGGTCTGACGGTTACGTTGTACTATGATGACCAAAAGACGGCACGAGGGGGAATGGACATTAACAGTAGTTGGCTTGATGATAACGTCAGTTCTCCATACGGGAGTGCCACTAAAGCTGTCATTGATAATTCTTTCGCAAGCTATTTGCCTACAGAAACGCTCAATTGGTTCTTTAATTGTTTTAATCTTACAACCATTGAGGGAATTGCCAATCTGAAGACGGACAATGTGACGCACATGACTTCGATGTTTACAGGTTGCTCCAGTCTGACAAGCCTTGACTTGAGCGGGTTCAATACGGAGAATGTGGAGGAAATGGGTGCTATGTTTTATGGCTGTTCCAGTCTGACGAGCCTTGACTTAAGCAGTTTCAATACGTCCAATTTGAGGATGATGTATAATATGTTTGCTAAATGTTCCAGTCTGACGAGCCTTGACTTGAGTGGCTTCAATACGGAAAAAGTAGAGGAAATGGGTGCAGTGTTCGAAGGCTGTTCCAGTCTGACGAGCCTTAACTTGAGTGGTTTCAATACGGCTAATGTGGGGACTATGTATCATCTGTTCAATGGCTGTTCCAGTCTGACGAGTCTTGACTTGAGTAATTTCAATACCGCCAATGTAACAGATTTCACGGATTTTGTAAGCAATTGTTCCTCCCTTGCCGCCATTCAGGCAGGTAATGCGGCAATCCCTGATTCCGTCTATGCTCAGGTCGGTAACCCGAACCTGTTAGTATATGTCAATGACGCTTCACTGGCGCCAAAGGGTGTGCAGAACGTGGTGATCAATGGTACAGCTCCGGAGATTATCCTGACGGATGTAGAGTCGGGTAATAACAACTGGTATTGCCCGCAGCCGTTTACGGCACAGAAGATATCGTATACCCGTAACTTCCAGCAGCAGACGCAGATTGGTGTGAGCCGTGGCTGGGAGACCATCGCCCTGCCGTTCGACGTGCAGACGATAGCAGCGGAGGACAGTCGCATCATCACTCCGTTCGGCGACTACACCAGTCCTTATAACTTCTGGCTGCGCCGCCTGACCCATAACGGTCTGCAGAGCGCCCAGCAGATAGAGGCTAACACGCCATACCTGATCAGTATGCCGAACTCCACGGAGTATCCTGAGGAGTATAAGCTCGCCGGCAAGGTGACATTCTCGGCAGAGAATGCGTCAGTGCCTGAGTCTAACCTCGTCATCGACGAGTCGGCGGACATCTTCTTTAGTCCTACCTATGAGCGTATGGAGGCACAGCAGTATATCTATGCTATCAATGTAGGGGAGGAGCGTGGCGGTCATCCCGAGGGCAGCGTCTTCGAGCAGAACTACCGTGAGGTGCGTCCGTTCGAGGCATATACGAAGCACCTGACTGGTCCTTCCCGCTTCATCACCCTCGATGACCTGGACGAAGGCTTTGCGACAAGCATTGAAGAATTGAAGGATGGAAGAATTGAAGAATTGAAGTCTAAGCAATGGTACGACTTGAACGGTCGCCGGGTACTCCGTCCTTCGAAAGGTCTTTACATCAATAACGGTCGTAAGGTCATGATGAAATGATGCGTATACAGGGCTACCTGTACTAAAAATGTTAAGAAAAAGTCCCTGATTTTATGTATCAATTTTTGGAGCTTCTGGAAAATCCAGAGGCTCCATTTCGTTTATTTTGGGCTGAAAAAGGGTTAGTATATACCTTTCGGGTAGGAAGGTGCCGACTTCGCACCCGTTAGGTGCCGCCTTCCTACCCCGAAGGCGGCACCTTCTCACCTCGAAGATAGGGGCTAAAAAGGGCTTTTTCGGCACTTTTTAACCCCTTTTTTACGGCTTATTTTGCCTCCATAACTGATAAGTCACTGTCCTTCAACTGATTATCATAACCCCTCATATTTCGCGAATTTGCGAGCAACTGCCGACTTGTTTGAAAAAACGCCCTTCTACAGAAGCACTTTGTCAGAATATTTCAGAGTCCTTCCCTTTTGGTGTCCAAAAAAACACACGTAAAAATTTGGCACTTTCTTTACTTATTGCTATCTTTGCAATTAATTCAAGTATAATCAAGAATGAGCAATCAGGAATGCATCAATAGCTTTTCGCCCAATCTTTTTTGGGATGTTGATTCGTCGACTCTTTCGATGAATGATCATTCCAGATTCATCATTCAAAGAGTGTTGGAGTATGGTCAGATGAGTGACTGGCGGCTTATCTACCGCTATTATGGACTCGATAAAATTGTGGAGGAGTGTAAACAGCTCCGGACGCTTGACCCTGTTTGCCTCTCGTTCATTACTACTATCTCGCATACCAATAAAGAAGATTACAGATGCTATCACTTCAGACAGTCTTTCCCGACACCTTGGAACTCCTAAAGGCTTTGGCAAGTCAGCCTTTGCTTTCACAGATGAGACTGGTTGGGGGAACATCGCTTGCGCTTCAATATGGTCATCGCCGTTCTGTTGACCTTGACTTTTTTGGAACGACAACAGAAGATGTTGATGAACTCACAGAGGTCATGCATCTGTGTGCCAAGGATGTGGTAAGGGGGAACTGCACCAAGAGCATCAAGACTTATTTACTGGATGGTATTAAGGTTGATATCGTCAACTATAAGTATGCATGGATAGACAATCCTCTGGCAGAAGATGGTGTCATACTGGCTTCTCCTAAAGATATTGCAGCAATGAAAGTGAATGCTATCATGGGACGAGGAACAAAAAAGGACTTTGTTGATATGTATTTCTTGTTGCAGCATTATTCTTTTAAGGAAATCATGCAGTTTTACCTACAGAAATATACTGATGGGTCAGAGTATCGCGCTTTGTTGAGTATGACTTACTTTGACGATGCCGATTTACAGCCAATGCCTTTTCTGTTTCAACCTGTAGAGTGGGAGGCATTGAAGAAGGAAATTCGGAAAAATGTGGAAGAGTATATTAGATGAAAACACCCTTCTACAGAAGCTTTTTGTCAGAGTTATTTCAGAGTCTTTCCCTTTGGTGTACAAAAAAACACACGTAAAAATTTGGCACTTTCTTTACTTATTGCTATCTTTGCAATCGAAGACCTATGGTTTTACCATAATCTTAATGCTAATGAATAATTAATTGACGAGATAATGATGAATATACCTCATGTCTTTACATCGTTGAAAAACAGACTCCAGGCTATCCTCCTGATAGTCCTCACGTTACTCATGCCAGCCAACCTTCTGGCACAGGAACCATATGCCGTCCTAAGTAATGAAAACACCGTCGTCACCTTCTACTATGATGACCAGATGACGGCACGAGGGGGAATAGGACTCCCCACTCAAAATGCTTGTCCGTATGGTATGGCTACTACGGCAGTTTTTGATGCCTCGTTTGCAAATTACAGTCCTACAAGCACTGCTTATTGGTTTGTGAACTGCCATAATCTGACTTCCATTACGAACATCGAGTATCTCAATACCGCCAATGTGACGAAAATGAATGAAATGTTCGCTGGCTGTGAGAAGCTGACGAGTCTTGACCTGAGTCATTTTGATACCAGCAATGTGACGGACATGTATTATATGTTCCAATACTGTTCTGCATTGACAAGTCTTGACTTAAGCAGTTTTAATACTGCTAATGTGACGAGCATGTATTATATGTTCTTCGGCTGTTCTGCATTGACGAGTCTTGACTTAAGCAATTTCAATACAGCAAATGTTACTGACATGAGTTGTATGTTCCAATACTGCACTAGTTTGACAAGTCTTGACTTGAGTGGTTTCAATACCGCTAATGTGCAAACCATGTACAGCATGTTCTCACAATGTTCTGAACTAAAGACAATTTATGCAGGAAATGAATGGTCTACTGATGCAGTAATAAATGTTGAATATATGTTTGACGGCTGTACCAACCTTGTTGGTGGAGCTGGCACTCACTTTGATGATAATCATACCGACCACACCTATGCTCATATAGATGGTGGAACAACGAATCCTGGTTACTTCACTGCCGCAGGAGCAGAGCCATGGGTGGATCCAGAGGCATACGCAGTCCTCAGCGACAACAATACCGTCCTTACCTTCTACTATGACGACCAGAAAACGGCACGAGGGGGAATGGATGTGGGACCGTTTGATACTTCTGATTCTCAATCTTGGTACGATGAGCGGGAATCAATCACTTCAGTAGTCTTCGATGCTTCTTTTGCCGGTTGCACCACCTTGACCAGTACTTCGTGGTGGTTTAACCAATTAAATAATCTGACAACTATTACTGGCATTAATTACTTGAAGACTGATAATGTGACGAGTATGCGTTCGATGTTTCATCGCTGTAGCAGTTTGACCTCGTTGGACTTGAGCAGCTTCAACACCGAGAATGTGACGGTCATGCAAGACATGTTCTCTTCATGTACTGCCTTGACATCATTAGACTTGAGCAGCTTTAACACGGAAAATGTGACGGACATGCAAGAGATGTTCCTTAGTTGTAGTGCCCTTACCGCACTGGATCTGAGCAGCTTTAACACTGCTAATGTGACGAAGATGGGTGCCATGTTCGAGCAGTGTGAAGCCTTGACATCGTTGAACGTGAGCAGCTTCAATACCATCAATGTGACGGACATGTATGAAATGTTCAGAGACACAGCCTTGCCTTCTTTAGACTTAAGCAACTTCAACACCACTAATGTGACGGATATGGGACAAATGTTTGATGGTTGCAGTGCACTCACCTCACTGGATCTGAGCGGTTTTAACACTGCCAACGTATCAGACATTCATAGGATGTTCTATGACTGTTCAGCCTTGAAGATCATTTATGTCGGTAATGACTGGAGCACAGCTTCTGTTACTAATGGTGCTGGTATGTTCACCAATTGTACGGCACTTGTCGGTGGGGCAGGTACTCACTACGATGCCAACTATACTGACTATACCTATGCCCATATTGACGAAGGAACGTCTAATCCTGGTTACTTCACTGCCGCAGGGGCAGAGCCTTGGGTGGATCCTGAGGCAACCTTTGACGATTATGGTGTGCTGACTGTGGGAGGTGCGACGACGATGGCTGAGGCTCTGGAGTTTGTCGGCGGTAAGGAAATGGTGGCAGAGACGATTACTGCCATCGTATGGAATAGTACCGCAGTAATCACTAAGAGTGACATGCAAGGTATAGACAACCCGAACCTGTTGGTATATGTCAACGACGCATCACTTGTTCCTGGTGGTATACAGAACGTGGTTGTGAATGGCGTGGCAAAGGAGATTATCCTGAGAGACACGATAGCCGGCAATAACAACTGGTATTGCCCGCAGCCGTTCACGGCACAGAAGATATCGTATACCCGTAACTTCCAGCAGCAGACGCAGATTGGTGTGAGCCGTGGCTGGGAGACTATCGCCCTGCCGTTCGACGTGCAGACTGTAGCAGCGGAGGACAGTCGCATCATCACTCCGTTTGGTGACTATACCAGTCCTTATAGCTTCTGGCTGCGCCGCCTGACCCATAACGGTCTGCAGAGCGCCCAGCAGATAGAGGCGAACACGCCATACCTGATCAGTATGCCGAACTCCACGGAGTATCCTGAGGAGTATAAGCTCGCCGGCAAGGTGACGTTCTCGGCAGAGAATGCGTCAGTGCCTGAGTCTAACCTCGTCATCGACGAGTCGTCAGACATCTTCTTCGCTCCTACCTTCGAGCGTATGGAGGCACAGCAGTATATCTATGCTATCAATGTAGGGGAGGAGCGTGGCGGTCATCCCGAGGGCAGCGTCTTCGAGCAGAACTACCGTGAGGTGCGTCCGTTTGAGGCATATACGAAGCACCTGACTGGTCCTTCCCGCTTCATCACCCTCGATGACCTGGACGAAGGCTTTGCGACAAGCATTGAAGAATTGAAAAATGGAAGGAGTGAAGGATTGAAGAATGGAAGAATGGAAGGATTGAAGGATTCTTATTACGACTTGAACGGTCGTCGGGTACTCCGTCCTTCAAAGGGTGTGTTCATCCGCAATGGAAAGCAAGTAATATTCAAATAATCATAAAAGGAATGAAAGAATATAGACAGAATGTTGTGTTCAGGGCTGCAGCCTTGTCGGTATTGCTCCTGCTGACCCTCGGTGTCTCAGCACAGACCTGGGAGATGGTCAGGGACAGCGAGGACTATATCTACGGTGAGGGCTACGGCAAGACCATTGCCGAGGCAGAGAAGAACGCACTTGCCAACCTGATTGGTAAGATAGCCACTAACGTGACCGGTGAGGCACAGAGTTCTATCAAGGTGCAGCACGGAGAAGGTAAGCTGAACGAGGAGTCACAGTTCTCCCAGACCGTCAACACCTATTCGCAGGCAACGCTGACCAATACCCAGCAGAAAGTGCTGAAAGGAGAGCCGGATGCCTACGTGGTGCGCTGGATCAAGAAGTCGGAGGTGGAGAAAATCTTCGAGTCACGGAAGCGTAAGGCTATCGACATGGTAGAGGCTGCCATCCGTGCTGAGAAGAAAGGTAAGGTGGATGACGTGCTGCGTAACTACTACTGGGCGCTGACCCTGCTGAAGTCGCTGCAGCATCCCAACGAGGTGACGTATACTGACGATGACGGCGAAGAGCATGTGCTCACCAACTGGATCAAGGAGGAGATGGACGATGCCTTCGACGACCTGAAGGTCATCTATGACGGTCGGGAGGGAAATGACGTCCACCTGTCTATTATGTATAAGGACAAACCCGTGAACAGCGTCGACTACCGTTTCTGGGACGGTCAGTCATGGAGTGCCATCTACAGCGGCAAGGACGGCTGGGGTGTCCTCGAACTCGCCCCTGGCTTCGAGGGCTCTCATGTGCAGTTGCAGTTTGAGTATGAGTATGCCGGTGAGGCTAAGATAGACAAGGAGGTGGAGATGGTGCTCAATGCCGTGAAGGGGACACCGATGCCCGACTCCTACAAGAATGTGAGGTTGGAGAACAAGGAGAAGCCCAAGGAGAAGAAGGAACGTATGGAGAAGATGGCTTCCGAGTCGTTCACCACGAACAGTGCGGAGATCATCGCTCCTCCTGCACCCATCGCCAAGAAAGACAAGGATGCCTCGAAATATATGAAGACCCTGGAGGAGGTGGTGAAGGCTATCAAGAACAAGAACTATGATGCGGTGCGCCCGTTCTTCACCACAGAAGGATGGGATATGTTCACCAAACTGATGAAATACGGAAAAGGAAAGGTGCTCGACTCCTCGGACATCCGTCTGTATGACGACAAGGGCAGCATCCTCGTCCGTGGACTCCGTATGTCGTTCTCTTTTGCCTCCGGTGTCAGGAAGTCGTTCGTCGAGGATGTCGTCTTCGCCTTCACGGAAGACCAGAAGATTGACAATATCGCCTTCGGACTGGGTAAGACCGCCGAGGATGATATCCTGAACAAGGGCGTATGGGAGGAGAAGTCACGCTTCGCCATCATGAACTTCCTGGAGAACTACAAGACGGCATACGCCTTGAAGCGTCTTGACTATATCCGTTCCATCTTCGATGACGATGCCGTCATCATCACTGGATCGGTAGTCAGCAAGGCAAGTAAGAACGTGAATATTGAGAACCAGTCGACCATCAGTCAGGAGGGTAACCAGATTATCATCAAGAACAGACAGACGAAAGACCAGTATCTCGACAACCTGAAACGCTGCTTCCAGCGTAATGAGTTCGTGAATATCCGCTTCTCTAACAATGATGTCATCAAGATGGGAGAGGGCGGTGAGTCATACGCCATCCAGATACAGCAGGACTACTATTCCTCCACCTACGGTGACAAGGGATACCTGATGCTGATGGTGGATATCAACGAGCCCACCAAGCCACTGATAAAACTAAGAACCTGGCAACCCGAGAAAGATCCTAACTTCGGACTTTACGGACCGGGCGACTTCTAAATAAGCGTATATCATTAACTAAAAAGAATTAATTATGAAGACAATGAAATTATTGGTAATGTTCATGGCGTTGTCACTCTCCACGAGTGTGATGGCGCAGAGTTCTGTACAGGCAAAGCTCAAAGAGAACAAGGCTGCCCTGAAGAATGAGAGTGTATCGAAAGATGCGAAGAAAGAGGCTAAGCGCCTGAAGAAAGAGGGATGGACAGTGTCTCCCGGAGGACTGCCCCTGGAGAAACAGGTGAATCGTCTGTATATGTTTCTGGAGCAGGCTGATGAAGACTTGAATCCCCTCTATTTCGATGGTGAGGGACGTGCTACCGCAGAGAACTTCGCCGCTGCCCAGATACAGGCTACTGAACTGGCACGTATGAATCTTGCCAGTAAGATCAGCTCGGAGGCTACAGGTATCATCGACAACCTCGTGGCAAACAAGATGCTTGCTGACGACCAGGCAGCGTCTATCACTACGACGATGGTGGAGAACAAGACCATCTTCTCGCAGAAGCTGGGTCGCCTGCAGACTCCGTTGACCGTTGTCCGTGAGTTGAAGAATAAGAACAAGGAGGTGATGGTTCGTGTCGTTTCCAAGGCTTCTTCCATCCAGGAGATTGCCAAAGAGGCTATCCGTGCTGAGTTGGAGAAACAGGGTAAGGAACTGAGTGAGGAACTGAAAGCATATCTTGGTAAGGATTGATGGGAACACTCTGGAAATACTTCGCCGTGACGATTCTCGCCTTCTGTCTGGTGGGAGTCTATGCGATGGCGGCTTTCAACCTGAAAGTCTTCAACCCTATTGCTGAGATTCTCGACGACTACTCGTTCACCGACTTCTATTATAAGTTGCAGGCGGGAGCAGGGGTGCAGGACACCAGTCGCATCGTGACCATCGTGGACATGACGGAGCTGCGCAAACGCCGTGACTTCGCCGACCTGTTCATGGAGGTCAACGCCCTCAAGCCAAAGGCTGTCGGTGTCGATGTGGTATTCGAAGGCTATAAGGAGGAAGACCTGGAGGGTGACACCCTGCTGGACATGGCGGTCAAGCAACTGCAGAACTTCGTGTTCTCCTATAAGATTATCGACAGCATGGAGGGGGAGACCGTTCACTCGTTCTTCACCCCCAGCGACTCGGTGACGGAGGGCTTCACGAATATGCCCCGCCAGCTCTATGGCGGTATGAAGCGCAGTGTGAGCATCGGCCGTGATGTGGGAGGTGTCGTGCAGCCCTCGTTTATCAAACGGGTGGCTGACATCTATGCAGGGCAGGAAGTGACAGCCTTGGCTGACAAGGACCTGAACATCAATTTCTCGCCGAAGTATTACCGTGTCGTTCCTTATGACTCCATCTTTGAGAACCGTGACTTGATAGAGGACCACCTGGTGCTGATAGGTGCCATGAAGGAGGAGGGTGACATGCACTATACTCCTCAGGGTAAGATTGCCGGTGTCGAGCTGCTTGCCTATGCCGCTGAGACGATGCTGATGCAGTCCGAGATCAAGCATGCGTCTACAGGTGTCACCATCATCGTGTCGTTCTTTGTCGTCTTCTTCTCTGTCATCCTGTTGTCGAAATACAAGGATTTCACTACCAAGAAGAAGTCGCTGGGGCATGTGCTGCTGTCCACCTCGCTGGTACGCGGACTTCTGGTCTGCGGCTGGGTGTCGGTGATCGTATGGATCACCTTCCTCCTGTTCTGCCGTTATAACTACAGTATCAGTCTGGTGATTGCCATGTCGGCGATAGCACTTATCTACATGGCGACGAACCTGTACGATTCCATCAAAGATATCCGTCTGTTTAAGAAGAATAAAGAATCATGAATAGTAAGAAGATTATCGGTCTGTTGTTACTGCTGCTCATGCCGCTGGCACTGATGGCAAAGGATAAAAACACCTCGTATGTCGTCTCTAAGGTGAGCGGACGCATAGAGGTGATTACTCCTAAAGGCAGGCGTAGGGTCGAGAAAGGTGACGTGCTGACCGCTGATGCCACTATCAATGTGTCGTTCAGCGGCTCTATGACATTGCTTGCCGAGCATAGCGACAAACAGTATATCATCAATGCTCCCGGCAAGGCGAAACTGTCATCCTTCCTGGCTGACAAGCGTAATACCGTGCTGACACTCACGGAGGACTATGTCAACTCTGTGGTGGCACAGCTGCGTAAGGACAAGAAGGTGAAGAGCCGCCGTCATAGCGACCCCGCTACCGTCACCCGTGAGCAGGCTGTCAAGGATAGTACTTTCGCAGTGAAGGAGGTCAACGACTCACTGGCAAAGGAAGAGGCAGATACCATACAGATTCATCAATAAAAACATCACAGCGATATGAAAAAGTTGATTATCATTACCCAACTGCTGATGCTGGCGATAGCACTACCCGTGCAAGCCCAGAACAAGAATTTCCGCAAGGATTTCGAGGATTTTAAGAATAAGGCGAGGAAGGAATACTCCGACTTCCGTAAGAAGGCACTCGCTGAGTATGCCCAGTTTGTCCGTGAGGCATGGGAGGAGTTCGGTGCCGAGCCTCCGGTAGATATCCCCAAGGAGGAGAAGGTGGAGCCGATGGTGACACCTGAGTTCGAGGAAGAGACGGCATCGTGGTTCAGTAAACTCTTCGGCTTCGGCAAGAAAGACCCTCAGGAGGAGGCTGCCAAGAAGGCTAAGAAAGAGGCACGAGAGGCTGAGAAGAGAGCCAAGAAGGAGGCTAAGCGTAAGCAGCGCGAGAAGACGAACGACAACCTTGCCATCCAGCAGGTCGTCAAGGCTCCTGCTCCCGCTCCCAAGCAGCCACAGCCTCTGTCAGAGGTGGTGCCGGTGCCGGAGAAGGCTAACGACTATATGGCTTTTGAGGTCTTCGGTACACCCTGTAAGGTGCGTATCGGCAACAACTGTCATGTGCGTCTTACAGGACTGTCCGGTGACGAGGTGGCAGATGCCATCACGGAATTCACGAAGCCGCAGTTCGACAATCTGCTCTATGACTGCCTGCAGGAGCGTAAGAAACACCAGTTCTCCGACTGGGCTTATTACCAGATGCTGCTTGCTTTGACCGATAAGTTCTATGGCAAGCATACCAACGAGGGTACGCTCGTGATGGGCTTCCTTTATTCCCAGTCTGGTTATAAGATGCGCTTTGCGCATGATAACTCGAAACTCTATATTATTGTTGCCAGTCAGTATAACATCTTCAAGAAGTCGTTCTTCTATGTGGATAACGAGTGCTACTACCTCCTTGAGAATGTAGCTGACGACTCCAAGATGTCGGTCTGCAAGGCGAAGTTCCCCAAGGAGAGTCCGCTGTCACTGCAGATTACCGCTGTCCAGGATTTCAACTATAATCCTGTCAGTGAGCGTACGATAACCTCACCGAAGAACCCTGACTTCAGCTTTACGATAAAGCCCAACAAGAACTACATCGACTTCTTTGACACCTATCCGTCGTCCTATACCGATAATAACTTCATGACACGGTGGGCGATGTATGCCAACACACCGTTGGATAAGAATATCACGTCACAGCTCTATCCGCAGATGGAGCAGAAGTTGAGTGGTATGTCGCCATTGGAGAAAGTGCAGCAGTTAGACTGGTGGGTACAGGGCACGATTGATATCAGGCGTGAGAACCCCAACCAGGGGTGCTTCCTCTATGCCTATGACGATGATGTGTGGGGTGTCGACCGCGCCTTCTTTGGTGAGGAGACCATCTTCTATCCCTATTGTGACTGTGAGGACCGCTCGATACTGCTCTCTCATCTGGTGCGTGACCTTGTTAAACTGGATGTTGTCCTGGTATACTATCCTGGGCATCTTGCCATGGCGGTTCATTTCCCGGAGGATATCCCCGGTGACTTTATCACGTTGGATGGTCGTAAGTTCACCATCGTCGATCCTACCTATGTAGGCTCTGATGTGGGCGAGTCTATGCCGGGTTGCAAGGAGAAGGGCACTACGGTCATCCTGTTGGAGAGGAATAGTTGAGAGTTGAGAGACTTGTACTCTGAATGGTGATAATAAAGAAAAGTGGAACTCAGACGAGTTCCACTTTATTGATGTCTTGTTCCATCTCACAGTAGTGACAGGTCAGGATGCCGTCCGTCACATGGAAATGGGTGAGCATCGGCTCGTTATTCGTGATACACTTGGGATTGTTGCACTTCACGATACCCCGTATCTCATCAGGGGTGCGTACCGGTTTCTTCTCCACCACCTCGAAGTCATGGATGATGTTCAGCACGACATTAGGGGCGACGACGGACAGACGGGATATCTCCTCATCCGTAAACCATTTGTTCTCCACCTTGATAAATCCCTTCCTTCCCAGTTTCTTGGAAGGGAAGTTATAGCCGATGGTCACTGGTGTTCCCAGGTCGGCAAGTTTCAGTAACTGTGCCACCTGATAAGTCTTCTCAGAAGGTATGTGGTCTATTACGGTGCCGTTCTCAATGGCGGCAACGAGCATCTGGTTCTTGTTCATTGTATAATTGTTTTATCGTTCTTTACTTCGTCTAAGCTGATACCGAGTACGTCACAGAAGATTGCCTCACGGGCAAAGAGACCGTTGCCTGCCTGTTGGATGTAGTAGGCATGCGGATTGTCATCCACGTCATACGCAATCTCGTTGACACGGGGCAGCGGGTGCAGGATCTTCATGTTAGGCTTGGCAAGACGCAGCATATCGTTGTTGAGGATATACACGTTCTTTACCCGCTCATACTCCATCAGGTCGGAGAAACGCTCTTTCTGTACCCTCGTCATATACAGGATGTCGGCATCAGCGATGACCTTCTCGTTGAAGGCGGTATGCTCCTGGAACTTGATGCCGTGTTCCTTGCAGTAGAGCTTATACTCGTTAGGCATGGCGAGCTCCTTGGGAGCCACGAAATGGAAGGTGGGGTTGAAATGGCGCATCGCCATGATCAGCGAATGCACGGTACGACCGTATTTCAGGTCACCAACCAGGTAGATGTTGAGGTTGTCCAGTGTCCCTTGTGTCTTATAGATGCTATAGAGGTCGAGCATACACTGTGAGGGATGCTGGTGAGCACCGTCGCCTGCGTTGACGATAGGTACTTCGGTCACCTCAGAGGCATACTGTGCGGCACCCTCGATGAAGTGGCGCATGACGATGACATCGGCATAGTTTGCCACCATTGAGATGGTGTCTTTCAGCGTCTCTCCCTTCGTACCGCTGGTAATCTTCGGGTCGGCGAAACCGATCACACGGGCACCGAGGCGGTTGGCGGCAGTCTCGAAACTCAGACGGGTACGGGTGGAGGGCTCAAAGAAGAGGGTGGCGACCACCTTACCCTTGAGTATCTCACGGTTAGGATGTTTCTCAAACTCTTGTGCCATCTCAATCATGTAGAGTATCTTCTCACGAGTGAGGTCGGCAATGGTTACAAAGTCATGCTTTTCCATATATTGTGTTCCTTTAGGTTTTGATTTATCCCGACAAAGGTACGAATAAGTAAGCAGAAAACCAAAATAAATTCATTTATTTTTTTCTTTCAAGCGTGAGTACCTTTGAACCACAGCTGTCTGGGTGACCTGGACTGGAGCGTAGGGGGAAATAAGATATGCGGAATTTCAAATAAGATAATCAGAATTTCAAATAAGATATGCAGAATTTTAAATAAGATATGCAGAATCAGCAATACGACTGGTGGAATGATGGATGCGCCTGTCGTATTTTTCATATAGTGTAAATAATCATAAACTTTCCTAATTTCATTGAAATTCCGGGGCAAAATGGACGGTTTTGTCACAGCAAGATCAGCGGCAACCTGTATCTTTGCACCCAGAATCGCATAAAATAAAAAATTAAAAAAAAAAAATTTTTTATGCCCCCTTAAGGGGGGGCATTTTTAAAAAAAATAAAATAAAAAAAAGGCCGCCGCCACCGTGAGTTTACTTACCTCCGCCCCTCAGAGATGAGAAATGGGTGAGGAAATTTGGCATTATGCTCCCTTTTTTGTACCTTTGCAGACTATAAAAGCAGAATACGATGAACATCAAGACAGCAGAATTCTCCCTGAGTGCCCCTATGGTGAGTATGTGTCCCAAAGACACGAAGCCAGAATATGCCTTTATCGGTCGTTCCAATGTGGGCAAGTCAAGCCTGATCAACATGCTGACGAACAACAAGAAACTTGCCAAGACCTCGGCAACACCGGGTAAGACCTTGTTGATTAACCACTTTATTATTAATAAGGAATGGTACTTGGTTGACCTCCCCGGCTACGGCTATGCCAAGCGTTCGAAGACGGAAGTGGCAAAGCTCGACCAGATGATTCGCGGCTATATCCTGCAGCGGGAGCAGCTGGTGAATGTCTTTGTGTTGGTAGACATCCGTCTGGAGCCCCAGCAGATAGACCTGGAGTTTATCGACTGGCTCGGGCAGTCGGGTGTTCCCTTTGCCATCGTCTTCACCAAGGCAGATAAGTTGACGGCGAACAAAGCGAGCCAGAGTGTGGAGGCTTATAAGAAGAAACTGCTGGAGACGTGGGAGGAGCTGCCCCCTGTCTTCCTCACATCGGCAGAGAAGAAACAGGGTCGTGATGAGGTACTTGACTATATCGAGCAGATCAATCGAGAATTGAAGGATTGAAGAATTGAAGTAAAAGCATGGCTAAGGATACTCCATACGTTGACGTACAGAACCTGTCGAAGTCGTTCGGTGCACTGAACTTGTTCAGTCATATCAGTTTCAGTATTGCCGAAGGACAGAAGGTGGGGCTGATTGCCAAGAACGGAATGGGAAAATCCACGTTACTCTCTGTACTTGCAGGTAAGGAAGGACATGATACGGGTGATATCGTCTTCCGCCGTGACCTGACGATCGGTTTCTTGGAACAGTCACCCCACTTCGACCCGCAGGAGAGCGTGCTGGATGCTTGTTTCAACCACCATGGCGAGGAGGAGAAGGTGCTGAAGGCGAAACAGGTGCTGACGCAGCTGAAGATACGTGACTTACAGCAGCCCATGGGACAACTGAGCGGTGGACAGCAGAAGCGTGTGGCACTTGCCAACGTGTTGCTGATGGAGCCTGACCTGCTGATCCTTGACGAGCCTACCAACCATCTCGACCTGGAGATGATAGAGTGGTTGGAAGGGTACCTGGCACGTGGCAATAAGACACTGCTGATGGTGACGCACGACCGTTTCTTCCTGGACCGTGTCTGCTCCGTCATCCTGGAGTTGGACGACCATACCATCTATACCTATCGGGGTAATTACTCCTATTACCTGGAGATGCGGCAGGAGCGTATCGACAACAAACGGGCGGAGATAGCGCGTGCCAACAACCTCTATCGTACAGAGCTGGAATGGATGCGACGGATGCCACAGGCACGTGGTCATAAGGCTCGGTACCGTGAGGACGCTTTCTATGAGTTAGAGAAAGTGGCAAAGCAGCGCATGGAGGAACGGCAGCTGCGGCTGAAAGCGAACAATGTGTATATCGGTTCCAAGATTTTCGAGTGCCAATATATCTCGAAGCGTTTCGATGATATAGTCATTCTCAAGGACTTCTACTATAACTTCTCCCGTTTTGAGAAGATGGGTATCGTGGGGAATAACGGCACGGGGAAGTCGACCTTCATCAAGATGCTGCTGGGACAGGTGCAGCCGGACGAGGGACGTATCGTGATTGGCGAGACCGTCCGCTTCGGCTATTTCTCGCAGGAGGGCTTGCAGTTTGACGAGCAGCAGAAGGTGATAGATGTCATCACTGCCATTGCCGACTATGTCGACTTGGGGAGTGGCAAGAAACTCTCCGCGTCGCAGTTGCTGCAGTATTTCCTTTTTACTCCAGAGCAACAATATAATTATGTATATAAGTTGAGTGGGGGAGAACGCCGTAAGCTCTACCTGTGTACCGTCCTGATGCGCAACCCCAACTTCCTGGTGCTCGACGAGCCGACGAACGACCTAGATATTGTGACCCTGCAGATCCTGGAGGAATACCTGCAGGACTTCCCCGGTTGTGTCATCGTCGTGAGCCACGACCGCTATTTCATGGATAAGGTCGTCGACCATCTGCTGGTGTTCAAAGGACAGGGAGAGGTAAAGGACTTCCCCGGTAACTATACGCAGTACCGTGAGTGGGAGAAGATGGAGACTAGTTCTTCTAGTAGACCTAGTAGACCTAGTACTCCTAGTAATACTAGTACTCCTAGCTCTCCTAACAAGAGCTATCGCCATGACGACCGTCGCCGCCTGTCCTATAAGGAGAAACGTGAACTGGAACAGCTGGAGCGGGAGATTGCCGCTCTGGAGGAAGAGCAAAGGCTGCTGGAAGAGCAGCTGTGCAGCGGTACTTTAAGTGTCGAGGAACTGACAGAGAAAAGCAAGCGTCTGCCTATACTCAAGGATGAACTGGACGAGAAGAGCATGCGGTGGCTGGAACTGGAAGAATTGAAGAATTGAAGGATTGAAGGATTGAAGTAATCGTCGCAAGACGCTTTTACAAAGCGAAGCGACTAAAAGAATTGAAATGATACAACAATATCCATCACAACTACTGGAAAAGGCAGTGCAGGAGTTCTCCAAACTGCCGGGCATCGGGAGGAAGACCGCCTTACGGCTGGTTCTTTATCAGTTGCGGCAGACCCCGGAGGATGTGCAGTCGTTTGTTGAGGCGATTGGCAAGATGAGACAGGAGGTGCATTACTGTCGCCGGTGCCATAATATCAGCGACTCCGACCTCTGTCCGATATGTGCGGATAGTCATCGTGATGCCTCTACCATCTGCGTGGTGGAGAATATTCAGGATGTCCTCGCCGTGGAGAACACCCAGCAGTATACGGGACTGTACCACGTGCTGGGAGGAGTCATCTCCCCCATGGACGGCATAGGTCCCTCAGACCTGGAGATAGACTCGCTGGTGGAGCGTGTCGCCAATGAGGATGTCAAGGAGGTGATCCTTGCCCTCAGCTCGACGATGGAAGGAGATACCACCAATTTCTATATCTTCCGCAAGCTGGCTCCCTATGATGTGCGGCTGAGTGTCATCGCACGTGGAATACCGGTTGGTGACGAGCTGGAATATGCCGACGAGGTGACACTGGGACGCTCGATACTTAACAGGACTCCCTTTGAGGGGAAATAAATCATAAGAAGATGAAAGAGACACGTAATATATTAATGACGGTGTTCGTCGGTGCCCTGGCATTGGCGGCACTGATAGTCACCGTCTTTGAGACAGGTGCCCTGGAGCAGGGGACGGCAGTGGGTAACAGCCAGGTGGAGTTCGTCATCACCGTAGTCATGGAACTGCTGACATTGGGACAGATATGGCTTGCCCTGCGGTTGTTTAAGATCAGACAGATACGGCAGGACCTGGTAAGCAGGAAAGAGTTCGCTTTACGGAAATGGGGTGTCCTCAGACTGGAGCTCCTCGACATCCCATTGGTGGCTAACGTCCTTTTCTACGAGCTGTTCATGAAACCGACTTTCGGTTATCTTGCCATTATCGTATTGATATGCCAGCCCTTCGTCTATCCCTCCTTAGCTCGTTGTGAGGCAGAGGTGGCAGCAGAAAACAAAGAAGCGCATGAAGAAGATAACAATCGTCATAGTCAGCTATAACGTCCTGGACTATCTGGTGCCGTGTATCGACAGTGTCCATAAGGCGACGGAGCGGATTGATGCGGAGATCGTCGTTGTTGACAACTGTTCGAAAGACGATACCGTCAACTACCTGCGGGAGCATTACCCGGATGTCCGCCTTATCCCCAACAAGGAGAATGTGGGCTTCTCCCGTGCAAACAATCAGGCTATCCGTGCGTCAGCGTCAGAATACGTGCTGTTGTTAAACCCAGATACTTTTGTCTATGAGAATACCATCAGCTCCTGTGTTGATTTCATGGATGCCCATCCACAAGCAGGAGGGGTAGGGGTGCGGATGCTGACCCATGACGGCAATCCTGCTCCCGAGTCACGGCGTGCCATCCCAACGCCATGGGTGGCAATGCTCAAGATGTTAGGGTTCTCCCACCGTTATTATATGAGTGACCTGCCATGGGACGGGCCTTGCCAGATAGAGGTCGTCAGCGGAGCTTATTGTATGCTGCGTCGGAAGGCATTGGACCAGATAGGTCTTCTGGATGAAGACTATTTCATGTATGGTGAGGACATCGATCTGTCGTACCGCATGATTCATGGAGGTTGGCAGAACTGGTATTTGCCATACGATATCATCCATTACAAGGGGAAGTCGACACAGAAGTCCTCTTTCCGTTATGTTCATGTGTTCTATCAGGCTATGCTTATCTTCTTCCGGAAGCATTACAGCCATTTGAGTTTCTTACTCTCGTTACCTATCCAGGCAGCGATCTATTTCCGGGCACTGTTGGCATTGTTGCAGATGATGGGAAGACAGTTGCGACGATTTGTGAATCCTCATAAAGACTATTATGCAAAAAATTAGACTAAGGGCATTGGAGCCGGAAGACCTTGACATGCTTTATGAGATAGAGAATGACAGGTCACTTTGGAATGTGGGTGCTACGAATGTGCCATACTCCCGTTATACACTCCATGACTATATCGCTCACTCCAGGGATGATATATACATTGACCGGCAGGTGCGCCTGATAGTGGAGAATACAGACGGGGAGGCTGTTGGTATTGCTGATGTGGTGAACTTCGACCCGCAGCACATGCGGGCAGAGCTGGGCATCGTCATCCAGTCGTCATACCGGCATCAAGGATATGCAAGTTCTGTCATTGAAGAGATGTTACATTACTCTCTTCATGTGCTACATCTGCATCAGGTGTATGTGATTGTTGATGTGATGAACGAAACAGCCCTCAAACTGTTTAACAAGTTGGAATTCAAGGAGTCAGCCACGTTGAGTGATTGGCTTTATGATGGAAGAGCGTATCATGACGCAAAGTTAATGCAAAGGATTTTATAAATTTTAACACAAATAGTTTTGCAGATATGTTTTTTCTTCATACCTTTGCACCCGCAAAACAGAAACTGGTGCGTTAGTTCAGTTGGTTAGAATGCCTGCCTGTCACGCAGGAGGTCACGAGTTCGAGTCTCGTACGCACCGCAAGAAAAGAAGCTCATTGAATAGTCGTTCAGTGAGCTTTTTGTTTAACTAAACTAATGAAGTGATGAGACGTATATTCTTTATTTTGTTGGCAGTCGTGGCATGCACAGGGTTGCAGGCGCAGTCGAAGTGTGGCATCTCTATTCTGGGTGATTCCTACAGCACTTTCAAAGGGTATGTCTTGCCGGATAGTAATTATGTATGGTATCCGCAGGAAAAAGCAGAGAACAATGACGTGCAGGATGTCCGCCAGTTGTGGTGGCAGCAGTTGATACGCCGGAAAGGATATCGTCTGTGTCAGAACAACTCTTTCTCAGGTGCCACCATCTGTCATACCGGATATGACGGGGCTGACTATAGTGACCGCTCATACTGTACCCGTCTTTGGCATTTAGGGTCACCGGATGTCATCCTTGTCTTCGGAGGAACGAACGACACATGGGCAAAGTCGCCTGTAGGAGATTTTAAATACGGCGGTTGGACGGCAAGTGACCTCTACCAGTTCCGTCCTGCCATGGCGTATGTGCTGGCTCATCTGCAGAACCGTTATCCGGGTGCGGAGATCTATGTGATTATCAATGATATCCTTTCGGAAGATATCACTGCCTCCATGAAGACGATATGCGACCATTATCAGGTGCCCTATATCCAGTTGCATGACATAGACAAACAGTGGGGACATCCTTCGCAGAAGGGAATGCGGCAGATAGCCGAGCAGGTAGGAGCAGCTCTGAGGTAGTTAGTAGCTGTTGGAATGCTTGATGCCTTGTATGTAGCACACGATGCCTGTGATGATTAAAAGCAGACCAGCAGACAACAGGAGGTTTGTGGTCTGATGCAACAGATAAGCGGCAAGTAGCAGCAACGTGCCTGCCACTACCATCAAAATTCCTATTGCGGAGACGTACTTTTTCATATAAATCGTTAAAATTTACTGCAAAGATAAGAATTTATTATTAATAATAAGGTGTATTTCGCAAATATTTTGTACCTTTGCACCCGCAATTTTGCAAAATAACAAATAATTATTTATTTTAAGTAGTATGAATCAATACGAAACCGTTTTCATTTTGACTCCCGTTTTGTCTGATGAGCAGACAAAGGAAACGGTCGCTAAGTTCAAGAAGGTCCTCACCGACAATGGTGCTGAGATCGTGAATGAAGAGGCCTGGGGATTGAAGAAGATGGCTTACGCTATTCAGAAGAAGTCTACAGGTTTCTATTTCCTGGTAGAGTTCAAGGCTGAGCCATCAGTGATTAAGACTTTGGAGACTGCTTTCCGTCGTGACGAGAAAGTGATCCGTTTCCAGACAGTGAAGTTCGACAAGTATGCTGCAGAGTATGCAGAGAAGCGTCGTAACAAATTTGGTAAAAAAGAGGAGGCATAATTATGGCACAAGAAACAGAAATCCGCTATTTGACAGCTCCTTCTATCGACACAAAGAAGAAGAAGTATTGCCGCTTCAAGAAGAGTGGTATTAAATATGTAGACTACAAGGACCCCGAGTTCCTCAAGAAGTTCCTCAACGAGCAGGGTAAGATTCTTCCCCGCCGTATCACAGGTACATCGCTGAAGTATCAGCGTCGTGTGGCTCAGGCTGTTAAGCGTGCTCGCCAGATTGCACTGCTTCCTTACGTAACTGATATGTTGAAATAAATAAGGAGGAGGACGACAATATGGAAATTATACTGAAAGAAGACATTATCGGTCTGGGATATAAGAACGATATCGTAAACGTGAAGTCTGGTTACGGTCGTAACTACCTGATTCCTCAGGGTAAGGGCGTTATTGCTTCTCCTTCTGCCAAGAAGGTTCTCGCTGAGAACCTCAAACAGCAGGCTCACAAGCTCGCCGCTATCAAGGCTGAGGCTGAGAAGAAGGGTGAGGCTATCAAAGATGTTGCTCTGTGCATCGCCGCTAAGGTGAGTGCCACCGGTCAGCTCTATGGTTCTGTCAATGCCAACATCGTTGCCGAGGAACTGAAGAAGCTGGGTCATGATATCGACCGTAAGATCATTACCATGACTGACGCTAAGACTGTTGGTGACTATGTGGCTACCGTTCACTTCCATAAGGAGGTTGAGGTTGCTATCCCTGTAAAGGTTGTTGCCGAGAATGCTCCTGCTGAGGAGAAGAAGGAAGAGGCTGCTCCTGTAGCCGAGGCACCTGTTGCTGAGGCTCCCGTTGAGGAGGCTGCTCCTGCTACAGAAGAATAACCATGCTGTAAAGCAAATCATAGTTATTATACGCAAAGAGGACTTGCCAGTGGCGAGTCCTCTTTTTTTCTACCTATAGTGACTATAGTACCTATAGTCATAAAAAAACCGCTGGATTCTCATCCAGCGGCAATTCTCTCAATTTTGTTCGAGTCTTCTGATTACTTAACGCTATCAGCAGCAACAGTGTCAACAGCAGCAGTGTCAGCGCTAGCGCTATCAACAACCTCTACTGAATCGGTGTCAACAGGAGCCTGCTGAGCCTTGTTACCACAAGAAGCGAAAGAAACAGCTACGATAGCTGCGAACATAAATACTAATTTTTTCATTTTTCTAAGCTTTTAAAATCTGTAAAACAATCATTTGTTTATTAAAACGCTGCAAAGGTAGGCATTTTTTTGATACGTTGTACTTTTTTTTGTGACTTTTTTTAGTCCTTTTTTGTAACTTTTTCGCAAAACGCTATGAATCAGCGTTTTACGAAATGTTAAAAATATTATCTTTTTTACACTTAATCGAATATTTGCTAAATTTCGCACTTTTTTAATGGAAAATGTGTACCTTTGTGGTCGTATAGTTGACACCTTATTATATATATGATAGACTCGTCGATATTCCAAGGTAAGAAAGCCGCCTATTTCACACTGGGCTGTAAGTTGAACTTCTCTGAGACATCAACCTTTGCGAAGATGTTGCAGGAAATGGGAGTGCAGACTGCCGCCAAGGGGGAGTATGCCGATATCTGCCTGATTAACACATGCTCGGTGACCGAGGTTGCTGATCATAAGTGTCGTCAGGCAATACACCGCATGGTGCGCCAGCATCCGCATGCCTTTGTGGTGGTCACTGGATGCTATGCGCAGTTGAAGCCTGATTTCGTGAGTAAGATAGAAGGTGTTGACCTGGTGTTGGGTGCCAACGAGAAGGCAAACCTGATACAGTTCTTGTCGGAAGCCTTCATCAGCCGTGAGTATGTTCCCTCCTACAAGACAGAGAAGACGAAGGATATCAAGTCCTTCGCACCCTCTTGTTCACGAGGCAACCGCACCCGTTATTTCTTGAAAGTACAGGACGGTTGTGACTATTTCTGCACTTACTGCACGATACCCTATGCCCGCGGGTTCAGCCGTAATCCCAGTATCTCCTCCCTGGTGGCACAGGCAGAGGAAGCAGCTCGTGAGGGTGGCAAGGAGATTGTCTTGACAGGTGTCAATATCGGTGATTTCGGTAAGACGACGGGAGAGCGGTTCATTGACTTAGTGAAGGCACTGGATTCCGTAGAGGGTATTCAGCGTTATCGCATCAGTAGTCTGGAACCCGACCTGTTGAGTGATGAGCTCATCGACTATTGCGCCCATAGCCGTGCTTTCATGCCCCATTACCATATTCCCTTGCAGAGTGGTAGCGATACGGTATTGAGACTGATGCACCGTCATTACGACCGTCAGTTGTTTGCCGACAAGATACAACGCATCAAGTCTGTCATGCCCGATGCCTTTATTGGTGTTGACGTGATGGTGGGGTGTAGGGGAGAGACACCGGCATGTTTTGAGGAGACCTATGATTTCCTAAGTGGTCTCGATGTGACACAGCTGCATGTCTTTCCGTATTCTGAGCGTCCGGGAACGTCAGCCCTCTCCATTCCCTATGTTGTCAGCGATGCCGACAAGAGGGTACGTAGTAAGCGGTTGCTCGACCTCTCTGACGAGAAGACCCATGCATTCTATCAGCGGTATATGGGGACAGAGGCTGAGGTCCTTTTCGAGAAAGCCCCCCGTGGTAAGGCGATGCATGGTTTCACCAGGAATTATATCCGTGTGGAACTGCCCCCCTCAGAAGTGCGTGAGGAGTATGACAACCAACTGATGACGGTGTGTCTTGGTGATTTCAATCATGATCAAACAGCATTAAAAGCGATACTCAATGGATAAGCTGGCAATAGTCATACTGAACTGGAACGGAGAGGAGATGCTGAAGAAGTATCTGCCTGCCGTCATGCAATATTCTCGTGAAGAGGCACAAATATATGTTGCGGACAACGCTTCGACAGACGGCTCCCTGAATCTGCTTGCCCAGGGATTCCCCGAGTGCAACATCATCCGACTGGAGAGGAACTGGGGCTTTGCCGAGGGCTATAACAAGGCATTGCGGCAGATTGATGCGGAATACTACCTGCTGCTGAACAGCGACATCGAAGTGACGCATCACTGGCTTACCCCCCTCGTCGAGTTCATGGATGCCCATCCTGAGGTGGCGGCATGTCAGCCCAAGCTGCTTTCTGTTTTCGACAAGGATATGTTTGAGTATGCAGGGGCGAGTGGGGGATTCCTCGACCGCTTCGGCTATCCTTTCTGCCGAGGGCGTATCTTCGACACCGTGGAACGTGACAATGGACAATATGACTATGCCACAGAAATACTATGGGCTACAGGTGCGGCTTTGATGATACGGTCGAAAGACTATTGGGAAGCGGGAGGACTTGACGGTCGTTTCTTTGCCCATAATGAGGAGATAGACCTCTGTTGGCGGCTTCGCATCCGTGGTCGTAAGATTTACTGCCTGCCCGAGAGCTATGTGTACCATGTGGGAGGCGGTACCCTGCCGAAGTCTAATCCGATGAAGACGTTCCTTAATTTCCGCAACAACCTGACGATGCTTTATAAGTGTCTTCCTGACTCAGAGCTCAGGTATGTCATGTGCTGGCGGTGGTTCCTCGATTACCTTGCCGCATGGCAGACCCTTTTGCTGAAAGGGAATTGGGGTGATTTCCGTGCCATCTACCGTGCCCGTCGCGCCTACAAGCGGTGGAAGAAGGATTTCTCCGCTGACCGCATTGCGATACAGCAGTCCAGGGTGGTGGAGGACGTTCCCGGGCAATACCATTTCTCTGTCCTCTGGCAATACTATGCAAAAGGACATAAGTTTTTTTCCGAGCTATAGAGACATTCTTGGAAAATCTTCATAGTTATATTTTGTCTTTTAAGAAAAAATTGATTACTTTTGCAAAATGAAAGGAAGTCGATAAGATCATTGATTATGTATAAGTTATCAGTTGTTGCTTCAAAGAAAAGATAAGCTATGCAGAAGATTTGTATATTCACAGGGGCGCGTCCTAATTTCGTGAAGGTGGCTCCCATCATCCGTTCCATCGAGAGAACGGAAGGTATCACCTATCAGCTGGTATATGCCGGCAGGGAGGATGACCCTACTTTGGAGGACTCGCTATTTTCCGATTTGCAGATGCCTCGTCCTGATGTGTTCCTCGGGGTGGACTGCGAGAACCTGAATGAGTTGACGGGTAGGGTGATGTCCGAGTTCGAGCAGTATCTGGAGCAGCATGAGACAGATACGGTCATCGTGGTCGACGACCTCGCCTCGACGATGGCTGCCGCTATCGTGACAAAGAAGAGAGGGTTGCGCCTGGCACATCTGGTTGCTGGTACCCGTTCCTTTGATATCCGTATGCCAAAGGAAATCAATCGGTTAGTGATAGACGGTTTGAGTGATTTACTGTTTACGGCAGGAGTCAGTTCCAACAGTATTGCGACCCGTGAGGGAGCCGAGATGCATAAGATCTATATGGTGGGTAATATCCTCATGGACTCGCTGCGTTACAACCACGACCGTTGGCAGCGTCCTGCCTGTCTGGACGGCATCGAGGATGGCAAATACCTGGTGTTCACCATCAACCGCAAGGCATTGCTTGGCGACAAAGATAATCTGCAGAAAATGCTCGATTCCATCAGAGAGGAAGCAGGGGATATCCCCGTTATTGCCCCCTTGCGCCCTTCAGTCACCTCTCAACTCTCCACTCTCAACTCTCCACTCTCAATAGTCCCCTCCCTCCCATATCTTGAGTTCGGTTATCTGACCTCCCATGCCATGGGTATCATCACCGACTCAGGAAACGTAGCAGAGGAGGCGACCTTCCATCACATTCCCTGTATCACCCTGAACAGCTATACGGAACATATAGAGACCGTGAAGCAGGGTACCAACGAACTGGTGGGTGAGGATGCGCAGAAACTGCGTGACGCATTACACCGTCTAATTGCAGGAGAGTGGAAGAGCGGTAGTCTGCCTGACCGCTGGGACGGTCGGTCGGCAGAGCGTATCGTACAGATATTACTCACCTGAGATATCATCATTTTTAGGTATTTACCAGTTCTTTTGTCGAAGAATTGAAGATTATTTCATACCTTTGCACAGAATTTGTAAATAGAATGAGATTATCTGAGCTGAAGACTGGTGATCACGGTGTCATTGTGAAGGTGCAAGGACACGGTGGATTCCGTAAGCGCATCATTGAGATGGGCTTTATCAGGGGTAAGGAGGTGGAGGTGTTGCTGAACGCTCCGCTGCAAGACCCAGTGAAGTATAAGGTGATGGGCTATGAGGTCAGTCTGCGTCGCCAGGAAGCAGAGATGATAGAGGTTATCTCCAAGGAAGAAGAGTATGTGGAGCCCTCTTCTGCATACCGTGTATCCCGTGAGGAGATAACCCCCGAGAAGCATCCCGACGACTACCTGCACCACATGGCATTGCGGGAGCACCGTACACTGAATGTGGCATTGGTAGGAAATCCCAACTGTGGCAAGACCTCCCTCTTCAATTTCGCGTCGGGTGCTCACGGTCATGTGGGCAACTACTCCGGTGTGACGGTGGATGCCTCTGTGGCACATGCCAATTATTTCGGTTATGAGTTCAACCTCACGGACCTGCCGGGAACCTACTCCCTGTCGTGTTACTCACCAGAAGAGCTTTATGTGCGTAAGCACCTCACAGAGCAGACTCCCGATGTGATTATCAACGTGATTGACGCGTCGAATATCGAGCGCAACCTCTATCTGACGACACAGTTGCTTGACATGGACCTCCCCATCGTATGTGCCCTGAATATGTATGATGAGTTTGAGCGTCGCGGTGACACCATTGACCTGCAGGTGCTGTCGACGCTCTTCGGTACGCCGATGGTACCGACCTCTTTTAAGAATGGGGAAGGGGTGCAGCAGTTGTTCCGCACCGTTATAGAAGTCTATGAGGGTGTGAATACGACAGCCCGCCATATCCATATCAACTATGGTCACGAGATAGAAGACGGCATACGTCATATCCAGAAGTTCCTGAAGCCAGACGCATCCATCCATCCCCGCTATTCCACCCGTTATGTCGCCTTGAAGCTCCTGGAGCACGACACCGATATCGTGCGGTTCATCCATGAGAAAGCGGGAGAGCGGAGCAAGTCCATTCTGGTGGAGCGTGACAAGTCGGCAGCGCGTGTCTATGAGGAGACGCTGACAGACTCGGAGACTGCCATCATGGATGCGAAATACGGTTTTATCAATGGTGCGCTGAAAGAGGCAGGGTTTATGACGGGTGATAAGCGGGACACCTACCGTACCACCCATCTAATCGATAATATCCTGTCGAACCGCTATTTGGGCTTCCCCATATTCTTCGCCATCCTCTTCCTGATGTTTGAGACGACCTTCGTCCTCGGGCAGTATCCGATGGACTGGATAGAGATGGGGGTGGAGAGACTGGGCGATTTCATCAGCAACAGGATGCCGGACGGACCGTTACGCTCCATGCTGGTAGACGGTATCATCGGCGGTGTCGGTGCCGTCATCGTCTTCCTGCCGCAGATCCTGATACTCTATTTCTTCATCTCACTGATGGAGGACTCCGGCTATATGGCTCGTGCTGCCTTCATCATGGATAAGATGATGCATGGCATGGGGCTGCATGGCAAGTCGTTCATCCCATTGGTGATGGGTTTCGGCTGTAATGTGCCGGCGGTGATGGCGACACGCACTATCGAGAGCCGCCGCTCACGGCTTATCACCATGCTGATCCTGCCCTTTATGTCATGCTCGGCACGTCTGCCCATCTATATCATGATTACGGGAACCTTCTTCGCCGTGGAGTACCGCTCATGGGTGATGCTGTCACTCTATGCCGTCGGTATCGTGACAGCGGTCATCGTCAGTAAGATATTCTCCACCATCGTCATCAAGGGCGAGGACACCCCTTTCGTGATGGAACTGCCTCCTTATCGCTGGCCGACGGCGAAGGCTATCGGAAGACATACGTGGGAGAAAGGTAAGGAGTACCTCAAGAAGATGGGTGGTATCATCCTCGTGGCAAGTATCATCGTATGGGCATTGGGCTATTTCGGACCGATGGGTGTGGCACCCTCCATGGAGGAGTCGTATATCGGACGGATGGGACAACTTATCGCCCCGCTATTCACTCCGCAGGGTTTCAACTGGCAGTTGGACGTGTCGCTGATAGCAGGAGTGGGTGCCAAGGAGATTGTTGCCTCGACGATAGGAGTGTTGGGCGGACTGGACGGCTTGACACCTCTGGTTGCCTACTGCTATCTGCTCTTTGTACTGCTCTATTTCCCCTGTATTGCCACCATCACTGCCATCAAGCACGAGACGAGTTCATGGAAATGGGCACTCTTCGCAGCATGCTATACCACTGTCCTGGCATGGTTCGTCAGTGCCGTCGTATACCAGATAGGCAGTCTGTTCGTGTGATTATTCGTGGTGATACGGTTCACCTTTGATGATGGTGCAGGCACGATAGATCTGCTCCGTAAAGGTGAGGCGTATCATCTGATGACTGAAGGTCATCTTCGATAAGCTGAGTTGTTCGTTGGCACGTGCATATACGGCAGGAGAGAAACCGTAGGGACCTCCGATGACGAAGACGAGGCGGCGTGCCGTGTTGCGCTTCTGCTCCAGCCAGCGGGCGAACTCCACGCTGCGGAACTCCTTGCCATGCTCATCGAGCAGCACTACCGTGTCGGAAGGTTGCAGTTGTTTGAGAATCAGTTCCCCCTCCGCCTGTTTCTGCTGTTCCTCCGTCAGACTCTTCGTGTTCTTGAGTTCGGGGATGGTCACCACCTCAAAGGGCATGTAATGATTGATGCGCTCCACATAATCATTGATGCCCGCTATAAAATGCTTGTTGACAGTCTTACCGACCTGTAGTAGTAGCGTCTTCATCGTCACTTTCTATCGCATAGATGCTCTTGCCGTGGTGTACCGGGCAGAGCGTCTCGTTCTTGTCGATGGGCGGATATTCGTCACGACGCTTCGGATTCATCGGGAACCATCCCTTCTGTACCCGTTTCTTCTGGGAGAACAGCTCACCGATGCCCCAGAGTGCGGAGGCGCCAAAGACTCCGATGACTGCGGAGAGGATGGTGTTCTCGATGAAGAGGGCAGCGATGATACATGCGATGCCTATCAACAGATAGACAACCCAGGGTCGGGTGCCCCAGCGATACTCCGTCTTAATGACGATAGGGTGCCATATTCCGATGGTCAGGAAAGTACAAACAGCAATAATGATACCTGTGAAATACATATCTTTCTTTTTTTACTTTTTTATTCTTTTACCTCGTAGAGTGGAATCCTTCCAGGTTCTCGTATCTATGCTGCATCATCCGTTTGTAGATGTTACGCATCCAGTACGGATTGGCAAGCGTGAAGGCAAGACCGATGACGATCATGACGATGAAGGCGACCGTCTCGTCGAAGAGTGCCTGAAGAACCAGGACCAATGTGACGGGAACGAAGAAGACGATGAGCTCGATAACCAGCTGGAGCTTGTTCTCGAACTGGTTCTTACCCGTTATCTTGTCGTTCAAGGGCAGTGTCGTCTTGTTCCATACCGCCAACTGGAAGAGCAGGCAGTATTCCGGTCCTGTGGTGATCAGCAGGTAGGCGAGTACCATCAGCAGGGAGAACTTGCCAGAGATGATAGGAGGCAGCAGCAACAGGAAGGGCAGCAGGACGATGGCGCAGTAGAAATAATACTTCGCACGCAGCAGGGTGAGGATATTCTCCTCATGCACCATCAGCAGGTCGATATAGTTACCTTCCGGTCCCATCACCTTCACCAGGTTGACGGCACCGAAGAACACGAAGCAGTAGAGACACCAGATGTTACGGGCGAAGTTGCCGGTATAGGCATCCGTATAGGCTATCATCAGGGACAGCATGGTGATGATGGCGACACCCTGGATGAAGCGGGTGCGTATCGCCTTGTTGCGCATCGTACTCTTGATCTCCAGTTTGAGGTACTCACCGATCTGTCCGAAGCGGTTGAGAGCCGCAAACTCCGAGACGTGTCTCAGCTTGGTCTTCTCCTGTTTCGATATCTCATCATGGATCAGGCGCATCTGCAGGGTGCGGTTGATGATGAAAAGGACTGCGAACAGGACGATGAAGAGAGCGAAAGCATACCATGTGAAGCCATGTTCCCCGATGAAATCGAATATCTGGTCGAACAGTTTTTCCGCCGACTTGTCGGACAACAGGAAGAGAGGTACGATGAAAGCGCCATAGACGACGGCAGGCAGAGCCCACCAGAATAGGCTCTTGTTCACCAGTGTACGCACCAGCAGATACCACTGGCTGTTGGTCAGTATCATCAGATGGAGCAGGATCAGCATAGCCAGTCCCTCTAAGAAGGTCATGCTGCCACAGACACAGATGAAGGTGTAGGGCAGGAATAGCGACATCCAGATGAGGTTGCTGCTATCGAAAAGCTGAGACACCAGGAAACAGTCTACCGCCGTATACTTGCTGATAGGCATCAGCAGATAAGGTTTGACGAGCATGACCGGTGTCTGTTGCGCCATGAAGCGTCCGAAGAAATCAAAGATCAGGATGAAGGGGAGGACGAAAAACAACATCTGGTACTCATCCTCGGTAGCGGCTACCCATCCTAAGAAAGTACCGATGGCAATAAAATATACCACGAAGAAGGCGAGTGCCAGATAGGCAAAGAACTTACCATACTGGTTCGCCTCAAACATCACATTACGTTCATCGCTTAACTTCTTGTTCTTACGAAGCAAGCGGTACAGTTGTATTCTTGATAAACTCATCTCAAAACTCTCCACTCTCCACTACCTCAAGTCTATGATCTCAGCGTTAGGGTAGGACTTGGGGTTGAAACGGAATACCCCCTCAGACAGGTTTGCCGTCTTGAAGTTCGACACATTGATGGTCGTCCACTGCTTGTTCTGTAACATACGGATCTGGGAAGGCACGTAAGTCTTTTTGTTGATGGTGATGACCATCTCAGAGATACTCTTCCCCTTGCCTTTCAATGTCACGATGTAGCTGTTCCCGCTCTTTGTCATCGTAGCGGCATATCCCTGTTTATACATATAGATGAAGTTATAGGGATTGATCGCCTGCAGGTCGGCGGCAGATGGCGTGTTGACATTCACCTCGTCATTCTGCCTGACATACGTCCATTGCGTCTTACCGTCAAACCACACGACAGCCTCATGGGTCGTCGCATGGAACTTCCGTCCTTTGATGTCTATCGTCCCACTCGTACTGCCATACTGCTTACTGCTGATGGTGAAAGATGCCTGTACCCCCTTTTTGTAGGAGACCACACCGGCAGTCTTGTCCAGCACCTGTTGTGCCGTTTGTCCGTACGCAGTGAGAAATGAGAAATGAGAAGTGAGAAATGCCATGAGCACCATCACTTTCGTTACCCTGTTGAAATATACTATCTTCTCCATTGACTTAAAAGATTTTCCAGACTAGACTCATCCTGTATCAATACCTCACGAGGCTTGGAACCATGGGCGGCACCGACGACACCCGCCTTCTCCAGCTGGTCCATCAGTCGTCCGGCACGGTTGTAGCCGATAGCGAACTTACGCTGTATCAGACTCGTCGACCCACTCTGGTTGATGACGATCAGGCGGGCGGCATCCTCAAACATCGGGTCGAGGTGCTGCATATCCACATCGGCAGCCTCACCCATCTCGTCGTCCGGCATATCCGGCTCAGGCAACTCAAAGGCAGAGAGGTAGCCCTGCTGCTGTGCGATAAACTGGTTGATGCGCTCCACCTCAGGAGTATCCACGAAGGCACACTGTACACGGACAGGCTCGCCGCCGTTGAGATACAGCATGTCGCCTCGTCCTATCAGCTGCTGGGCACCCGGTCGGTCGAGGATGGTGCGTGAGTCAATCATGGCACCCACACGGAAGGCGATACGGCTTGGGAAGTTCGCCTTGATGGTACCTGTGATGATATTCGTGGTAGGACGCTGGGTGGCGATGATCATGTGGATGCCCACGGCACGTGCCAGCTGGGCGATACGGGCGATAGGAAGCTCCACCTCCTTGCCTGCCGTCATGATCAGGTCGCCGAACTCATCAATGATAACCACGATATACGGCATGTACTTATGCCCTTTCTCCGGGTTCAGCTGCCGTTCGATGAATTTCTTGTTGTATTCCTTGATGTTACGCGCCTGTGCGATCTTCAGCAGGTCGTAACGGGTATCCATCTCCTTACACAGGGAGTTGAGGGTGTTCACCACTTTCTTGACATCGGTGATGATAGGTTCTGCGTCATCATCAGGAATCTTGGCAAGGAAATGGTTCTCGATGCTGGAGTACACGCTGAACTCCACCTTCTTCGGGTCGACGAGGACGATTTTCAGTTCTGCAGGGTGCTTCTTATATAATAAGGAGGTGATGATGGCGTTCAGTCCCACAGACTTACCCTGACCCGTGGCACCGGCAACGAGCAGGTGAGGTGCTTTGGCAAGGTCGAACATAAACACCTCGTTGGTAATCGTCTTACCTAACGCACACGGCAGTTCCATCGTCGTCTCCTGGAATTTCTTCGAGTTGAGAATCGATTCCATCGACACGATGCTGGGTTTCGCATTCGGCACCTCAATACCGATGGTACCCTTGCCGGGGATAGGAGCGATGATACGGATACCCAGGGCAGAGAGGCTCAGGGCGATATCGTCCTCCAGGTTACGGATGCGGGAGATACGCACGCCAGGGGCAGGTGTTATCTCATAGAGGGTGATGGTAGGACCGACGGTCGCCTTGATGCTGCTGATCTCCACACCGAAGTTACGCAGCACGTCGACGATGCGGTTCTTGTTTGCCGTCTGTTCCGCCATGTCGATATACGGTTTGCCGTCATCATCATATTTCTTCAGCAGGTCGAGGGTCGGGTAGTGGTAGTTCTCCAAGTCACGCTTGGGGTCATACGGTGTCGTGATGTCCCCATACTCACCCACCAGGTTCTTGCCGCTCGCCGTCTCCTCTTTCTCTCCGGTCTCCACCGTCATCACCACCCCCGTCTCATCGGCAGGAGCCTTGATGACAGGCTCTTGCGGAGTGAAAGGCTTCGTGGTGACCACAGGTGTCTCGTCGACGAACTCCACGGTCTGTTCCTGCGGGTCGTCGAAGACAGTAGGATCCTCCAGTGTCTCTATCTTCTGCTTGTCATCGTCCGGCTCCCCTTTCCCGATATTTATCTCCATCGGAATCTTCTTCAGGTAGCGGAGCGGGTTGAACAGCTTGCGGATGATGAAGATTGTCTCTGCGCTAAGGTAGATCAGGAAAGCGATGGCGGTGACCCCTAACAGGAAGGTGAGACCCGGTACGCCGACCAGTCCCTCGATGAGTTCGCAGATTGCCAGTCCATGGTCACCTCCCGGGTTGAAATGGGCATCCGTGAAGAAAGGAGTCAGGAATTTGGCGAAGGTCACCGATGACCATACCATGACCACACCTATTCCCAGGAACCATTTCAGCAGGTTTACCTTATACGCCCTCATCAGGTTGACGGCGATGAGCAGCAGGAATACCGGTATCAGGAAAGCCGGCAGTCCAAAGCAGTGCTTGATAAAGAACCATGCGCTGTAAGCCCCCAGTGAGCCGCAGGAGTTCTGGAACTCGCCGTTCTGGTTGAGGACTTCCCCCTCTTTCGGGGCATCTATCATGCTCTGGTCAGCGGCACCTGTCGTCAGGTACGAGATAAATGCCCAGATGAGATAGCCTGCGACGAACAACAGCATGAATCCCAGGAAGAAATTCAGCCGTTCGTTATGGAATATCTTGTCAATGCCGATAGCCTCCTTAAAAGAGGTCGTATTTGTTGCTTTCTTTTTCTTTGCCATATAGAATCTTATAAATAATGTGCAAAAGTAATTGAAAAATCTCAGAAATCGCCATAAAATCGTCTTTTTTTTGTATTTTTAATTGTATCTTTGCACCTTGAAAACAAAAGCGTGATGAAAAAGATTCTATATAGCCGGTACGACAAGACGAAAATCAGTGCCTTGCCAAGGGTCGTTTTCGGAGGTCGTGTCATCGTCGTCATCACCGAGAAAGAGGCTGAGAAAGCGGTGGATTTCCTCCTTACACAGCCAGTCCTCGGCATTGATACTGAGACGCGTCCCTCCTTTAAGAAGGGCAGGATAAACCAGGTGGCGCTCCTGCAGGTATCCACCCATGAGGTATGTTTCCTGTTCCGTCTGAACCTGATAGGCATGTCACCTGCCGTCATCCGTCTGCTGGAGGACAAGACCGTCCCCAAGATAGGGCTCTCCCTGCATGACGACCTGATGATGTTAGGAAAACGGGGCGATTTCAACCGGGGTTATTTCATAGACCTGCAGGATAAGGTGAAGGAGATAGGCGTGGAGGACATGAGTCTTCAGAAGCTCTTTGCCAATTTCTTCGGTCAGCGGATCAGTAAGCGCGACCAGCTCTCCAACTGGGAGTCGGACGTGTTGAGTGACAAGCAGAAGCTCTATGCGTCAACCGACGCATGGACCTGCATCCTGATCTATGAGGAGCTGCTCCGGTTAGAGCAGACAGGCGATTACGAACTGATAAAAGTGGAGCATGATATACAAAAAGATACAGTTACGGAGGGGTAAGGAAGAGAGTCTGAAGCGTTTCCACCCCTGGGTGTTCTCCGGTGCCATCCAGCGTATGGATGACGGTATCCAGGAGGGAGAGTTAGTGCGTGTCGTCACGAATGAGGGCGATTTCATCGCTGTGGGTCATTACCAGCAAGGCTCTATTGCCGTCCGTGTCCTGACCTTCTCCGATGTGGAGGTCGACCGTGCGTTCTGGTATTCCCGTCTGCAATCGGCACTGCAGATGCGCCTTGCCATCGGTATTGCCGACAATCCGCAGAACAACACCTACCGTCTGGTGCATGGGGAGGGCGACCATCTTCCCGGTCTGATCATCGATGTCTATGGTCAGACAGCGGTGATGCAGGCCCATTCCATCGGTATGCACCTGATGCGCAGGGAGATAGCCCAGGTACTCGTAGAGGTGATGGAATCGCGTGTCTCCCACATCTATTATAAGAGTGAGACCACACTGCCCTTTATGACGGAGGACGACATGAACGGTTTCCTGTATGGGGGCAGCAACGATAATATCGCCTTGGAGAACGGACTGAAATTCCGGGTAGACTGGCTCAAAGGACAGAAGACAGGGTTCTTCGTCGACCAGCGGGAGAACCGTTCACTGCTGGAGCGGTATGCCAAGGGCAAACGGGTGCTGAACATGTTCTGCTATACCGGCGGTTTCTCGTTCTATGCCATGCGTGGCGGTGCGGAACTGGTACACTCCGTTGACAGCTCGGCGAAAGCGATTGCGCTGACCCGGGAGAATGTGGAGCTGAACTTCCCGGGCGATGCCCGTCATGAGGCATATTGTGAGGATGCCTTCAAGTATTTGGAGAAGGCAGGTTCCAATTACAACCTCATCATCCTCGACCCGCCGGCGTTCGCCAAGCACCGTGGTGCCCTGCATAACGCCCTGAAGGGCTATACCCGATTAAACCAGAAGGCTTTCGAGAAGATAGAGAAAGGGGGCATCCTCTTTACCTTCTCCTGTTCGCAGGTGGTGACGAAAGACCATTTCCGCAATGCGGTATTCACGGCGGCAGCCCTTGCCAAGCGGAAGGTGCGTATCCTGCACCAGTTGCACCAGCCTGCCGATCATCCTATTAATATCTATCATCCGGAAGGAGAATACCTGAAGGGACTGGTGCTTTATGTTGAGTAAAGTAAAAGATTATATTAAAAAGCATAATCTTCTCAATAGCAACGATTTATATCTTGTAGCATTGAGTGGTGGGGCAGACAGTGTCGCCTTGCTCTTACTTCTCGATGAAATGGGTTGTCAACTGCATGCCGTCCATTGTAACTTCCATCTTCGCGGGGAGGAGTCGGACAGGGATGAGCGCTTCTGTGAACAACTCTGTCAGCAGAAAAATATCCCGTTCCATCGCATTCATTTCGATACGATGACCTATGCGGAAACCCATCAGGTCAGCGTTGAAATGGCAGCGCGTGAGCTCAGGTACCGTTATTTCGAGCAGCTCCGGAAGGATATCGGGGCAGCGGGTGTCTGTGTGGCGCATCACCGGGATGATACGGTGGAGACGGTGATCCTGAACCTCGTCCGTGGGACGGGACTCCGTGGACTGACTGGTATCCAGCCCAAGAACGGGAATATCCTGCGCCCGCTGCTGGGAGTCTCCAGGGCAGAGATAGAAGAGTACCTGCGGAAAAAGGGACAGGAATACGTCACCGACCATACCAATCTGGAGACTGACGTACTCCGTAATAAAGTCCGTTTGCAGGTCATCCCGCTCCTGCGACAACTGAATCCTGCGGTCTCGGAGAACATACAGCGTACGGCGGAGAACCTTTCGGATGCGCAGGCTGTCCTGGATGCCGTGATGCTTCCGTATCAGCATGTTAAGGAATTGGATTTGAGTCAGTTAACAGATACTGCTTCAAGAGAATATATCACCTTTGAATGGCTTAAAAACTACGGTTTCAACGGGGCGCAGGTACGACAGATATTAACGGCTGAGACGGGTAGGGTGTTCTCCTCGCCCCAGGGCTATGACGTGCTGGTGGACAGAGGACATTTGCTGGTGGAATCCTCGTTGAAACCGATGAAAAATCTGCGGATACCCGAAGAGGGCACCTATGTACTCGACGACCAGACGAGAATTTCGGTGAAAAGAGAACCCGTATGGATATCGAGAGATGCCGCTGTGGCAACCGTCGATGCCTCCAGGGTGCGCTTCCCCCTGACCGTCAGACGGGTAGAGGAGGGTGACTGGATGATCCCCTACGGGATGGAGGGTCGTAAACTGCTGAGCGACCTGATGACCGACCGTAAGATGACCGTTTTCGAGAAACGCCGTCAGTTGGTGGTCGTCGACGGAGAAGGTAACGTGGTCTGGTTGGTGGGCATCCGT
>Ga0326511_10000115_pt1 | contig 60444 bp, 52 predicted proteins | sample 0_2496_0518_D_FD_203701 | JGI IMG/M metagenome (GOLD analysis project Ga0326511, IMG submission 203701) | Bovine rumen microbial communities from UC Davis, California, United States - 0_2496_0518 | ecosystem: Host-associated > Mammals > Digestive system > Stomach > Rumen | place: USA... | reverse complement strand
GAAAACAATCCGCTCTGCATCAGCGCAAACGCGGTCGACGAGCCGACAAAACCACATCCCACAACAGCTGCTTTCCTTGTATTCACTTCTCTCATAACTGCCTCCCGAAGACCTCTGTCTTCCTCATGCTGCGGAATTCATATCGATATTACCCGGTAGAATTCCTCATGAATGTTTACTCATTGCTGTCCTTGATTACAAGAAGAATATAACATCTGATTACTGCTCGAACCTTGATTTCAGTCAAACTATAGCACGTTTGATAGGAAAATTCCAGTGGATTCATTATAATGGTTTTTTTCTTACATAATTTTTTTCATCTTATTTGAGAGATGATTGTCTATTGAGAGTTAATTGCCTATTGAGAGTTAATTGCCTATTGAGAGTTAATTGTGGGCATCGAAAAATGTTTTATAACCGCGACCCGATGCCCGGATTTGATGTCCGGATTAAATTCCGGCATCGAAAAATGGTTCAGAATCGCGACCCGATGCCCGGATTTGATGTCCGGATTAAATTCCGGCATCGAAAAATGGTTCAGAATCGCGACCCGATGCCCGGATTTGATGTCGGCATCGGAATCAACTTGCTTGGAAGAATTCGATGCAGCAAACTGGGGAAATTGTTCAGAATGTGCATCGATATAGAAGAAAAAAGGAAATATCGATGAATCGCTTTAAAATTGCTGAGAAAAATACATCGATTTGAATATTTTTGAATGATGATCGATGCCGACAGGAATTGATAGCATCAAAATAAAAGAGAACCTGCATCGATCGATGCCGAAGAAGATCTTAATTGATGAAAGCCTTGACAGTCATATGAAATTTGACATCGCCAATCAATCCTTCGTCTCCATCATAACGAGGATCCCCTCCGCGTATGACACAACGGCAGTCTCCGCCACGATCTCATTACTTACAGCGAGTCCGCCATCACCCTGGAACAACTCCGCGTGCGAAAGCGAGTACTTAAAACCGGTGAACGTCACATCCTTAACCGGTCCGCGAACCGGCATGAAAGACACAAAACCGCCGTACTGCTCCGACCTGCGGATCGTAAAATGCCGCTCCGGCATCAACGTGATCCGGTTATACGCATCGACGATGATGCCCGTGATACCGCGTTCAAAGAACTTACACAGATCAAAAATATTTGCCATCGTGTGATCCAGGCGCGTGCCGGTCGCGCCGAAGAGTACTGCCTCCGTGGCGCCGATCGCGATCGCTTTCTCCACGGCGATATCGGTATCGGTCATATCCTTCTCCGGACGGTACAGCGCAATGCTTGCCTCTGGCGCACTCTCCCTGCCGGAATCCAGCGTGCCCTCTTTGGCACTGTCGAAATCACCGACAATATGATCCGGTGTGATTTTTTCCCTGAGGCAGAACTCCAGCCCCTTATCCGCGGCGATGACCGCATCCGGCGGGAAAGCCCCTCTATACTTTCGAAACGTCTCCGCATCGATCGTTCCGCCCGAAATGATATAGACTCTCATGAGTATTTTCGTCTCTCCTGTTCCTTCAGTTCCAGATAGAACCTTCGATAATTCTCATAACGTTCCGGCGCGATCCTGCCTTCCGCGAGCGCGTCCTTGACGCCGCAGTCCGGTTCGCTGATGTGCGAGCAGCCCTGGAAACGGCAGTATTTCTCATGCTCCGCAAATTCCGGGAAACAATACTGCAGTTCCTCCGGTTTCATCGACGGAATATCCAGCGACGTGAAGCCCGGTGTGTCGCAGAAAAACGTCTCTTCCCCGCAGTCGATGAGTTGGGAATGGCGCGTTGTATTCTTGCCGCGCTTTAGCTTCGTGCTCAGCTCGCCGGTCTCCATAACCACTTCCTTCTGCATCAGATTCGTGACCGTCGATTTTCCGGCTCCGGAAGGTCCCGCGATCACGGTCGTTTTTCCATGGAGGCGACTTTTAAGTTCCTCAGTACCCTCATTATTTCCCGCACTGATCACCAGCACATCGTAGCCGCAGGAGGAATAGATCTCTTTCCAGTGCTCTGCTTCGGCGCTGTCCACGAGGTCACTTTTATTGAAGCATACAAAAACAGGAACACCCTGATGTTCCATCATAACGAGGAAGTGATCCAGCAGCGTTCCGTCCGGGTCGGGACTGCGCAGAGCGAAGAAGACCATTGCCTGGTCTACATTTGCCACCGCCGGGCGGATCAACTCGTTGGTACGGGGATAGATCTCGACCAGATTGGCCTTTTTCTCCTTCTCATCCAGCACTTCGATGCGCACGCGGTCGCCTACAAGAGGCTTCTGCCTGTCCTTGCGAAATATTCCTTTTGCCTTACATTCATAAGTGCCGGATTCTACTGTGGACACATAGTAGAACCCGGCAATACCTTTAATTATTCTGCCATTCATTCAGTTTTTTACTCTTCTGTGAAGGTAACGTTCGGATAACGCGCAATCAATACGCCATCCTCGTATACGTTGATCGTTCCCACATCGCCGGAATCACTGACGATCGGATCGGTGTAGTTGCCGTCTCCCCACGGATCTGAGCCCTCATAGAAGGTCGTTACCTTATCGCCCTGAACGAGTTCGAGCTTGACCGTTCCGCCGTTGTAACCGGACGGTTTGGAAAGCGGACTGTAGCATACGTATCTGCCGCTGCCGCCCTGGTTGACCGTTACGGTGACGCTTGTCGTTGTCTTGTCGATCTGTGTGCCGGAAGCGGGATCGGTTCCGATTACTTCTCCGACACCGACATCATTGGCACTTCCGCCGACGATCGTATAATTTACAGCCATACTCTGCAGCGTTGCCTCGGCATCTGCCTGAGCCATTCCGCGCAGTTCAGGAATTACAACGTTGTTCTCCGCAGTATTCGGACCCTTGCTTACGACCAGAGTGACCGTGGAACCGGCTGCAACCATCGAGCCCTCGCCCGGATTTACAGAAATGACCGTACCGATCGCAACGTTATCATCATACTCAAGCTGTACGCCTGCTACGAGACCCGCAGCAGTGAGAGCATTCTCCGCATCCGCCTGTGCCGCGCCTGTGAGGCCGCCCGGGATCTGAACATCCGCCTTACCGGAACTTACGATTACTTCAAGCGTCGTATTGACCGGAACTTTGGACCCGACTTCTACGCCGTCAATGCGGATAACCACGCCCTGTGCGTACTGATCGGATGCTTCCTGTGCCTTCTCATGTACACCGAGTCCGCTCTTATTGGCGGCAGCTGTTGCCTCTTCGAGAGTCATGCCGGTGAGATCCGGAACATCGACATCGGTCGGATTTTCGGAAACCACACTGGTAGAAGAAGAAGCGCTGGTCGAAGCACTCTTATTGCCAAAACTGAAGATACCTGCCATTCTGCCGATGAACAGAATCAGGACGATAATGATGATCGCTCCGACCGCAAAGCCGAGGATCGTAAGGATCTTCTCGAGCGCAGAAGCACCACCCTCGTCTTCATCATCGTCATCGTCGTCATCATCATATTCGTCTGTATCGTAATCCTCGTCTCGCTTTCTGCGGCGATCCTCCTCTTCCCGTCTGCTTCGACGGTCATCCGCTTCATACGGACGTTTTTCTCCCTGCTGATGACGAATTGCCTCCGTCTCATCGTCGGAGAGCTGCACGGTGGAAGCGTGCGCGCTGAGCGGCTCGATAACGACAAAGTTGCCCTGCGGGTCGATCAGCGATCTCTTCAGATCATCGATCATAGAGCCGACATTCTGGTACCGGCGGTCAGGGTTCTTCTGCGTACATTTGAGAATGATCTGCTCCAGAGAATACGGAAGATCCGGCGTATAGATTGACGGCGGAACGATCTCCTCCTGCAGATGCTTGATCGCGATGGACACGGTGGTGTCACCGTCGAACGGCACACGGCCTGTAACCATCTCGTACATGGTGATACCCAGCGAATAGATATCGCCGCGGGCATCGGAATAGCCGCCTCTTACCTGCTCCGGAGAGCTGTAGTGAACGGATCCCATGACGTTGGCCGTGATCGTATTGGAATTCATCGATTTCGCGATACCGAAGTCGGAAAGTTTGACCTTGCCGTCGGTGGAAATGATGATATTCTGCGGTTTTACATCTCTGTGAATGATGCCGCGGTTATGTGCCGCTTCCAGTCCCAGAGAAGCCTGAATGGCGATACTGGTCGCTTCCTTCACGCTCAGTTTGCCCTTCTTGGCAATATAGTTCTTGAGGGTAATTCCCTCGATCAGTTCCATAACGATGAAGTAAAGGCCCCTATCCTCTCCTACATCATATACATTTACTACATTCGGATGAGACAGCTTGGCCGCTGCCTGTGCCTCTTTCGTAAATTTGGAAACGAAGCTGGTGTCCTCGCGGAATTCGGCCTTCATGACCTTGACCGCAACCAGACGGTTCAGCTTACGATCCTGTGCCTTGTATACGTCCGCCATTCCGCCGGAACCGATACGAGACATGATTTCGTAGCGTTCGCTTAATATAACTCCTTCTTTTAACATCCTCTCACCTCGTCAAGCTGCTTTTCAAGCTGCGTTTATACTTCCACAACAATGACGGCAATGTTATCCAGGCCGCCGTTGGCATTCGCTTCATCAACAAGTGCTTTTGCCTTGTCCTCAACTTCTGTATCGTTAAGGATCGCGAAAATGCGACTGTCTTCCACCATATTGGTCAGGCCGTCCGAACACATCACGATCTTATTGCCCTCTTCCATCTTCATGTCGAAGAAGTCGATCCTGACTTCATCGGCCGTTCCGACAGCGCGGGTGATGATGTTCTTGTCCGGGTGGCGTCTGCCCTCCTCCGGTGTAAGCTCCCCAAGTCTTACCATTTCGGCGATCAGCGAATGATCCTGTGTGATCTGATTCAGAGCATCCCCTGCCATATAGAGGCGGGAGTCTCCTACATTGGCTACGTATGCGTAGCCGCCAACCAGTGTGCAGACAACCATGGTCGTTCCCATTCCGGCCATGGAAGTGTCGTCGCGTGCCTGCTTCAAAACTTCACGGTTTGCTGCTTCTACTGCGTTGCGCATGATCTTAACCGGATTGAAATTTTTGTCCTGACGGACGCTCTCCACAACAACAGAGACTCCGTAACGTGAAGCGAAGTCTCCTGCATTGTGTCCGCCCATTCCATCTGCGACCACGAACAGGTTCGGAAGGTTTCCGACCGGTTCTTCAGATACATAGATGAAATCCTGGTTCATCTGTCTTTTCTGGCCGATATCGGTTGCAGAAAATACTTTCATATAGATTTCTCCTGACTATCATCAAGATAGCTCTTGCGTAATTGGCCACAAGCGCCGTCAATATCAGCGCCCATTTCCCTTCTTATAGTAACATTTATCCCATATTTTTCAAGCTTATTTTGGAAACTGTATACAATATCGCGCTCCGAACGCAAAAAATTTCTCTCCTTTACGGGGTTGACGGGAATAAGATTTACGTGGCAGTTCAGACCGCGCAGAAGGCCCGCCAGCTCCGCGGCATCCTCTTCCGAGTCGTTCTGATCCTTCGCGAGGGCGTACTCGAAGGTAAGCCTTCGTCCCGTCCTTTCGAAATAATACCGGCAGGCATCGATGATCTCGGCGATCGAATATTTATTCGCAACAGGCATCAACTTCCTGCGTTTCTCATCGTTCGGCGCGTGAAGAGAGATCGCCAGCGTCACGGACAGATCCTCGTCGGCGAGTTCCTTCATCTTCGGCACGATCCCGCAGGTCGAGATCGTGATATTGCGCTGGCTGATGTTGAGGCCGCCTTCCATGCTGGCAAGGCGTACGAAGCGCACGATGTTGTCATAATTGTCCATCGGTTCGCCGCTGCCCATAATAACAACGTTCGATACCCGTTCGCCCGTTATTCTCTGGATCTGATAGATCTGCTCCAGGATCTCGGAGGCGGTCAGGCTCCTGACCAGTCCGTCCAGCGTCGACGCGCAGAAACGACAGCCCATGCGGCAGCCGACCTGTGAAGAAACGCAGACAGAATTGCCGTGCTTGTACTGCATCCAGACACTCTCGATCACGTTGCCGTCCCGAAGGGCGAAGAGGTACTTCCTCGTGCTGTCGATCTTCGAGATCCGCTCCTGTACCACCTTCAGCGTGGTGAGCGGATACTGCGCGGAAAGTTTTTCCCGGAGCGCTTTGGAAAGCGTGGTCATCTCATCATAGGATTCGACCCGCTTGTCATGCAGCCAGCCGAAGAGCTGCTTCGCGTGGAATGGCTTTTCACCCATGGATACCAGCAGGTCCTTCAGTTCGCCGGGCATCATCGATTTGATATCGATCGCTGCCCCCGATGCAATGGGCGCCGCAGTCCCCGGTGCTGCATCGATCGCAGCCGCCGATGCAGTCTCGCCGGTGCTTGTTGTACTATTCCTGTCTGTCATCATGCGTTTTCTCCGTTTTTTCTGAACCTGGCAAAAAAGAAGCCGTCACAGGGATGAACGCCCGGAAGGAGCTGCAGCATGCAGCCTTCCGCATCATCTTTCAGTTCCTCCGGCAGAAGCGGTGCCAGTTCCACGCCTGTGAGCGGGAAATTCCGAAGAAGCCAGTCGACGGTGTCCGCATTCTCCGCTTTCCCGATGGTGCAGGTCGAGAAAAGAAGCGTTCCGCCCGGCTTTACATAGGCAGCGGCATTCGTCAGGATCTGCCGCTGCAGGTCAACGAGCGCTCTCTGATTCTCCTCATCGGCTCTGTATTTGATGTCCGGTTTCCTGCCGATAACACCGTAGCCGGAACAGGGCACGTCGGCGATAACGACATCGAACGCCTCGACGCTCTCCTCATCCCGAACGGTCGCGTCGAAGCACTCCGGGCGGATCAGCTCCGCGTGGCAGCGCTCGATATTCTGCCTGATCAGTTCCATCTTGAACGGCGTCAGGTCTCTCGATACTACCTCTCCTCTTCCGCAGAGAAGATCGGCCGCCAGAAGGCTCTTGCCGCCCGGTGCCGCGCACAGATCAAGGACTCTGTCGCCGGCTTTGATCCCCGCCGCGCGGACCGCCAGCTGCGAACTCACATCCTGCACGACGATTTTTCCCTCTCTGAAGGCCTCAAAGCCCTGCGGATCTCGCATTCCGGCAAGATTCCACGCGTTCTTCACATATGCCGCCCCCGCTGCAAAAACGTCGTTGTCCGTCAATTCCTTCAGGATCTCCGCCGTCACAGTGCTGTCCAGCTCGTCACGATACGGATGCTCATGCCCGTCATCCGGCAGTTCTTCTGCCGCCTTCCGTGCCTGACCGTCATTCCGGAAGCGGACAGTCAGCGGCCTTTCCTTCAGGAAAGAAGCGCAGATCTCCTCGGTCTTCTCCCGGCCGTACTCAGCGATCCACTTCGCCGACAGATATTGCGGCATCGAATAAGCCACTTCGAGATATTTCGGAAAATCCTCCTCCGGCACCGGGTATTTCACCTCGAAAAGCTTTGCGGATACAGAGCGCAGTACACCGTTCACAAAGCCGCGAAGCCCGGAAAAACTTTTTTTCACGGCAAGGCGGACACTCTCGTTGACCGCTGCCGAATCCGGTACGGAATCCATATAGACGATCTGATAGACGCCCATCCGCAGGATCTCCCGGATGACCGGTTTCATCTTCGATGTCCGTGTTTTCGAGAAATAGTTGATGATATAGTCGAGACGCAGACGGTACTCGATCGTTCCCTCAACAAGGCGCATATAGAAGGCCTTGTCACGCGCCGGAAGGTAAGCATACTTCTCCAGGACATCGCGGATGACCAGATGGCTCTGCTTACCGTCGCGGCTGATCAGAAAGAGCGTCTCCAGTGCAAGCTCACGCATGTTGACACCGCCGGAACGGTCACCGGAGCGGCTACCGGAACGGTCACCGGAATGGCTGCCGGAGCGACTGCCGGAGTGATTGCTGGAACGGCTGCCGGACTGCTTTGCACGGCCATTCGAATGCTTTGCGTGTTTCCCGGCATTATCCGCGTGAGATTTGTTTTTCTCGGAATTAGTCACGTCTTCTTCCTCCAGACAGAATGAGCATACGAAGCAGATACAGAAGGGACGCGCAGGCCGCTGCAACGTACGTCATGGCAGCCGCTGTGAGAACCTTCCTTGCGCCGCCGAGTTCATCGTTGTACATCAGGCGAAGCGATTCCAGCTTCTGCATCGCCCTGTGAGAAGCATTGAACTCGACCGGCAGCGTGACGAGCTGAAAGGCAAGCGCCAGGCAGAACAGGAGGATGCCGATCTTGACCAGCCAGCTGAAGGAGAAAAGCAGGCCGATAATGAAAAGGACCCAGGAAAATTTCGATCCGAAGTTTGCTGCGGGTACAAGGGCAGAGCGGATGCGCAGCGGCGCGTAGCTTTGCGCGTCCTGAATCGCGTGCCCGCACTCATGAGCGGCAACCCCCTGCGCTGCCAGCGATGTGCTGCCATAGACCGACTGTGAAAGGTTGACCGTTTTCGTTGACGGATCATAGTGGTCTGTCAGATTGCCTGCTACCGGCTGTACGCGCACGGAATACAGGCCTTCGCTTTGAAGGATCCGTTCCGCGATCTGCGCGCCGGTCATACCGCTCATACTGCGAACGGAGCTGTAACGGCGAAATGTACTCTGCATTGCGCCCTGCACGATCATGGACAGCACAAAGGCCGCAATGACGAGCAGATAGGTCCAGTCAAAGCCATAATAAATGGGATATCCTCTGTATAACATATCAGTCACCTCTTATCCGGGCATGTGCCCGCTTTTCTGTCTTGTTTCGAAATTTCCCAGATTTCGTGTACGCAGTAAATCTTTATGCTCGATTGCCCCCGCGCCCTCGGAAGCAGCGCAATCTCCACACTGTTATTGCCTCGTCCGCAACCGACTGTCAGCCCAGCTTCTCGCCGGCCTCGATCGCGCGGCCGCGCAGATAATCCGCGGCCTTCATCCGCTTCTTTCCCTCGAGCTGAAGCTCCGTGATCCGAAGGATCCCATCACCAGTCTGCACGCGAATTCCGTTTTTATCCGAACCGAGCACGGTTCCCGGCGCTGCAGTTGCATCACCGCCTGCATCCGCATTCTTGTCTGCCTTCCAGATCTTCAGAGTCTTCGATCCTTCCTTTGTGAAGGCCGCCGGCCACGGATCAAAGGCTCGGATCTGCCGCTCGATGTACGCGGCATCCTTCGTCCAGTCGATCAGGCCGTCGTTTTTCCTTATCATCCGGGCGTAGGCGGTGGTACTCTCCGCCGGCTGCGGGACAGGATGCAGATCGCCTGCTTCCGCTCTGGCAAGCGTCTGCACCAGTAGATCGGCACCCGATTCCGCCAGGCGGTCGAAAAGGCTGCCGCCTGTCTCATCATCGCGGATCGGCACTTCGACCGTCGCGATCATATCGCCCGTATCGAGTCCTTCGTTCATCTGCATGATCGTAACGCCGGTCACCTTCTCGCCGTCAAGGATCGCCCACTGGATCGGCGCCGCACCACGATACTTCGGAAGCAGGGACGCATGCACATTCATGCAGCCGTATTTCGGCATCTCAAGGATCGATTTCGGAATGATCTGACCGAAAGCCGCTACAACGATCACATCCGCGCCCATCTCGCGGATCTTCTCCACGCACGCAGTCTCGCGGACCTTCTCCGGCTGATAAACCGGAAGTCCCAGCTCCAGTGCCGCCGCTTTTACTGCTGTCGGCTTCAATTCCATTTTGCGTCCGACCGGTTTATCCGGCTGCGTGATGACGCCGGTCACCTCATGCCCTGCCTTGACGATGGCCCGCAACGTGCCGACCGCAAAGTCCGGTGTTCCCATAAAAACTACGCGCATTTTTCCACCTCTTTACTCTTGCCTGATCTACTGTGTACAGCTTCCGTTTTTTACGGCTAACGATTACTCTTCATCGATCTCTTCGAATTCGCCGACCGAATCGCTCACATTGCGAAGCGGTCCGTTTACATGTGTCTTGTAAAGGATGCCGTCGAGGTGCTCGATCTCATGGCAGCAGGCGCGGGCGAGAAGTCCCTCCGCCTCCAGTTCATGCTCCTTCATATCCAGGTCATAGTAGGTGACCTTTACGTGGTCCGGACGGGTCACGGTTCCAACCTTGCCCGGGATGGAAAGGCAGCCCTCATCGCCGGTCTGCTCCCCGGAAGTTTCTGTGATCACCGGATTGATCATGATGTAGGGATTTTCTCCCGTCACATCGATCACGCACATTCTGCGCAGGATGCCGACCTGCGGTGCCGCAAGGCCCACGCCGTACGCGTCGTACATAGTCTCGAGCATATCCTTTGCAAGAATACGGATCCTCGGTGTTACATGCTCGATCGGTCTGCAGACCTTCTCCAGAACCTCATCACCGTCTACTCTTATTTTTCTGATTGCCATCTGTCTGTTCTCCTTATCTGTTATCTATCTGTTTGATATCAGCTCTCTGTCTGCTGTTTGCCTGTCATCTGCCTGCTACAAGGTTCAATCCCGATTGTAGCATTATTCCTTGAATTTTGATTGAAACTTCGCAGTATGCGGTCATATTGAGCGGTTTCAGGCGTTCACATCGTACTGGAAGCTCACATTCCGGAACCCCTCGTTCATGGATATGAACTTGTCTGTCATCCGCCGCAGCCAGACGAGGCGCTGCAGATCGGCCTGCCGTACATATAGCACGGACAGGTACATATCCTTTTTTCGCGAGACCGGCTCCGGAGCCGGACCGATGAACTGCTTTTTCGGCTCATAGCGAAGCAAAAAACTGTGCACTGCCTGCATTGCCCGGTCGAGCCGCTCCGGGTCCCTTGCGGATCCGTGGATCGCGAGCAGATTGCCGGCCGGCGGTGTATCCAGCATCTCTCTTGCCAGAATTTCCCGTTCATAGAAGGTGTTGTAGGACTGACTGACCGCGTCTCTGATACATTCACTTTCGGGATTGTAGGTCTGGATGATCGCCTCTCCTCTTCCGTCGCCTCGCCCCGATCTTCCGACTGCCTGTACCAGCAGCTGGTAGGTTCTCTCCTCGGCACGGTAATCGCTGGCATGAAGCGACAGATCCGCTGCCAGCACACCGACAAGGGTGATGCCCGGGAAATCATGTCCCTTTACGATCATCTGCGTTCCCAGAAGGATATCCGCCTTCCGGTCCGCAACGTTTTTCAACAGCTTTCCGTAGCTTTCCTTTTCTCTGGTGGTATCCTTGTCCATGCGGATGACGCGCGCCTCGGGAAAGAGACGGTTCAGGTCGGCTTCGACCTTCTCCGTGCCGTAGCTGAAGCCGGAAATAAAATGCGAGCCGCAGGACGGACAGGCCTTGACTGCCGGCGTTTCATATCCGCAGAAATGGCAGATCATCCTGCCGTTCGTGTGGAGCGTCAGCGAGATGTCGCAGTGCGGGCATTTGATCACGTGACCGCAGGAACGACAGGTCTGCACACCGGAATAGCCGCGCCTGTTCAGGAAAAGCATCACCTGTTCTTTTTTCGCGAGCCGGTCGGCAATTTTCTCCTGCAGTCTGATGCTGAGGATCGAGCGGTTGCCGGCCTTCAGTTCCTCCCGCATATCTACGATTGAGACCTCCGGAAGCTCCGCGCTGCCGTACCGGTTGTCCAGCCGGAACAGCGCGTACTCACCCTTTTCCGCCCGATAGTAGGTATCCAGCGAAGGCGTCGCGCTGCCGAAGACTACATGCGCATTCTCCAGCGACGCGCGATAAACGGCGGCCTCTCTCGTATCGTAACGCGGGGCATTCTCGTTCCGGTAGGACGGCTCCTGTTCCTCATCGATAATAATCAGCCCCGGATCGGGGAAGGGAACGAAAAGTGCCGATCTAGGACCGATAACGATCCGCGCGTCGCCCTTTTTCATTTTTTCAAACTGATCATACCGTTCTCCCTTACTCATCCGGGAATTCAGCACGGTGACCTCTTCTCCGAAGCGGCGCCGGAAACGGCGCACCGTCTGCCAGGAAAGAGAGATCTCCGGGATCAGGATGATGACCTGCCGTCCTTCCTTCAGGACGCGGTCCGCCAGTTCCATGTAGACGAGCGTCTTGCCGCTGCCTGTCACACCGCGGATCAGAACAGGACGATCTTCTGCCTCCCATTCTTCCTCGATCCCCCGGACGACGTTCCTCTGTTCTTCGGAAAGTTCTGCCTCCTGTTGTATCTGTCCTTCTTCGGGGTCGGTCAGTTCAAGCGGGTCCCGCATTTTCGTATATTCGCTGACGGTCAGAATCCCGTCGTTTACCATCTTCTTCAAGGTATCCGAACCAACATGAAGACTGCCGATCGCCTCGGCTCTTTCGATCTCTCCTTCCTCCAGCAGTGCCCGGATGAGGCGCTCTTTTGCCGCGTAATGACGGCGGACACATGTCTCCAGAAGTTCCCCTGCTTCCTCGTCGGAGATCGCCAGCCGGATCGTTCCCCGAACCGTCTGCCGCGTTTTTTCCCGAACCGGAAGAACCGTCCGAAGGGATGCCTGGATCCCGGCACCATAAGTATGATGCATCCACACAGCGAGGCGGATCAGCTTGGATTCGATCGTCACCCTGCCCTCCGGAATACCGGCGAGCGGCCTGATCCGGGAAGGCTCGATCTTCGGTTCCGCGGAAATACCGATCACATACCCCTCTCTCGGTTCCTTCGCGTTGCCGAACGGGATCAGCACGGCGCTGCCGGGAACGACGCGTTCGACCAGCTCCGGCGGGATACTGTACTGAAATGATTTATTCAGACTGGAGATATTGACGATGACATCGGCATATCTCACACCTGTTTGTCTAGTCATGAACTACTTTTTCCTCCCAACACCGGGCTCTTTTACCCGGTATACAACGATGATTCCGATGCAGACCAGAACCAGCGCAGCCATGCCCGTCAGACTGAATGCCTGCCCGGATTCCCCGAGAAGGACCGCCGACAGGATCACACCGATGATCGGATTGATAAATCCGAAGACAGCGATCCGGCTGACCGGATTGTATTTCAGAAGAATGCTCCAGAGCGTGTAGGCCGCCGCGGAAATAAAAGACATATAGAGCAGAAGGACACCGCCCTTCCATCCCGCGTTCGCCAGCTTTCCGCCCGCCGCGAAACCGCCCGCCGCAAGGACGAGTCCTCCCATCAGGAACTGCCATCCGCTCAACGTCATGGCGCTCTCCTTCTTCGCCGCGCGTTTTACATAGGAAGAGGAAAAGGCGGACATAAGAGTCGACGCCAGAACAGCTCCCTCACCGGCAAGGCTCACATGAAAATCGAACGTTTTTCCCGGAAGCTGGATCAGCAGGATCCCCAGAAAACCGTTCAGGCAGCCAACCGTTTTTGCCACGGTCATTTTCTCCGTGTGAAAAACAAATGCCGCCACCAGGATGCAGAAGAAGGTGTTCGCGCCGACGAGGATCGCCGAGGAGACTCCCGACGCGTGGGCAAGACCGATATAGAAGAAGAAATATTGACCGATCGTCTGCAAAAGTGACAGGAACAAAACCGATCCCCAGGTCGCGCGATGCGGCGTGATCACTTTTTTCTCCTGAACACTTCCGATCAGAATGACCATGAGACCGGCGATCGTGAAACGGATGCCGGCAAAAAGGATCTGCGATGCTGTATCCGCAGAGCCGACAGCGAACAATTCGTAACCGATCTTGATACTCGGAAACGCGCTGCCCCAGAGGAAACAGCTGATGAATGTGAACCCGATAATGACCGGTGTGCGGCACCAGAAGCCGCGCTGCCCTGCCGGACCGCTCATTTCCCGCGGACCCGCGGCCGCAGCTGTTGTCTGTTTCTCCTGCATAATACTTCCCATTGATTTCTTCGCATTCTTTCACCAATTTACTTTATTCGTCTAATTCTAATACATTTCTCCGGGAAATACAAATCAAGCTTGGGCGGTGGAAATCCGGCATGATTTGTGGCAATATAGAAGGTAGTTATGTTTTTACTAATAAGGAGGACCGATCGATGTCAGAACAGACAGAACTCACGATAACAAATTCCGAAGCGGATACATTGTGTCCGTCAGAAAATACAGATATGAAAAAGAATAAAAAGGGATCCGGCAAAGCTGCGAAGATCATCGGCATTTCCGCGCTCTGCGCCGCAGCAGCAGCCGGAGCATTTGCGGGAGGCAGCGTCTACTTTTTCAAAATGATCGTGCCCCGTGAGACGACCGTTCCGCTTCCGTTCAAGGAAGATGCCGCTTCCGCCGAGCTTCGACGCAAACGGGAAGGCAAGGCCCGCGAATGGATCCGTGCCAACGGCGGCAAAGACATCTTCACCCGTTCTCATGACGGGCTGCAGCTTCGCGCGCAGTTGATCCCCGCCGCGGAGGAATCCGATAAATACGTGATCCTCATGCACGGCTACCGCGGATCCGCCGAGCACGACTTCGGACCGATGCTTCCGTTCTACCATGAGCAGGGCTTCAACATCCTGCTGCCGGATCTCCGTGCGCACGGGCAGAGCGAAGGAAAATACGTGGGGCTCGGTTATACGGATCATGACGATCTGCTCAAGTGGATCGACTATCTCACCTTCCGTCACAACGATTGCAGCATCTATCTGCACGGTTTGTCAGCCGGTGCTGCCGCCGTCATGATGGCGTCCGGCGAGCTTCTGCCGTCACAGGTTAAAGGAGCGATCGCGGACAGCGGCTTCTCCACACTGACGGAAGAACTCCACTACTGCTTCGCGCACTTCCTGCACGTCCGCGCGCATGCGATGGTTCGTGCGATCAGCGCGATCACGAAGAAGAAGGCCGGATATTCCTTTGCGGATTCCGACTGCCTGAAAGCACTGGCAAAAACGTCGCTTCCGCTCCTCTTCATTCACGGCGGTGCGGACACGCTCGTTCCGCCCTACATGGCCGACAAATGCTACAATGCGTGTGCCTCAGAGGATAAGGACATGCTGTTCATCGAGGGTGCGCCGCACATCGAAAGTTACAGCACAGAACCGGCAGCCTACGAGAAGGCTCTGAAGGAATTCTTCGAGCGAACCTCGCAGTGACATTTGAAGTACGGGGCGGGCGAGGCGGCAGGAACGATTCTCGCAGCGACATTTGAAGTACGGGGCGGGAGAGGCGGCAGGAACGATTCTCGCAGCGACATTTGAAGTACGGGCGGGCGAAGTGGCAGGAACGATTCTCGCAGCGACATTTGAAGTACGGGGCGGGAGAGGCGGCAGGAACGATTCTCGCAGCGACATTTGAAGTACGGGGCGGGAGAGGCGGCAGGAACGATTCTCGCAGCGACATTTGAAGTACGGGGCGGAAGAGGCGGCAGGAACGATTCTCGCAGCGACATTTGAAGTACGGGGCGGGCGAAGTGGCAGGAACGATTCTCGCAGCGACATTTGGACTGAGCGAAGCGAGGGAAACGGAGCCAGAGAACGTTCCTGCCACTCGCTTCCCCACGTGCTTTCCCCACCCGAAAATTGTTACTGCGCCTCGTATCCGCCTCGGATCTCATCCAGATATTTCCTGTATTCATCGACGACCTTCTGCGGGCCGTCGATTTTCATCTCCGGACCGATCGAAGTTACCCAGCCGAAAAACTGCCGGCTGACAGTAATGGGAACGGTGACGCGGAAACTGTCTCTGTTCTCCGATTCCGCGGGGATCATAAAGAGATCACTGCCGAAGCGATCAATGATCACACCTGCGAGCTCGTTTTTGCAGAGAAGCGTCACGTTCTCGTCTGTGCCGCTGAACATCCCGAATACCTTCTTCTCATAGCCGGACAGGTCCAGATCGTTGAACTCGGACAGGCCATCTCTTCCGCTTTCCAGGATCTCCACGCTTTTCATCTTGTCAACGCGGTAGTGACGGATCTCCAGGTCCCGGTCACTGAACGCAACCAGATAATAACGCTCATCGTCCCAAAGCATTGCCCATGGGCTGACGACATAGGGTGCTCCGCCGCGCTTGAGCCGAAACCTCTTGTCCGCCGTCCATTCCGCGTACTGAAAGGCAATCTTCCGATTCCTGTAGATCGCGGTGTGGATCGTATCGATATTGTAAAAAACAGCTTCATTCGGGGACTTGGGCCGATTCGTCAGGACGATCTGTGACCGCAGTTCGCGCGCACGCGGATGGCTTGTCAGCGCTTCCAGTTTGCGGATCAGATCCTCGGTCTTCTTCTCAGAAAGAGAACGGGACACCTGAACGGCATCGACGAGCACCTTCAACTCGGCCAGTTCGAAGCGACGGTTTCCCATGTAGTAGCCGTGATCATTTCCCTTCCTGATATTGATATCATATCCGTATTGCATCAGCGTCTCGATATCCGCGTAGATACTTCTGCGGTCGGCGGAAAGCCCGTACTTATTCAGCCGCTCATTAATCTCAACCGATGACAGGATATGATTCTCATCGGTCTCCCGGTTCAGTATTTCCAAAACGTATAAAAGGCGAAGCTTCGTATTTTGTGCCATCTCCTGTCTCCCATAACGAACGCAAATACTTTCTTGCTGTTATTGTTCCAATTATAACGCATCTATGTACTTTATTAAACCGGAATTTCCGAGTTCATGTTCATTTTGTCCAATTGAATCATGATATTGTTCTATTAATCGAACACACCAACTGTTCTTGCTGCAAAGACAATGCCGGCATATCCCCCCCACCTTTTTCGAAAGTAAACGAAAAAAGACCGGCTATCCCTTCCGGGATTCCGATCTTTTTTCACAGTATTTTTTATCATATAGGGGGAAAGTTGTCCATTACGAAAAGCAAGAACCAGCCCTTCTTAGTTTCCGTAATGGACAGTGAAGCTTAACAAAACTGATGTCACTAAAACTAGTAAAACCTGAATGTTTCAAACATTTCCGCTACAAAGTGTCTCAACAGGATGCCGCTTGGAAACGTTTTCATTCGCTTCGATTATTATAATATAACGCTCTCCCGCGAATAGCAAGCCTTTAATTAAAAATCAGCAATTCGCCAAAAAACTTTCGTATATTTTCGTGCAGATTCGATATATTTTTGAGTCGAAAGCAGCAACAGCTCCTGTTAGTGCCGGTTTTGCCCATTCACAGGGCCATTCACGGGACCGTTTCCGTTACCGATACCCGCACCGTTCGCCGGGCCGTTCACAGGACTGTTCATAGGACCATTCATAGGTCTGTTCACAGGATCGTTTCCGTTACCATTCGCCGGGCCGTTATTCGAGCCGCTGTGTCCTCGCCCTGTTCTGCCCGTTCTGCCTGTTCGCCCGCCCCCTCGGCGTTTGCGGATTGCGCGAATCACGGCAATAATCACAACAACCAGAATAATAAACGGCAGCAAGGTGATCAGGACGATCAGTGTTCCCTTCAGGAAGGCAAAGAAGCCGGTCCACGATTTCTCGAAGGCGCGAACGATTCTCTCTCCGTACGGTGTTTCCTCATCCGCCGTATACTCGACGACCTCGCTGACCGTCACATCGAGCGTGGAATATTCCACATCCGTATCCATCCCCGCCAGCTCCGTTTTTTTCTGATTGAGTTCCGTCTCCACCTCGGTCAGGCGGCTCTCGACCTGAACCATTTCCTCGATCGTCTCCGCCGCGTCCATCATCTCCTGCAGTCGGGCGAGTTCCTCTTCCAGCGTATCGACAGAAATCTGCGTATCCGCATAGGTCCGGCTGATATTTTCTACATTCGTGCTTTTGGATGTTACTTTTCCGTCGCCGGATAAGGTATCGATGAATTCATAAAAACGCTCCGAAGGAACACGAACGCGGATATAGAGTGTCCGGCTCGACCCGGAAGATCTTTCGGTGTCGTACCAGTAATAATCATCATCGCTCTCCGTCTCGGATTCCACGATCGCGTTAAAGTCTGCAGCCTGATCCTTCAGCGTTTTTACCGTTTCATCGTAGTTCAGGGTCTGGATCGTGAGACTGCCGCTGTAGACAAGCTTCTGTGACAGCTTCGCCGGATCGATCGACACATTTTCTCCGCCGCTCACCTCTGCCGTATCATACGCCGCGTCGCTTGCCATTGCTTCCTCCGTATCGGCAGTTCCCGCATAGAGCGCCCCGTCCTTTTGCGCCGATGCGCCGCTTGATGCCCCGCATCCGCCGAACAGTAAGGCGATCGTCAGCAGAATGGCGATACTGCAGGCCCATGCCCGTTTAGTAATACCATTTTTCTTTCTCATAATACCCTCCTTTGTTTCCGTGCACTCCCCAGCAAAATGTATACTATTTCCTTTATTTTCTTGATTGTACTATAAAAAAGCGGAGATGTCCGCAGCTTTTCAGCCTTCCGGATATCTCCGCAAATATTTTCCGATTATTTCATTCGTTTTTTCTTATTATTTAAGATTTATGAATCCGTTATTTATTCCAGCTGCCGTCACAGTTTTTGATCGCGTATTCGACCTGCTCATCCGTATAGTAATTGGAAGACAGATGGTTGGCAACGTCATCCTTCGTGTAGGAGCTGTCCGCATCGATCATTTCATTGGCTGCTCTCACTGCCATATCAAGGCCGTCCTGACCGTCCCAGTCGACATCACAGTTATCGACGCCGTAAGTTGCATCCTCCTCGCTGAACTGTTCATAGACCAGCTGCTCCTGCAGTTCCTGATAGGACATCGGCATTGCGTCCAGATACTCCTTTGCGCACTGTGCAGCCATCTTCTGCCAGTCAATATTCATGCTGTCCACGGCTTCCGTTGCAGTGCTCTTGCTGAAGCCTTCCGTTTCCACCAGATAATCGATGATGCCGAGACGTGAATATGCCATCCAGTCCAGTTCGTTCTGCGCAGCTTCCACGGCCGCATCCAGATCACTGCTCGACACCGCTTCGGAAGAATCTGAGGTCTCTTCTGTTTCTTCTGTCTCTTCCGAAGAGGATGTAGTACTCCAGTCTTCTTCGCTGCTGCTTGTGTCGGAAGGTGCCGGGGTAGAAATCGCAGGATGCGGGTTGGAATTGACATCTTCCTTTGAGCCGCCCGCAAGGGAAAGGGCTGCAACAACGATCAGAATCAGCGCGACGATCGCCGCAACGATTCCCACGATAATGAGCGGTGCTTTGCTTTTCTTCCTGCCCTGATTATTGTCAAAATTTCCGCCCGGTCCCGGATAACGGTTTGCCGGGTTCTGACCGAACTGATTCTGGTTAAACTGATTCTGATTAAACTGATTCGGATTGAACTGTCCCTGATTATTCTGTCCCTGACCGAACTGATCCGGGCTGAAGCCGCCGGTGCTGCCAGCATTGAAGCTGCCGGTATTTCCCGCGTTATAGCTGCCAGTACTGCCCGCATTGAAGCTGCCGGTATTTCCCGCGTTATAGCTGCCAGTACTGCCCGCATCAAAGCTGCCGGTATTTCCCGCGTTATAGCTGCCGGTACTGCCCGCGTCAAAGCTGCCGGTACTGCCGTATCCTGCGGTATCTGCACCTGCAGCGTTGCTTGCCGTATCCGGAAGCGGATCACTGAACCCCGGAATACTGTCTGTCGATCCGGCGTAGCTTCCTGTATCCGTTCCAAAGTCCGGTCCACTGTAGGAAGTCGTATCCGTTTTTACTTCCGGAGCATCTTCTACAGGCGCCGCCGGCTCTGACACAGCGCCGGTGTATGCCGGATTCGGTGTGCCGCAATTCGGGCAGAACTTCACTTTGTCGTCAAGCGGGGTGCCGCAATTACTGCAAAACATAATAAATCCTCCTCGTATACATTTCAAATTCTCAGTTCATAGCGCAAATACAGCCTGCAGTTTCCAAAGAAAAATTGATCTGCTGTTACTTATATTATATTCGAAATTTTGTATACGGGCAACAATGTTTCAGAACATTGTCTTTCGGAACATCGACTTTCGGTACAATGCCTTGCACACCATTGTCTCATCAGCTCTTTCGATTATTTTTGCAGCCCTGTTATTCTTCACTTGCAGACATCGACCCAGCCGATTGCTTCCGAACACACGAAGAGCTCCTCCGGCGTCAGCTTCACACCGGAGTGATCATCCCCTGCTGCCGGATACACGTAGGGGTACTTCCGCAGACTGATGTCACAGTATACCTGAACCTTCTCCCTGATACCAAACGGACAAACGCCGCCCGGTGCATGTCCGATATTCTCCTCAACCTCATCGTAGGGAATCATCCGTGCTTTTACATGAAATGTCTCTTTAAATTTATGGTTATCGATTCGTGCTGTTCCTTCCGCCAGAACGAGGATCGGTCTCTCCCCGTTTTGAAAGGTCAGGCTTTTTGCCACGCTCCCTTCCTCAATCCCAAGTGCCAGCGCGGCGAGCGCGACGGTGGGCGTTTCCTCCTCTGTCACAATGATCCGATCTGCAAATCCCATGTTTTGCAAATATTCCTTTGCCTTTTCGAAAGACATCTTCTTCACACCACCTTCGTCATGCAATCATCCTGCTTATTCCTCTTCCGTCCGACAGCTCCAAAGTCAAAGGACTCACTTCGTTTCCAGTTTCTGATAGCTGTAGGTCAGCGTCAGTGCCTGTTCCGTTCCTGCACCGTTTACGGTCGATACGAAATTACCGTGTTCATCATACGCGAAGTTGCGGGTATTGGCGTACGCATTATCCGAATAGGAGGTAACACAGCTGGTGATCCGCCCTTCACCGTCAAGGGTAGAAGTAACCTTCATTGTGTCTGTGTCCTCTGCTGTTTCCCGTACAGACTTCTGCAGATCGATCAGCTTCGTGTCTTTGTATATGAATGTATAATCCGTGCCCTCATAGGTTCCCTGCACATAGGACGCGCTTGTATGCATCCCCGTCAGTTCCGCGTTCTCATCATAATCAAAGGTAATGGTATCGGACGGAAGCTTGTACTCGTAGAAGCCCATCACATCATCCTCCGAAAATTCGGTGGAATCCGGTTTGATCGACAGGATATTTCCCTTTCCGTCATACTCGTAGGTCACATGGATATCCGCCGGCATTGTTTCCGGGTGTGTGCCTATGATGGTGCTTACATAGTTCTGTCCGTAACGGAGACTTCTCGTATAGCCGGTGATCTGTCCCGCCGCGCCGGTCTCGAAGGTGTAGACTGCTGTCTTGCCGTTATCACCGCCTCCGTTCATCTCCACTTCGATCGATTTGACCGTGCCGTTGCCGATCGCTTCGGACAGCAGGAAATCGAGTGCCTCATATTCGGAATCATAGAGATAGTCGACGTTTGCGATCGCGCGCAGCTTATCGTTCGACGTTTTTGCGTTGTCCACGAGCAGGAAATGGTCATAGACGGAGACTGCGTCCGCGCTTCCTTCGTTGACGATCATTTTCAGAACGCCGGTCGCCGGATCGAAGGAACGCGATACATCGAGTGTTCCGTTCGTCGCGTCCGCGGAGATCCAGATCCCCTGTTCCTTTGCGTCCGCATCTTCCTTCTCTGCCGCGCCGGATGATTCGTCCTCCTTCACGGAATCACTGCTGACGGATTCCGAAGATTCCGCTGTCACCTCGTTCTGCTCCTCGCCCCCGGAGGATGCGCTCACCGCACTGACGGATACGCTGCTTTCCGTCGAGGTGTCCGTTTTTTCCCCTTCGGAGGTTTTCGGTGATGCGCAGCCGGCCATCAATGCCGCTGCCGTAATAATTGCCAGAATTGCTGCCTTATTTCTCATGATGCTGACCCCTTTCTTGGTTATCTATACTCTCTTCTGCATCAGCCCTGTATGAGCCGATGTGGTTCCCCTTCCTCACTCAGCCGCGGAAAAACGTCTCCGCGAACGCCGCCAGATACATCGGATCCTTCGCGCCCGCCGTCTCCATCGCGGAGTGCATGGCGAGCTGCGCCAGTCCGATATCCGCCGTCCGGATCGACACATGCGCGTTGGAAATATTGCCGAGCGTGGATCCGCCCGCCATGTCCGCGCGATTCGTAAAGATCTGGAACGGCACTTCCGCATCCATGCAGGTCTTTTTGAAAAACGCCTCCGACATGCCGTCGGTCGTGTATTTCTGTCCCGCGTGGAACTTCAGAACGATGCCCTTATTCATGACCGGCCGATTGACCGGATCCGCTTTTCCCGGAAAATTCGGATGCAGTGCGTGCGCATTATCCGCCGATATCATGAAGCTGTCCGCAACCGCCGCATGGTACCTGCCGCGGCTCCAGGAAAGCCCCTCCGCGATGCGCTCCAGCACATCCTCCAGAAATGTGGAATCCGCGCCCTGCCTCGTGAGACTTCCGACCTCTTCGTTATCAAAAACAGCAAGGACCGGTATGCTCGCAGCAGCCGGGAATTCATCGGACATCTCAACGCTTCCCGATTCCAGAAAGCCTGCCAGCGTGGTATAGGCGCACTCCAGATCGTCCAGGCGGGGCGACGCGATATATTCGTGATTCACACCCACAAACGTGCCCTTCTGCCTGTTGACCAGGAAGATGTCGCAGCCGAGGATCTGTTCCTCTTCGGCATCCGCTGCCTCCGCGATCCTCTTCAGAAAGGCACCCTCCGCCTCTTCGTCACCAAAGATCGGCGGCATATCATTCTGCACATTGACCGCGTGATTCTCGTTCTGCGTGCGGTCCATATGGATCGCCAGCGACGGGATCATGCAGATGTCTTCATCGAGAAAAACGTTTTTCGCCGCGAGTGTTCCGTCCTCTTCCCGCACGATCACGCGCCCCGCAATGCCGAGCGGCCGGTCAAACCAGGTGTTGCAGAGCATGCCGCCGTATTTCTCAATGTTCAGCCGCACATAAGCGCCTGCCGTCTTCATCTCCGGCTCCGGCTTGATCTTGAACGTCGGCGAGTCGCTGTGACTGGCCATGATCCGGAAGGACGATGCCTCGCCGTCCGGGATCCGAAAGGCGATCACGGAACTCCCGTTCCGCTCGGTATAATATGCGCCGCCCTCCTCCAGCTTCCATTCGGAATTTTCCGGAAGGAAGGTGTAATTCTGTTCTTCCAGTTTCTCTATGATATTGGCTGCCGCCTGATAACAGGACGGACTCGCCTCGATGAAGAATAGCATTTCCTTCGTAATATTTTCGTACATAATGTCAGTTTTCTCCCCTGATCGATATTCTGCATGACAGTAGTATACCACCGGCGATTCAAAGTTCGCAACGGATCCGAAGCTGACCGTTAATCATCTCGATTTACCCCGGATTTACCCCGGATTATCCCCGGATTCACCCCGGATTTATCCCAGATTCTCCCGCAGCACCTTCTCGATCTGCTCCCGCTCCGCCCGGAAGAAGCCCTGGATGCTGACATCTCTGCCGCCGCCGCGTCCGTTCAGAGCCGCGTTCAACGTTTTTGCCGCGTCCCGAAGATTCCGGGAACGGCTGATGATCACATAGTTGTAACCCTCTTCCGGATCCTTCGCGTTCCGTTCCGTCAGAACTGCCGCTGTCTCCGCTTTTCCATCCTTGACGAAGCGATCGGCGAATCGCTGAATATCCATCGAATTCATATTCTCCTCAAAGTCGATAAGAAGAGCCTGCCCGTCTTCTGCCGCCGCAGCCTTCGACTCGTAATAGCGGCCGATAAAGCCGGTCGTTCTCTCCTTCTCCGCTGCGATCTCACTCTGAAGGCGAACAACACCCGCTGCCGTCTGCTGCGGCTTGACGGAGAGAAGGCGCGAGATCTCCGAATTCTGCTCCATGATCTTCCGGACATACAGAAGTGCAGGACGTCCCGCGAGAAGCTCGATCCGGACGCCTCCCTTGTAACTTGCGATCGACAGACATTTCAGCAGACCGATCTCCCCCGTGCGGCTCACGTGCGTACCGCAGCAGGCACACACATCGGCTTCGGGGATCTCGATGATCCGCACCGTACCCGTAAGTTCCTTTTTGCTCCGATAATCGAGCGTTTCCAGTTCTTCGTCTGTCGGTAAATATTCCAGAACAGGCAGATCACGGCGGATGATCTCATTCGCGGCGTCCTCCATCTCCATGAGCTGCTCATAGGTGAGCGGACCGCTGATATCGATCGAAATGACATCACTCATGTGGAAACCGACGTTCTCGTAACCGTATTTCCGGTGGATCAGCCCCGAAAGGATGTGTTCTCCCGTATGCCCCGCCGAGTTGTCCGCGCGAAACTTTTCATCGATCACACCGTGCACCTGCTGCCCGACCTCGATTTCATCCACGTCGGTCACTTCTTCTGTCGTATGGCGCACGACGCCGTCCTTTAATGTCGCATGGCTCACCCTGATCCTTCTGCCGCCGACCTCGAGATAACCTCTGTCAGAAGGCTGGCCGCCGCCTTCGGGATAGAAGGCCGTCCGATCCAGAACGATCTCCCACTTTTTTCCCTTCGGTTCGGCCGAAACTACCCTCGCGTCAAACTCAGTGACGCTGGGGCGCTTGTAATATAATTCGTCAAACATTTCCATTATCTGCACTCGCTTCTTTCCGATTCCTTAATACGCATCTCATCAGCGCGGTTATTGAGACGCCTGTTCCCCGGCTTTATTTTCAATTTGCCGCTGTTATTTTGCATAAAAAGGGTTTCCAAGGATCTCTTGAAATCCCCGGAAGCCCTCAAACAAATCAGGTCTTTCGTATTTACTTGCTGTTGTTTTCGTTTGGGCCATATTGGCTGCCGCCCGGACCGTATTGCCCACCGCCCGGACCGTATTGCCCGCCGCCCGGACCGTATTGCCCGCCGCCCGGGCCGTATTGCCCGCCGCTCCCGCTGTACGGGTTCCCGTTATTGTACGGGTTCCCGTTGTTATACGGGTTCCCGTTATTGTATGGGTTCCCATTGTTGTAAGGATTCCCGTTGTTATACGGGTTTCCGTTATAATACGGGTTCCCGTTGCTGTACGGGTTCCCGTTGTTGTACGGGTTGTTATTGTACGGGTTGTTATTGTACGGGTTGTTGTTGTACGGATTTCCTCCGTAGCCGCCGAATCCGCTTCCGCCGTTTTTCCCGCCCCGGTTATTCCGGTCGTTCCGATCGTTGCGATCTTCTTTTCTGCGGACGGCTGCGATCAGGCAGATCAGCGCAATGACCGCCAGGATCGCTCCGATCACCATGATAATAACGGCCGTATTATTTCCGGATCCGTTGAAATTCTGTTTGCCGGAAGGACCCGCAGAAGTCGAGGGATCGGTGGAGCCATCCGTTCCATTGTAATATTCGTCAACGATTTCGACGATTCCATCCCCGAAATCATCGATCAGGCTGTCGAACTGATTTTTGTCAAAGATATCGCGAAGGCCGGCCTCTTCCACTGCCGAGCAATAGGACTGATCGGTAACCGCGGAAAGCTTCATGTACGTGTCGATCGCCGCGTCCCGGTCCTCCAGGGATCGCGTCCAGATATCGATCGCCGAAAGTGCCGATGTGCTGTAAGCCAGCATATATCCCGCCTGGCTGCTGTAATGGGTATCCTGCATCCAGGTGTTGTCGCTGTCCTCCGACTCGACCACAAAGCCGTAATCCGTCAGCAGCTTCGCGTAGGTGCGGTTGATATCCTCGATCGTCATGTCAGGATCGGCATAGATGATCTGTTCAAACTCATCGCCCATGCAGCTGCTGATCAGTGCCAGAAGGATCTGGTCTACCTGTTCGAGTTCGATGGCAACTCCCTGCTTCTCATCGCCCGTAATTTCGCTCCAATACGGCATGAAAAGCATCTCAAGCCCCTGCGAATTGATCTCTGCCACATCGACGATATTATAAGCAAAAAGCGATTTTGTGACAGAGTGATAGGAAGTATTGTAGTGGCCGAATTCATGAATCGCCGTCGAGTAATCATACAAGGTTCCCGCAGGCTGATCATAGGTAAAAACGGCGCCGTAATACGGCAGATCGATCGTATATCCCTGGTCGATCTTATTCGGATTTTCATCGAGATCATACAGTTTATGATCCAGCATATAGTCAAACGCTTCCGTCAGCTGCGGAGAGATCTCCTCGATATAGGGGCGGATCAGTTCCTCCCTCTCCTTTCCGCTGACATCGGGAAGCTCGAACGAAGTTTCTTCGGAGATCTTATCCTTTGCCGTATAAAGAGCCATGATAACATCGAGCAGCTCATCTCTGACCTGATGGTCCAGTTCGATTCCCTGTTCCGGTGTATAGTCGCGATTCCAGATATTTTCGTAGGCATAATCGATATAGCTGTCATATCCTTCGACCTTTGCCAATTCGGTGCGCTTATCGACGAGCTGCAGATAGATCTCGCCCATCTTCTCTTCATCGTTATTCGCAAGCGCCTCATCGTACGACGTGGAAAGTTCTGTCAGCTCATCGGAGAGTCTGATCTCCTCTTCGGTCATGTCCGCGTAGGATTCCACTTCCGAACTCTCGTCCTCCGAAAGCTCCCCGTTCAGGATCTCTCCGTATTTACCGGCCTGCACATCATGAAGCGCGGTCATGATCGAATCATAATAATGCGTGCTTTCCTGATCGAACCTGTTTAGATCATCACTGATATCCTGATCAGTCGGCTGCAGACAATGATAAATATAGGCGAGAGAATCCGCGGTCTGTAATTCATCGTACCCCTTGATCAGCGCGTCGTAGAGTTCCGGGATCTGTTCTGTCGCCTCTGCCTCGCCGAGCGATTCCACGTCGGAAAAATCCTTCAATGCGCCATCCAGATCCGCAATATCGAAGGTCGAATAATCCATCTCGTCGAAATCCAGATCCGCATGATCCTTCTCCGGGTAATACGAATCTTCCGCTCTGACGGTCACGGGCGCGCAAAGGGCGCCGCAAAGGGTCAGCGCGGTGATCACAGTTACAGCTCTTCTTGTCTTCATCATCCGGTCAAATCTCCTACGTTTTATTTCCGTTTTCCGCTATCCCATTCGAGTCTCACATGGTCATCCCGCGATGATTTCCGTCCGGTCATCCCGCGGTGATTTCCGTCCGGTCAGCCCGCGATGCTTTCCACAGGGCTGTCCCTCCTGGTCATTCGCGTGTTTTACCCCTCAACGACAAGGTACCGTCCATCGCCGATATCGAAAACTTCGCTTGCTTCCATGATATCATCCTCGCCCGTATCGATCCCTTCTTCCTCGAAGTATGCTTTGACTTCCTCCGCGGACGCCGCGACAAACGCGCAGACATCCTCCAGGAAAAACATAGCTTCCTCTTCGGATTCCGCTACCGGTTCAGGGAATAACTGAAGCTGCTTTTCCAGAAAACACTTGATTACTTTCTCATCAAATTCCATACTTTCCTCCCGCCGGTCCTCCGGCATTTCCCCTGTTACAACATCAACGTCAGCCTTACTTCGATTCCAACCCGAACCGCATTTGCACCTGGCAGTCTCAATTCTCCGCAAAGGAGTCGACCAGTTCCTGCAGCTCGAGATAGCGTTCCAGCTTTGCTTCCAGCTCCGCGTCTGCTTTTTCCTTCTCCTCTGTCAGCTCGGCAAGCTTTGCGTACTGTGTCGCAGCCGCTGCCATCTGCTCTTCCAGATCCTGTACCCTCTGTTCCAGTTCTTCTATTTTCTCCTCAATCGTATCATATTCGCGCTGGTCTTTGTAGGAGAGTTTTTTGCTCTGATGAACATTTTCACGGGGTGCCGCGGATTTCTTCTCTTTGCCGGAGACTTTGTTCACACCGCCCTGCTCCCTGATATCCGCAAGACCGGCATTTTGCATGTGCTCGAGGTAATCCTCATAACCGCCCTCACTCTGCCGGAGTGTTCCGTCCGGCTCAAAGGAAAAGATCCGGTTGACGATTCGGTCGAGGAAGTAGCGGTCGTGAGATACGGTGATAATGATTCCGACGAAACGGTCCAGATAGTCCTCCAGGATCTGCAGGGTCCGGATATCCAGATCATTGGTCGGCTCATCGAGGATCAGCACATTCGGTGACTCCATCAGGATCTTCAGCAGATAGAGGCGGCGCTTCTCTCCGCCCGAAAGCTTTCCGATCACATTATACTGCATTTCGCCGTCAAAAAGGAACTGTTCGCACATCGCGGAGGCGGTCATCGTACCGTCGGCGGTATTGATATACTCCGCGGTATCCCGGATATAGTCGATGACGCGGGCCGATTCGTCCAGCTTCTCATTTTCCTGGCTGAAGTAACCGATGCGGACGGTCTGCCCGATCTCGACGGTTCCCTCATCCGGCCTGATCTGTCCGACGATACATTTCAGCAGCGTTGACTTGCCGCAGCCGTTCGGACCGATGATACCGATGCGGTCGGTCTTGTTAAAGGTGTAGGTAAAATCATGGAAAAGTGTCCGGTCTCCGTACCGCTTGGCGGTATCCGTCATCTCGATCGTCTTGCCGCCGAGCCGGGACGGCAGTGAATTGAGGGCGATCTGCCGCTCCTCGCGGATCTTCTCCCTGTCGCGGAGCGCTTCAAAGCGGGCAATATGCGCCTTCTGCTTCGTGGAGCGGGCTCTTGCTCCCCGCATCATCCATGCCAGATCCTTCCTGTAAAGCGCTGCGGCCTTTCGCTCCGCTGCTTTGGCGAAATCGAGGCGGGCCTCCTTTTTCTCCAGATAGCCGGAATAGTTCTCCTCGTAGCGATACGTTTTTCCCGCGTCGATCTCAAGAATCTGATTGGTCACGCGATCCAGGAAATAACGGTCATGGGTGACCATGAGGATAGCGCCGCGGAAGGAGGACAGATAATCCTGCAGCCATTCGATCATCCCGTGATCGAGATGGTTGGTCGGCTCGTCGAGGATCAGCAGATCGCAGGGCGTAAGGATCGCCGCAACGAGAGCCGCCCGCTTCTTCTGTCCGCCGGAGAGGATCTTCGGGCTGCAGTCCGGATCCGGGATCCCGAAATCGAGCAGGCGCGCGCGCACCTCTCCCGTCGTGTCCCAATGATCCGCCTTGCCTTCAACGCGCATCTCGACATTCTCCAGAACGGTCCTGTCCTCGTCAAAAACGGGATTCTGCGGAAGGTACGAGATCCGCACGGAATTGCCCCTTGTCACCTGTCCTTCGTCAGGCTCGAGAACGCCCGCGGCGATCGCGAGGAGCGTGGATTTACCCGTTCCGTTGACACCGATGACACCGATCCTGTCGGTATCGCTGATCCCGATGACGACCTTGTCCAGAAGGACGCGGTTCTGAAAGGCCTTGCTTACATTTTCCAGATTAAGTAGATTCTGCATGGTTTTTCTCAATTTCTTATAATAATTTTCTATGTGACATATCTATACTCGGACAGTCGCTGGTCCCGACACGAAAAAAAGAGGCTGCAGCACCCGGCCGCATGAGTTCCCTAAGTTTCCCTAGGAACAGGCAGCGAATGCAACAGCCTCTGCTTCTGTTATTTCAGGCAGTGATGATCGTTCCCGCCGTTCCGAGATAAGCGTCCTTCGCCGCCGCGATCGAGGTGATCACTGCGCGCTTGCCGCCGTTCCGGATGAAGTTGACCGCCGCTTCGATCTTCGGAAGCATGGTGCCCGGTTCAAACTGGCCCTCACGGATATACCTTTCCGCTTCATCGACGGTGATCTGTCCGATCGGCTCCGGATTCTCCGTGTTGTATCCGATCACAACGTTGTCAACGCTGGTCAGGATGACCAGATCGTCCGCACGCAGTTCCTCTGCGAGTTTCTCGCTGACAAGGTCTTTCTCAATGACCGCGCTGGCGCCGCGAAGCTCCGCTCCCTGTTCCATAACCGGGATTCCGCCGCCGCCGCCCGCGATGACGATCTGACCGGCATCAAGCAGCAGCTGAATGGATTCCAGCTCGATGACCTCCTGCGGCTTCGGTGCCGCGATAATTCGGCGGTAACCGCCCTCCACAGCCGTTACGAAGTTCCCCTTGGCTTCCTCCGCATCAGCCTCTTCCCTGGTAAGCAGACGTCCGATGACCTTCGTCGGCTGATAGAGTGCCTCATCGTACGGATCGACCGTTACCTGCGTGATGATCGTCGCGACCGGCTTGTAGATGCCTCTTCTGAGCAGCTCCGCGCGAAGCGTATTCTGGATATCATAACCGATGTAGCCCTGGCTCATCGCGGAGCAGATCGACATCGGCGCGCCGGTATACTCGGTGTGCTTCTTGTAGAATTCGTTCATGGCGGTATGGATCATGCCGACCTGCGGTCCGTTGCTGTGCGTGATCGCAATGTTCGCGCCCTGCTCCACAAGATCCGCGATCGCCTTTACGGCAGTTTCCAGTGCTGCCTGCTGCTCCGGGAAGGTCGTTCCGAGAGCGCGGTGGCCAAGCGCAACTACTACTTTTTTCTTCTGCATAGTCTCTCCTTTTTGCCCTTTCGCGGAAAAACATCGTTCCTCCGCATGCACTGTTCCGCAAGGGCTTCCCAATTAAGAGTCTGAAGGCCCGCAATTTCTGCGGACCTTCCTGCTTTATTTATTAAAAATCGAATTTTCCGTCGAAGAATTTGTCGAGCTCATCGATCTTCACACGTACCTGCTCCATGGTATCACGGTCACGGATCGTTACGGACTGATCGTTCTCGGAATCGAAATCGTAGGTTACGCAGAACGGCGTTCCGATCTCGTCCTGACGGCGATATCTCTTACCGATATTTCCGCGGTCATCATACTCGCAGTTATACTTTGCGGACAGCTTGCTGTAGATCTCCTCGGCCGGTCCGGAAAGCTTCTTCGACAGCGGAAGGACTGCGATCTTGACCGGAGCAAGTGCCGGATGGAAACGCATAACGGTGCGCACGTCGTTTTTCTCCGCATCGAGGACTTCCTCATCATACGCGTTGCAGAGGAATGCCAGAACGACACGGTCCGCGCCGAGAGACGGCTCGATAACGTACGGAATGTATTTGGTCTTCTTCTCGTCGTCAAAGTAGGTAAGATCTTCACCGGATACTTCCATGTGACGGCTGAGGTCGTAATCGGTACGATCGGCAATGCCCCAGAGCTCGCCCCAGCCGAACGGGAAGAGGAACTCAACGTCTGTGGTTGCCTTGCTGTAGAAGGACAGCTCTTCCTTGGAATGATCGCGGAAACGCAGAACGTCATCGGACAGTCCCAGGCTGTTCAGCCAGTTATGGCAGAAGGTTCTCCAGTAATCGAACCACTCCAGGTCGGTATCCGGCTCGCAGAAGAACTCCAGCTCCATCTGCTCGAACTCACGGGTACGGAAGGTGAAGTTACCCGGTGTGATCTCGTTACGGAAGGATTTGCCGATCTGGCCGATGCCGAACGGGATCTTCTTGCGGGATGTTCTCTGAACGTTTTTGAAGTTTACGAAAATACCCTGCGCAGTCTCCGGACGAAGGTATACCGTGTTCTTGGCATCCTCGGTAACGCCCTGGAAGGTCTTGAACATCAGGTTGAACTGACGGATATCGGTGAAGTTGTGCTTGCCGCAGGTCGGACACGGAATCTGATGCTCTCTGATGAAATCCATCATCTGCTCATTGGTCCAGCCGTCGCAGCTGTTATTTTCCAGCTCGATATTGTTCTCGGCACAGAAGTCCTCGATCAGTTTGTCGGCACGGAAACGCTCGTGGCATTCCTTACAATCCATCAGCGGATCGGAGAAGCTTCCCAGATGACCGGACGCGATCCAGGTCTGCGGGTTCATGAGGATCGCGCAGTCAACGCCGACATTGTGCGGGTTTCCCTGAACGAATTTCTGCCACCATGCTTTCTTGACATTGTTCTTCAGCTCAACGCCGAGAGGGCCGTAATCCCATGTGTTCGCAAGACCGCCGTAGATCTCGGAACCCGGGAATACAAAGCCTCTGGACTTCGCTGTTGCAATGATCTTCTCCATTGTCTTTTCCATAGTATTTATCTCCTGTTATCACTTGTAGATTATGTATGCATATCGATCCGCGTACGTTGCAAAAACGGCTGCCGGATCAATGTTTTCTTCTGTTTCCGCGGAAGTCGATTCCGCGCTGCCCGAATCGGCCGTCACTTCTTCCGTACCGGAAGAGGCTGCTGTGTCGTCCAGAACGGTCTCCACGTCCGCCGTAAGGCGTCCTGTGATCTCCACATTATCCGTTGCATAGAGGATCTTGTCCGGGGCACGGACGATGATGTCTTCCGATACCACGATTACCTTCCACTCCTTGGCACGCTGTTCCACGATCTCCATGTCGGCCGGAGTGCCGTTCGCTTCCGCAAAGTCCTGCCCCAGTACATCGTAACCGGCGTCCTCGGCTTCGCGGATCGTTCCGGCGAAGAACGGAACCTGGTTAAAGGATGCGTAATCCTCATCCGAAGCATAATTCATCACGATCTTGACAGACCCCGATGATGCTTCGCAGGAATCAAGAGCTACCATCTCCGAGCCTCCGTTGTAGGTATCGATCGCGCTCTTGATGTACGTTTCCAGCTCTTCTTCCGTGAAGTCCTGCTCCTTGGCTTCCACGATCGTCTCGGTGATCGCGCCAGTCTCGTCGAGCGACACCGTCGTATTGACGCTGCTGTTCGGCAGGCTGCAGGCGGTCATCGAAAAGAGCCCCGCGGCAGCAAGGACGGCAGGAAGGATTCTGTTGGTAATTAGAACTTTTAAGTTCGACAAATTGTTCTCCTCAAAACGGCAGACCTGCGTGACAGATCAGTTTTTATTTACGGATGATGATATCTTCACGAGCCGGTCCATTGGATACCATGGTGATCGGATATCCGATCTGGCTCTCGATGAAGTTGACGTAGTCCTGCGCCTCCTGCGGAAGATCCTCGAATTTGCGGATGCCGCGGATATCGCACTTCCAGCCCTTGAGCACCTTCAGTACCGGTTTGCATCTCTTCAGATCCTTGGTAACCGGGAACTCGGTGATCTCTTTGCCGTCAAGCTCATAAGCAACGCACACCGGGATCTCATCCAGATAGCCGAGCGCGTCAAGAACGGTGAAGGCAACATCGGTCGCGCCCTGCAGTCTGCAGCCGTATTTGGAAGCTACACAGTCATACCAGCCCACACGTCTCGGACGTCCGGTCGTCGCGCCGTACTCACCGCCGTCTCCGCCGTGATTACGAAGCAGATCTGCCTCTTCATCGAAGATCTCGGAAACGAACTCTCCGGCACCGACCGCGGAAGAGTAAGCCTTGGTCACTACAACGACCTGTTTGATCTCGTACGGAGGAATTCCGGCACCGATCGCGCCGTAACCGGCGATCGGGGAGGAAGAGGTTACCATCGGATAAATACCGTGGTCAGGATCCTTCATGGTTCCGAGCTGTCCCTCGAGAAGAACCGTTTTTCCCTCTTTGAGCGCACCGTCCAGATACAGAGATACGTTGCCGAGGAACGGCTGTACGCGATCTCTTCTCTCTTTGATCCAGTTCAGGATGCCCTGACGATCCAGTTTGTCGGTGTGATACAGGTTCTCGAGAAGAACATCCTTCTGGTCGGCGATGCGGTCGATCTTCTCCATCAGAACATCATCGTCCTGATAGAACTCGTTGATCTGCCAGCCGATCTTCGCAAATTTATCCGCATAGAAGGGAGCGATTCCGGACTTTGTGGATCCAAAAGATTTTCCGGCCAGTCTGGCTTCTTCGAGGGAATCGAACTGCACATGATACGGCATCATGACCTGCACACGATCGGAGACCATGATATGCGGCATCGGTACGCCCTTGGCTGTGATGTCGTCCAGCTCCTTCATGAATTTATCGATATCGAATGCCATGCCGTTTCCGACGATATTCATGGTGTTCTGATGAAAAACGCCCGACGGCATCGTATGAAGCGCGAACTTACCGTACTCATTGACGATCGTATGTCCCGCGTTTGCTCCACCCTGAAAACGGATGACGATATCCGCCTGATCGGCCATCATATCGGTGATCTTGCCTTTTCCTTCGTCTCCCCAGTTAGCTCCTACTACTGCTTTTACCATTTCTTAATCCTCCTTAATTGCACACTTCTCTTCTCCGGAGTGAGACATCCGCGTGCGTATGGTTGAGTTAGACGTTGATTTCCGCTTTCATTCCCAGCATTTCCTTGTGGGATTCAAGCAGAGGATCAATCACATCTTTCAGATATTTGTTGACCTGATACTCGGAGCGGCCGGTGTACTTCGCCGGATCCATCGCTGCCTTCAGGTCGTCCAGGGACAGGTTGAATGCCGGATCCGCAGCGATCCTCTCAAGGAGGTCATTGTCGCGGCCCTCGACCTTAACGGTCTTGCCTGCTTCCATGGAAAGTGTACGGATGCGCTCATGCAGCTCCTGACGGTCGCCGCCTGCTTTTACCGCATCCATCATGATATTTTCGGTCGCCATGAACGGAAGCTCCGCGAGGAGATGCTTCTCTACGACCTTCGGATATACGACCAGACCATCTACCACGTTCATGACAAGGTCAAGAACGCCGTCGCAGGCAAGGAAGCCCTCGGCAACGGACAGTCTCTTGTTCGCGGAATCATCGAGTGTTCTCTCGAACCACTGCTCGGCGCTCGTCATGGCCGGGTTCAGCGCATCGATCATAATATAACGGGAAAGGGAAGCGATTCTCTCACTTCTCATCGGATTTCTCTTGTATGCCATCGCGGAAGATCCGATCTGGCTCTTCTCGAACGGTTCCTCGACCTCTTTCAGATGCTGAAGGAGACGGATATCGTTGGAGAATTTGTGCGCGCTTGCGGCGATGCCGGCAAGGATGTTGACAACTCTCGTATCGACCTTTCTGGAGTAGGTCTGGCCGGATACCGGATAGCAGGCCTTGAAGCCCATCTTCTCCGCAATCATCGGATCGAGCTTGTCGCACTTTTCCTGATCGCCGTTGAACAGCTCGAGGAAGGATGCCTGCGTACCGGTCGTTCCCTTGGAGCCGAGAAGCTTTAGCGTGCTCTGCACGTACTCGAGATCCTCGAGGTCCATGACGAACTCGTTGAGCCAGAGCGTTGCTCTCTTGCCCAGTGTGGTCGGCTGTGCCGGCTGAAAATGCGTGAACGCCAGAGACGGCTGTGCCTTCTCCTTGTCCGCGAACCTGGACAGTTCGGCGATGACATTCACGAGCTTCTTCTGAATCAGCTTCAGAGCTTCGCTCATGATGATGATATCGGTGTTGTCACCTACATAGCAGGAGGTAGCGCCCAGATGAATGATGCCCTTTGCCTTCGGGCAGAGAACGCCGTATGCGTAGACATGAGACATAACATCATGGCGCACTTCTTTCTCACGAGCCTTTGCCACATCATAATTGATGTCGTAGATATGCTCCTTCATCTCATCGATCTGTTCCTGTGTAATCGGAAGACCGAGCTCCTTCTCCGTCTCGGCAAGGGCTACCCACAGTTTTCTCCAGGTACTGAACTTAAAGTCCTGGGAAAAAATGTACTGCATCTCCTTGCTCGCATATCTTTCGGATAAGGGACTTGAATAACGATCTGTCGTACTCATACTCTTCTGCTTCCTCCTGTATTATGAAAAAAACCTTTACGCAACAATAAAGCGTAACTACACCTGTCGGGCATAGTTACGCAGTTATTATAAAGCATAGCTTCTGTAAACGCAACGCTTAGCCATTATATCCGGCGAGGAATTTTCTCGTTCTTTCCTCCCTCGGATTCTCGATCACCTGCTTCGCGTCACCCTGTTCCACGATGTTTCCGCCGTCCATGAAGATCACGGTATCGGCCACATCTCTTGCGAAGGCCATTTCATGTGTCACGATAATCATCGTCGTGTGGTTGTCGGCCAGCTCGCGAATGACTTTCAGCACTTCTCCCGTCAGCTCCGGATCGAGAGCCGATGTCGGCTCATCAAAGCAGAGAATATCCGGGCTCAGCGCCAGCGCTCTTGCGATTGCCACACGCTGCTGCTGTCCGCCCGAAAGCTGGTGCGGGTAATTATCCGCCCGGTTCGAAAGGCCCATCATATTGAGAAGTTCAAGCCCCCGTTCCCGGATCTCGCCATTATCCTGTTTGTGCTGTTCCTTCAGCGCAAGCTTCGGCGCGAGCATGATATTTTCCAGCGCCGTGTACTGCGGAAACAGGTTAAAGGACTGAAAAACAAGGCCGAAATGCAGGCGTTTCCGGCGGATCTCCGCCTCGGAGAAGGTCTTCGGATCGGATCCGTCGAAGAGAATTTCGTCACGGACGGCGATCTTACCGGCATTCGGTGTCTCCAGGAAATTGAGACAACGCAGCAGCGTTGTCTTGCCGCTTCCGGACGACCCGATAATGGATATCGCCTGTCCCTCTTCCATGGAAAAACTGATATCCTTCAATACTTCCGTATTGCCGAAATTTTTCTTGAGATTTGTTACTTCCAGTAAAGACATCGTTACTCCCTCACGCGGCTCTTTTCCGCCGCTCTGTAATACTACTGTTCCGCCCGGAAGGAATCCGGCCAGAGGACCGTTTTTTTCTGTCCCTGTATTAACGGAAGTAGCTGAGTTTTTTCTCCAGACGGTTAAACAATACCGTCAGCAGTCCGCTGAAGATCAGATAGAAAGCGCCGGTATAGAATAGCGGCCAGATAATGCCGGCGCTCTTGATGAACGCCTGGCCGTTCCAGATGATCTCGTAAACGGCGATCACGCGGGCAAGGGATGTATCCTTGACCAGGGTAATGATCTCGTTGGACATCGGCGGTACGATCCGCTTGATGACCTGGAGAAGGACGACCTTGCGGAAGATCTGCCCCTTTGTCATACCGAGGACCTGCCCGGCCTCATACTGACCGACCGGAATCGACTGGATCCCGCCGCGGTAGATCTCCGCAAAATAGCAGGCGTAGTTGACCGCAAAGGCAACGAGGGCCGCAATAAAGCGCCCGCTGTCCGAGGAGCCCCAGACATTATTTCTGAGAAGGATTCCCGGCCCGTAATAGATGATCAGGAGCTGCAGAAGGAGCGGCGTTCCGCGAACGATCCAGATGATGAATTTCAGCGGATATTTGAGGATCGCCACCTTGCTCATCGTTCCGAGGCTGATCGCCAGTCCCAGCGGCAGCGCAAAAACAAGCGTCAGTATGAATAATTTTAATGTCGATAAAAATCCCATCAAGAGGGATAGCGTTACGGTTGCAAACATTTCTGTCCGTTCTCCTGTCCTGTTTCCGGCAAAAACGCAGTTGCTTTGTTTCTGCCGGATCCTTCATCGGCTATATCTCTTACTGCTCGATAACAGCATCCTGTACGCCGTAGGTCTCGGCGATCGTCTGAACCGTACCGTCATCATAGAGTTTCTTCAGTTCATCATTGATGTATGCGGCAAGATCGGAACCTTTTCTGCAGCCGATACCGTACTCTTCGCTGTTCAGCTCGATGGTGTGTGTCAGCTCCGGATAGGATGTTCCTTCTCCGATCATAGCGCCTGCCATCAGAAGGTCAATGATGCTTGCATCGGATGTACCTGCCTGAACCTCCATCAGCGTATCGGACTGTGCCTGCATGGAGGTGTAGTTGAGGCCGTTATCCTCGGCTGCCTGTTCACCGGCGGATCCTGCTTCTACCGCAAAGGAGAGGTCCTTCATGCTGTCGATGTCTTTGTACTGATCAGCCTCTGCTGCCGGAAGAACAACGGTCTGCGCGTTCTTCAGGTATGCATTGGTGCACTCCATGGAATTGGTTACTTCATCGGTAAGAGTCATGCCGTTCCATACAACGTCGATGCTCTTGTTGTCCAGTTCAAGAATCTTATTGTCCCAGTCGATCTCTACAAATTCGATATCTACGCCGAGATCCTCAGCAACCTTCTTGCCCAGATCCGCATCGAAACCGATCCACTCGCCGTTGTCATCCTTGTAATCCATCGGCGCAAAGTCGGTGATGCCGACGATCAGAGTGCCTTTTTCTTTGATATATTCCACATCACTATCCGCTGCTTCTGCAGTGGATCCGGATGCCGCGGATCCGGATGCTGCGGTCTCTGTCTTTGCGCTGCTACCGCAGCCTGCGAGAGATGCTACCATCATTGCTGCCAGAACGGCACCGATCATTTTCTTTTTCATTTCTTTTCCCTCCGAATATAATGTTTTCCTTCTATATATATTGTTTCTCTTTCCCTGTATCAGCGTTGTTGCACTCTACCATGCTAAATTGCTAACACAAAGGAATGTTACCATATCGAAGCAGTTGCGTCAAGGAATTATTCCCCGGAAACGGGGGTTACGCGCCTTGGCGCTGACGTTATCGGATACTTTGCCGCGGTCCCTGTATAAAAAAGGCAGACGCCTGTCCCGGATCTGTTCTGATCGGGCAGGCGCCTGCCTTTATATTCGATTATTTGATCCCGATCGAGGCTCCCCACCCGTCAACAGGATCTGATTATTTGGATTTTTTTCTTCTGCCGATAACCAGCGCACCCATGATGCCTGCGGCAGCTGCCAGGATCGCGACATAGCTTCCCACATGAGAAGTATCACCTGTCTGTACGGCAGAAACAGAGGATTTCGCGTTTTTCTGCTGCGCTGCCGGGATGTTCTCAACCTTGTTCGTCGCCTTATTGACCGGAGCCGGTGTTACCGTCGGTGTCGGTGCCGGTGTCGGCGTTACGGTTGGGGTCTCTTCCGGTGTCGGTGCCGGAGTCGGGGTCGGTGTCGGATCAACCGGTTCCGGTTCCAGTGCTTCTACATACTTAACGGTTACAGAAATGGTATCCGCGTCGGGTGTTGTCGAGTCCTCCGCGCCATCCATCTGTGTTCCCTGCCAGTTATAACGGAAATGGTAAGTATTTCCGGTTACCAGGTCGGTGGTGTCCGCGTTAAAGTTACCGGAAATCGTACCGTTTGCCGTATAGTTCGTATCCGGCTGAGCAGCATCATTGAATACCGCGCCATTGACAACGACATCGAGCTGATCACCGGTTCCGAGTACCGCGCTCTTCAGTTCTTCCAGATTGGTTACGCCTTCGCGCAGGCGCATAACAACGGTTACCTTCTTTCCGTCGATCTGTGTATCGGTGATCTCGAACTGTCCGTTCGCGTTCTCCAGAGTGATCTCCGGATTTTCGGTGAAGTCCATCTCTGCCGGGAGTTCCATGACAGCTGTGAAGCTGGTATCGATATTGGAAACCGAAACCTGTGCCGTATCCGAATCCGCATACGTGGAGGAGACGAGATTGAGCGCCGTTTTGATCGGAACGACATCGAGACGTCCGGTAATGCTGATGACATCTTCCTTTCCTACGGTCAGGACATTCTCATGCTGTGTATCGCCATTCGCCAGCATATCGCCGCCGAGGATCTCCGAGGACTCAACCGTCTCATTCTTCGGCTGTTCAACTTCTGTCGGCAGGGTCTCAACAAAGGCAAGAGATGCCGTGTCTGTATCGAAGGACTGCAGGCCGAATCCCAATTTTCCCAGCGTACCGCTCGGGAAGAAGCTGAAATTACCGGAAGCCGAGATCTTCTCGTTCGCGTAAGCTGCCGCGGTATCCGCATCCGGCATATTAACGGTATACGGAATCTGAATGTTCAGTGTGTGGCTTGCCGGATCGGCCATATCATTCTGATAATAATTGTAGATCGCCGCCCAGTTCTCGTCCTTCAGCGGAATACGGAAGGAAACTGTCGTATCGCTGTCCGAATGGGTAATGCCCGCTCCGTTGATCATGGAGGCATTATTACTGATGGCAACATCCCCCAGCGTTACGCTCTCCGGGAAGGTTACATCGAAGGTGATATAAGCAATGCCGCTCGCCTTGTCCTTGTTCCACGGATAATGTCCCGCGTCTGCCTCGTTCTTCATGTCCGCATCATTTCCTGCCAGAACCTGTGCCATCGGAATGTCCATGGTAACGGTGCCGTTATAGGTGGATGCGCCGCCCTCCCCGGCAGTTGCGGAACCGGTCTGTGTAATGTACTGTGCCGTCGACAGCGATCCACCCGCATAAACGGTTGCTGCCGGTGCTGAAAAAACAAGTGCCACGGCCGCGGCGACACTTACCAGATGACTCCAAAATTTCTTCATACGTATGTCCTCTCCCTTGCTGTATATTTCTTCCTGTTTTTACATATTCCCGTCTCGTTATATCAAAACGAAAATATTCGAAACATTTCTATTTAAATAACTGTTCGCTAGTATATCACACCGTCCAGACACAATCCAGTACTTTGGATCACGCAATATTAGATTTTTTCTGTAAATTAGCTATGTGATTTGTTTATTTTTACCAGTTTTGTATTTATTTCAATGCATTCCATCAAATGGATCACAGGATAAAAGCATGAAAAAAACGCCGTCTCAATGAAATCCCACTCATTGAAACGACGTTTTACGAAATTTATCTACTCATTATTCAGTTTTTCGCACTCGAATTGGCACCTTAATGCCTATTCGGTCATGGGACGAGTCTCCACAAATCCCGAGCGTATTTGCGGCATTACTCTTCCTCATAGATTCTGGTAACGCGCGGGGCGATCCTGCAGAGCATCTCATAGTTGAAGCTCGCCGAGGGGTCCGCGACTTCCTCGATCGGAATGAATCCATTTCCGTCATGCCCGACAAGTGTCACGACATCCTCCACCTGCACATCCGGAATATCGGTTACATCGACCATCATCTGATCCATGCAGACTCTTCCGATGATTGGCGCGTACTGTCCGCGGATCAGAACACGCCCTTTCGAGGAAAGTGCGCGCGGATAACCATCCGCGTAGCCGGCCGAAACGGTTGCGATCCGGGTAAGCGGCTTGTCCGTCACATAGGTGGCGCCATAGCTGACGCCTCTCCCGGGGCCGACCTCTTTGACATGGATCACGTGCGCCTTCCATTCCAGTGCCGGAAGCAGATTCATTGCAGACTTGTCGACTTCCTCGGACGGGTAGATGCCATAAGTCGTAATGCCGGAGCGGACCATATCATAACGGTTCGGGTCATCCGCTTCGAACTCGCCGATCGCCGCGCTGTTGCAGATATGACGGATCGGGATCTGTACGTTACGTGCGGACAGCATTTCAAGCATCTTCCGAAAAGCATCAAACTGTCCCATGCAGAAGGTCTTGTCAGTCATGTCGCAGCAGGACAGGTGTGAAAAAATCCCCTCTGTCTCGATATGCGGCATCCGGCTGATCGCGGCAACCGTATCCGCATCCTCCTCCGTGATCTGGAAACCGATCCGCGTCATACCGGTATCGACCGCGATATGGATCTTCGCGCGCTTATTCATTGCCGATGCCGCCTGCTCCAGAAGTTCCGCCGCGTGCAGATCATAGATACTCGGACGGATATCCAGGCTGACCATCTTCTCATACTGACTCGGTGAAACATAGGCAAGAACAAGGATCGGCTTTTCGATCCCAGCATTCCGGAGTTCCTCTCCCTCTGCCAACGTGGCAACGGCAAAGAAGTCGACGCATTCCTCCAGGCTTTTCGCAACGGGAACCGCGCCGTGCCCGTAGGCGTTTGCCTTTACAACGGCAAGCAGCTTTGTTCCCGGCAAAATGCGTTTCCGTGCTTCTTCTATATTATGACGGATGGCTTTCAGAGAAACCAATGCGTAACATCTCTGATACTCTTTCATAACTTTCCCTTCCTTCTGCATCAAAAAAGCGCGAATTTGTTCGCGCCTTTTTATCTCATTCAATTTGGCTTTCAGACAAGCGCGATCAGTTCTTTGGTTTTCTGATGGAAGAATATACATTCTTTACAGTCTTCAGAACCACGTGTGTCTGCGTGTCCTTTACACCTTCCAGGTTCATGACTGATCGATGTACCTGCTCGAGTTCATCCGGAGAATCGCAGGCGATCTTCAGCAGCAGATCAAAACCGCCGGTCTGGTAATAACAGGAAACAACGCTATCCATATCACGGATCGCCTCGGCGAAGGAATCGTAATACACCGGTTTTTCCAGTGCAACTTCCATCAGCGCTGTCATCGCGCTGCCGACTTTCTTCTCATCAACAATGATCGTATATTTACTGATGACGCCGCTCTCTTCCAGCTTGTGGATCCGCTCAATGACCGCGGATACGGATAAATGAATATCCTTGCTGATGTTCGACGCCGTCTCCCTCGCATTATTCTGCAGGATTTTCAGGATTCTGTAATCGACCTGATCCATAATGATACACCCTTCTTTCGTACCTGACCAAAAATTTTACAGCTACCATTCATTATAGCAAGTTTATTTTCTATATCAAGCGCAAAATTTTCGATAATCTTGGGGCAGCGCTCAGTTCACGCGTTATTTTTTTCTTGTGGTAAGGAACTGGATGACCATTCCCAGAATAGCCATCGCCGCAAAGATCACGAGCTGCAGATTCATGTCGGAAGACACCTTAGCAGAAAGCGTAATCAGTGCTCCCACCGCCGCACCCGCTCCCGAAACGGCGGAGATAACAATGATACAAGGCCGCGCGAACTTGACCGCAAGTACACCGGCAAGAAGGAACGCAAGGATCATCAGCACGATCTTCAGGAAATGCATCAACTGCCCCTCAGGGAAATTGATCGAATAGACCGCGGATACGGCAATGATGCCGCAATAGACCAAAACGCCTGCCAGATAGATCTTGTACGCCAGGATCGACAGTACAAATCCCGCGGCAGCGCCGACAAGAACCGGGATGTAAGCGGATAATGAGGGCGCGACTGCTCCTGTGATCAGAAATCCCAGCAGGAAACCGATGAGAAAGCCGACGAGTGCCGTCCAGAAGCGCAGCAGCTTATACCCGAAAAAACACTGCAGGATCGCGATGACCAGATTGATCACGATCGTGATCATGCCCAGTTTCGAAGCGATTTCATTGATCTGTTCCATAGCATGTCCTCCTGTTATCCGCTATCTTGCAACAAATCAGGCCCGCTGTAAACAGCGAGCCTGATCTCTTATCAAATAAAAAAGAGCGCGAGACGGGATTCGAACCCGCGACCCCAACCTTGGCAAGGTTGTACTCCACCCCTGAGCCACTCGCGCATAAGAGCAGGTGATGGGAATCGAACCCACGTATCCAGCTTGGAAGGCTGGTGTTCTACCATTGAACTACACCTGCATGATATTCAGTTTTGTCGACAACAACGGTAGTATACTATGAATAACCGCCCGATGTCAACACCTTTTTATAAACCGGTCAAAACAGTAAATGACAGACCCGGGAGGATCCTCGCAGCGACGCTCTGCACGAAATCCTTTTATTGAATAACGTATCAGCCATTCCGCTTAAGTATCTTTATTTATACCGTTTTCAGTTAAAGCAGCAAATGGCAGAACCGGGAGGATCCTCGCAGCGACGCTCTGCACGAAATTCTTTGATTGAATAACGTATCAGCTATTCCGCTTAAGTATCTTAATTATACCGTTTTCAGTTAAAGCAGCAAATAGCAGACCCGGGAGGTTCCTCGCAGCGACATTTGGAAATATAAATTCGGCACAGTAAAATTCCTCTGGCTCCGTTTCCCTCGCTCTTCTCAGAAAAGCTTCGAAGAGCTCAGTCCAAATGTCGCTGCGAGGATATTTTACTGTGCCGAATTCTTTGTGATTCAATCAAATAAAATAATTGTTGACCAGGGCATCGCTCCAGCCCTTCAGGTCTTCGAGTGTGTACTTGTCCACAACATCGGAGATCGCTTCGTTGAGTTCTTTCCAGACGCGAAGTGTCACGCAGGATTGAGCGCGATCACAGGTGTTTTCGTCGGTAGACAGGCATTCCACCGGAGCAAGACTTCCTTCGGTCAGTCGGAGGATCGAACCAACCGTGTAGTCTGCCGGTTTTCTCGCCAGGCGATAGCCGCCCTGCGGGCCGCGAACACTGATCAGGAAATTTGCGCGCACCAGTACAGATACGATCTGTTCCAGGTATTTCATGGAGATTTCCTGTCTGGCGGCAATATCTTTGATCCGGACGGGATCTCCGTTATCGTTCTGTGCGATGTCCAGCATCATGCGCAGCGCGTACCTTCCTTTAGTAGAAATCCTCATGACAAATTCCTTTCTAAATGTCCCCCCTGCTGTGATGGTTGCAGGGGGAAGCATTAATTTTTGATTATTTTACTGCTTCGAATGCCTCTTTCAGATCTTCGATGATATCGTCGATATTCTCGGTACCGATGGACAGACGAATGGTATTCTGCTGAATGTTCTGATCAGCAAGCTCAGCCTCGTTGCACTCGCTGTGAGTGGTGGAAGCCGGATGGATAACCAGAGATTTTACATCTGCTACGTTTGCAAGCAGAGAGAACAGTTTCAGATTATCGATCCAATCCTTTGCTTTTCTCGCATCACCCTTGATATTGAAGGTGAAGATGGAACCGCCGCCGTTCGGCAGATATTTCTTGTACAGTGCCTGCTGTGCCGGATCGGTGGATGCTTCCGGATGGCTGATGGACTCAACTTCCGGTCTGCTCTGCAGGAATTCGATAACTTTCTTGGTGTTCTCTACCTGTCTCTCTACACGGAGGGAAAGGGTCTCAAGTCCCTGAAGGAAGATCCATGCATGAACCGGAGAAAGAGTTGCGCCTGTGTCACGAAGCAGGATCGCGCGGATATAGGTAGCGATAACAGCCGGAGCAGTGTCCTTCGCGAAGCTTACGCCGTGGTAGGACTCGTTCGGCTCTGTGAGCCACGGCCATTTGTCGGAGGAAGCCCAGTCAAACGTACCTGCGTCGATGATGACACCGCCGATGGTGGTTCCGTGTCCGCCGATGAACTTGGTTGCGGAATGAACAACGATATCAGCGCCGTACTCGATCGGTCTGATCAGATACGGTGTAGCAAAGGTGGAGTCAATGATGAGCGGAAGACCGTTCTTATGTGCCAGCTCAGCCCATTTCTCAATGTCTACTACTTCACCGTTCGGGTTGCCGAGAGCCTCGATGTAAAGAGCTTTGGTGTTCGGCTTGATTGCAGCTTCTACCGCTTCGTAGTCGAACGGATCAACGAATGTTGTCGTTACGCCGAAATCTACGAAGGTGTGTGCCAGATAGTTGTAAGTTCCGCCGTAGATGTTCTTTGCGGAAACGATGTGGTCACCTGCGTGAGCAACAGCCTGGAACGCATAGGTAACAGCTGCGGCACCGGAGCCTACTGCCAGAGCGGCAACGCCGCCCTCAAGTGCAGCCATACGTCTCTCGAATACATCCTCGGTCGGGTTGGTCAGACGGCCGTAGATGTTGCCTGCATCCTGCAGAGCGAATCTTGCAGCAGCATGATCACTGTTTCTGAATACGAAGGAAGATGTCTGGTAGATCGGAACGGCTCTGGAATCGGTAACCGGATCCGGTGTCTCCTGTCCTACGTGAAGTGCAAGAGTCTCAAATTTTAAGTTTCTATCTTTTAATTCGCTCATGTTTTCTCCTTACCCGGAAGTCCTGCTTCCGATCATAATTAATATAGATGAATTGTACTATAATCCATATCAGATTACTAGTATTTATCAGTTCCGTTTTTCGAAATTAGTTCTCGAAGAGTGCTGTGGAGTAGTATCTGTCACCGCTGTCCGGAAGCAGAGCTACGATCGTCTTGCCTTCGTTCTCCGGGCGCTGTGCCAGCTGAATAGCTGCCGCAAGAGCCGCACCGGAAGAAATTCCTACGAGAACGCCCTCGAGATGAGCAAGCTCTTTGGAGGTTGCGAACGGAACCTCGTTGTCGATGGTGATAACTTCATCATAAATCTCTGTATCCAGAACTGCCGGAACAAAGCCTGCGCCGATACCCTGGATCTTGTGCGGTCCGCCGTGTCCCTCGGTAAGTACCGGCGATGTTGCCGGCTCTACGGCCACGATCTTGACGTCTGCCTTCTGCTCTTTGAGGTATTTACCGGTTCCGGAAAGGGTTCCGCCTGTGCCTACACCTGCAACGAAGACATCGACCGCACCATCGGTATCGTTCCAGATCTCCGGACCGGTTGTCAGGTAATGTGCCTTCGGGTTAGCCGGGTTGTCAAACTGTCCGGTAAGGACCGCACCCGGTGTAGCTGCAACGATCTCTTTTGCCTTTGCGATCGCACCGCTCATGCCCTTGCTTCCCTCTGTCAGAACCAGCTCTGCACCATAAGCTTTGAGGATGTTTCTTCTCTCAACACTCATGGTCTCCGGCATGGTAAGGATTACTTTGTATCCCTTAGCTGCCGCAACAGATGCAAGGCCGATACCGGTGTTGCCGGAGGTCGGCTCTACGATCGTAGCGCCCGGTTTCAGTTTTCCGGATTCCTCAGCGTCCTCGATCATTGCTTTCGCGATACGATCCTTAACGCTTCCTGCCGGGTTGAAGTACTCAAGCTTTACAAGCACTTTTGCCTTGAGGTCATATTTCTTCTCAATGTTGACAACCTCTACGAGAGGTGTGTTTCCGATAAGTCCGATGGATCCCTGATAAACTTTACTCATTGTTTTGTTCTCCTTTTTTATCCGTTTTTATTTGTTTGTTTACTGGTTTGTTTTTCTTTTCTTATAATTCCTAGCTGATAAATAGGATTATAGGGGTTATTTCCGAGTTTGTCAATAGGATAATTATGATTTTTCAAAAAAAGTTTTTTCCATTCCGCAGATAACAAAAAGGACCTTCGCCGCTCCAGTCGGAGTCACGCGAAAGTCCTTCTTCCATTCGTTCTATTTTTCGATTACCCTCTTCGAAATCGGCCGACCTCTTTCGGTTGGGTCATGCACTTCCATTCGGGTCATGCTCTTCCATTCGGGTCATGTTCTTCCATTCGGGTCATGCTCTTCCATTCGGGTCATGTTCTTCCGATTAGAGCGGCATATTGTGCCGCCTTACTCACCCACGTCCTCGTCTTCGACGTTTTCGCCGGCGAGTTTGAGAATATCGGCTGCCTCTTCTTCCGTAATATTCATGAAATCCGCAGCCTCATCCAGGTATACCTTGCGGCCGAGCTCCTCCTTGAGGATCTCGATCCCGTCCTTAAAATCTTCGACCTTCTCCACCATCCGCTTGTCACGGGCGTGCACGTCGGTCTGTTCTTCCAGAAGCGCCTGCAGATTACCGCGCACGATCGAGAGGATCGCCTCTCTTCCCGCCTCACGGTCATTCAGAGGCAGACTGTCAGCCTTGTCCGCTGCCAGTACCAGAGCCAGATTTCCCTCCTGAATCAGGTCCTGGAGAAAAACGCCTTCCCGGTACATCTTCTGTGCGAGCTCGCAGACCGCAGGCATCAAAAGCTCCGTGATCCGCCGCTTGGCAGTCACATCCCCGCCACGTACTGCCGCGACCAGACGCTCCCATTCACCGCTCGCCTCTTCGCGGATCGCGCTCAGATCCTCCATATACATGTCGAGATACCGCTGTTCCTCCGCGGACCATGCCGGTTCCGCGTCTGCCTCGCCGGAAGCCGGTTCCTCTTCTTTCTTCACGTAACCTTCCACAACGATCTTCCTTGACAACAGGAAATCGTAGACCAGGTTCATCTGTTCTTCACTCAGCTCCTCGCCGGCAAAGAAGGCCTTCACCTCCGCCGTGGAGATTCGGCCGCTTTCCGATGCCTTCTCCAGGACGGCCGCTAATTTTACCCTGAGCTGTTCGGGTGTCATACTTTTCTCAGCCATTTGTGCTCTCCGCTTCTGCCTCGGTAATATTCGCGTAGCCGATTACCTTATCCATTACAAGTCCCATCATAACGGTCTCGCGAACGGCATCCTCACCGTATGCCGCGATCAGCGTATCCGCATTGGAGCCGGCACCTTCCGCTACCGCGTCCAGTTTGGTCTGGTACTCATCGGAATCCTCCGTGATGTTCTCCGCCTTTGCGAGCGCGTCGATCAGCAGATACAGTTCCGCGATGGAACTTCTGGCATACAGTTCCTTGTCCTGCTCGTACTGGGCATTGCTGACGCCGCTCTGCTGCAGGAAGGTGTCCACGTCCACACCGTACTGCGTCGCTGTCTGGGACAGGCGGGTCTCGTAGATCGTTTTTCCGTCATCGATATACTGCTGCGGGAGCGCCTTGAAGGTGCTGTTCTTCTGCAGCAGATTCCACGCCTGCGCCTCAAGATCGTTCTCCGCGTCGGAATCATTCTGTGTCTGGAGGCTTTCACGAACCTGTTCTCTGTATTCGTCAACGGTCTTGTACTGGCCGTCCGTAAATTTGCTTACATATTCGTCGGTGATCTCCGGAAGACGGGAGATCTTATTGATGGTTACGGTAAAAACAACATCCTGTCCGGCAAGATCGGCAGAACTGTAATTTTCCGGGAAGGTCAGGTTGAGATCTTTCGTCTCTCCCTTCTTCATGCCGATCAGTCCGTCCTCGAAACCATCGATGAAGGAGCCGGAGCCGATGACCAGATCGTACGAATCGCTGGTGCCTCCATCAAAGGCCACACCGTCCTTCTTACCCTCGAACGCGATATTGACGGTATCGCCGTCCTGAACCGCAGCATTCTCATCGGTCACTTCTTCCGCTACAAACTGCTGGTTCATGCTGCTTTCGACCTCATCATCCGAAACGGCCTGTACAGTTTTTGTCAGTTCCAGATTCTTGTACTCGCCCAGTTCAATGCAGTCCTCCAGCTTCCAGTCCGTACCGTCCACGACCGGAATCTCCATGACCGCTTTTTCCTCCTCAGTCAGTTCGGATGCCGTTCCCTCCGAAGTTGACGCAACTTCATTCGAGGTCGATGATGCTCCGCTCTCCGTGACAGCAGACTCCGCCGCGGAAGAGGAAGCTGTATCCTTACCGCCGCAGGCAGCCATCGAAGCCGCCAGCGCGGCACAAAGAATTCCGATTACAATTTTCTTTTTCATTATCTAATATTCTCCATATATTATTGAATCTGCCCTGTGTTTTCGCTGTGTCTTCGCTGTGTTTTTCCTCAGCCGACCAGCGAAAGCGCATAGGTATAATCGTTGTACGTGTTTATCTTATGAAGGCCGGAACGAACGTAGTCGCCGGTGATCTGCGAATAATATGCCGAACCGCTGTCCTGCATATAGAAGAATTTGAATCCCAGATCCTTCAGATAGGTATACTTCTCGTTTTCCTCATCGTAACCGCTCCACGGTCCGATGTCCGCATCGAGAGGCAGAAGGAGCATGTCGGTCTCTCCGACGATCTCTCCGATCACGCTCTCCCACTGATCGGCATCCTTCTCGACCAGGTCGGCCTCACTGCCGTAACTGATCAGATCATAACCGTTCGCGGCAATGATCCAGCCGGTCGAACGGGCAGCCGCGATCACCGCGGAGACCTGATCCTTGCTGTTCTGCAGATCCGCGTCTTTGTCGACCTGCGGTGCATCCGTGCCGGCGACCGTGCTGATCGCATCCTCCGAACGAACGATGTTCCATCCCAGAAGGCCGCGGTACCCCGTCACACCGATAATGCCGCGCGCTCCGTTATAGGAAAAATCGGCGTGCGCCTTGATAAATGCTTCGACACACGGAACCACATCGACCGCACCCTGACTGACGGTGCCGTCCGCCATCGAATAATTACAGGTGATATTTCCCGCGCCGTCCCTGGTCATCTGATCGGGATAATCATTGTAGCCGGCATTGTAGCTCACATCATACTGCGACAGGATCAACGGTTTCTTGCCCTTCGGTACCTGAACCTTTGCAACCGAAAAAACGCCTTCTTCGCTCGTCACCACGGACCGCGGATCGATCAATACATAGTCCCGGTCATACAGATCCTGCAGGATCTGATTGAACTGCGCCACGTGAAGCGGGACCGTATTCGGATCGTAGGCAGGCGCGGCTTCTCCGTCCCCGCTGTCTTCGCCGTCTTCGTCATCCGCATCATCCGAAGTATCCTCCGAGGCCTGTGCCGCCGCCAGATCCTCGGTCTGAAGGACCGGGAACGACAGGTGCAGTACCTCTGACGCCGAATAGGTATCGAGCGGTCCGCTCTCTTCCGCCGCCTCGGCGCTCTTCGCCGCAGCTTTATCGGAAGCCACCTTCTTCACAACGGCCGAAATACCGATGATCGCCAGGATCGCGGCGACAACGACGACGCCCGCTTTTGCCAGCCGGATGATCCGCTGTCTCTTCCTGCGCTGTCTCTGCAGCTCCTTGCGGCGTCTGATGCGGCGAATCCGTTCTGCCCGTTCTTCCTCAACGGCAGATTCCGATCCCGCTGTTTCCGCGGACGATCCGGTTGTATCGGATACCAAATCAGATGCCGGTTCGAATGCCGGTTCGGGATTCGGATCGCCGTCGGTATCTTTTTTTCTCTGTAAGCCTTTATCGTCAGGCATATTTCTCTCCATTTCGTACTTTCCCAACCTACCGGCTAATGATACCGCAAAACGGCCTGTTCATCAAGCAAAAGAGCCGAAAAGCGTTGCTTTTGACGTCTGCAAATGCTATTATTGAACAGATAGGATGCCGGAAAGACCATATTCCGGATAAATAAAGGAGGAAGTTGAATTATGCCATGGTGGGTCGTATTGATCATCATCGCCGCAATTACAGCTGCCGTTTTCCTGGCACTGTACTTTATCGGCAAAAGAACACAGAAAAAGCAGGACGAACAGCAGGCGCAGATGGAAGCCGCAAAGCAGACCATCTCGATGCTTGTCATCGATAAAAAGAAATTGAAACTGAAGGATGCCGGCTTCCCGGATTACGTACTCGCTCAGGTACCGAAGCTTTCCCGCATTCCGAAGTTCCCGATCGTTAAAGCCAAAGTCGGACCGAAGATCATGACCTTCATCGCAGACAAAAAGGTCTACGAGATGATTCCGGTCAAGAAAGAGGTCAAGGCTACCGTCAGCGGCCTGTACATCACCGATGTCAAAGGTGTTCGCGGACCGATCGTTGCTCCGAAGAAGAAGAAATCCAAGCTCGAAGAGCTTCTTAAGAAAGGCCGCGGCGAGGCATAAGTTTCCGCTGCGTCTGACACCGAAAATCGAATAACGCAAGATACAAAAAAATTCCGCAGTCGCCTGCGGAATTTTTTGTATTACTGGAATTTTTTTATTGCGGGAATTCTTTGTATTCAGGAATTCAAGGAGAATCCCCCGTTTTCTGCGGAACAGATCTTCAGGCTGATCATGCAGTCAGCCGCGAGGCTGTCCTCCATTCGCATACCATAGTCAACACGGTACTCGATCAGTTCTTCCGTCTCCTTCAGAGAAAAAGCGGTCGCGCCGATCTCCAGCTGAAGACTCCCCATCGGCAGGCGATAGTCCGCGAACGTCTTCTTGCCCTTCTCGAAGAACATGTCCACGTTCAAGAGCCCGTGCTTCTTCACCATCATACTGGTCTCACTGAATTTGATCGTATTGCGGGTCGGCTCCTTGAAGCCCTCCGTGATCTCATCATAGAGAACATAATGGCTGTTGTTTTTCTTATAATACTTGCCCGGGATGACAACTTCCACCGGCTCGGGATCATCGTCCCCCGGCAGAAACTGCAGACCGAACAAGGTAATGATAACATCCTTTGTCATTCGGCGGCTCCCCTGTTACAGATGACAGATCTCCCCTTCGGAAGAGACCGGTTTGTCGACTTTCTTCTGCGCCTTTTCCGGATCATCGAAGATCTCATTCATCGTACGCCATCCGAGAACCGCGCACTTTACACGCGCCGGCATATGGGAGATATCTTCCAGTACGCCCGCCTCTTCCAGCTCGTCCTTCTCTTCTTCGGTAATTTTCCCCTTGATCATACGGAGAAAAACTTCTGCCAGGTGTGTGGCTTCTTCTTTGCTCCGGCCGATGATCAGATCCAGCATCATGTCCGCGGATGCCTGCGAGATCGCGCAGCCGTCGCCAACGTAAGCGCCGTCCACGATCTTGTCGCCCTCCACGCGAAGTTTGAGAACGATGTCATCGCCGCAGCTCGGATTGACGCCCTCAAGCTCGAAGTTCGCGTCCGGGAGATCATGCTTGTGTGCCGGATGCAGATTGTGATCTGTCAGAATTTCATTATAAAAAGTATTATTCCTCATAACCCATCTCTTTTCTGAGTGCCTTTACGGCATCAACCAGGCGGTCAACTTCCGCCTCGGTATTGTAGAAAGCAAAGCTTGCGCGCGCCGTGGAACGGGTTCCCAGATACGCGAGAAGCGGCTGTGCACAGTGATGTCCGGCGCGGACGCAGACCTTGAACTCATCGAGGATCGCCGCGATATCGTGCGGATGCACACCGTCTACCAGGAAAGTGATAATGCCGTGATGTTCTGCCGGATTTGTGGATCCGAGAATGTGCACATACGGATATTCCTTCAGCTTCTCCATCGCGTAGGCGGTCAGATGTGTCTCGCGCTCGGTGATCTTGTCAAAGCCGATCGATTTTACATAGTTGATCGCCGCGTGCAGACCGGCAGCGCCGCCGGCGTTCACGGTACCCGCCTCGAACTTGTGCGGTACTTCTGCGTAGGTTGCGCCCTCACGGGTCACATACTCGATCATCTCGCCGCCGAACAGGAACGGGGACATCTTGTCAAGAATTTCGTATTTTCCGTACAGTACGCCGATCCCCATCGGGGAGAGCATTTTGTGTCCGGAGAACGCGAGGAAATCAACGTCCAGATCCTGTACATCGACCGCCATATGCGGCACGGACTGCGCGCCGTCCGCTACGAAGACCGCGCCGTATTCGTGGGCAATCTTTGCGAAAGTCTTGATATCATTGGTGCGTCCGATAACGTTGGATACCTGCGTCATTGCCACCAGTTTTGTCTGCGGTGTCATTGCGGCACGGAACATCTCTTCCGTGATCTTTCCCGTCTTGTCACATTCCAGGTAACGCAGCGTCGCGCCGGTGCGCTTTGCCGCCTGCTGCCACGGAAGCATGTTGCTGTGATGCTCGAGAATGCTGATCAGGATCTCATCGCCCGGTTTCAGGTTGTCCTGTGCCCAGGTGTAGCCGACCAGATTCAGGCTCTCCGTCGCGTTTCTGGTAAAAACGATCTCTTCCGTTCTTTTTGCGTTGATAAAGTCAGCGACTGCCGCGCGGGCTTCCTCGTAGATCTCCGTTGCTTTTACACTGAGCTCGTAGAGGCCGCGCAGGGGATTGGCGTTGCTCGTCTCGTAATAGTTATTTACCGCGTCGATGACGCTCTGCGGTTTCTGGGTAGTCGCCGCGTTATCCAGATAAGCAACCTCATCATTCAGAAGCGGAAAATCCGCACGGATCGCAGCATCATCAAGTTGTCTCTGCTCATCAGTCATCATCACTTGTATTGCCTCCTCCGACATACTCGCTGATCTCCGCCTTTGCGGCAGCGTCCGGGATCTGCGCGACAAGCGCGTCGATTCTGGCACCGGCGAGCATTTCGTTAATTGCCTCACGGTCCATACCCCTGGACTCCAGGTAGAACATCAGGGACTCATCGAGACGTCCGATGGTGGCACCGTGGTTTCCCACTACATCTTCCTCTGCGCAGAGGATCAGCGGAATGGTCTGGTTGTGAACGCCCTCGTCCATCAGCAGAACATCCTCTTTCTCATTACCGACAGCGCCGGATGCGCCCTTCTTGAAATCGATGGTGCCGCGGAAGGTCTTGGTCGCCTTGTCACGGAGAACACCGTTTACATTGATCTCACACTCCGTTTTTTTGCCGGTATGATTGGCAAAATAGTTCATATCCAGAACGGCATCGTTCTTTACAAGGTACGCAATGTCGGTCTTCATGCTGCTCTGATATCCCGCGAGGTCGATCTGGCAGCCCTGGTATACATCATGGCCGTCGAGGAACAGGTGGATGATCTCCACTCGTCCGTTGTCCTCGCATCGTCCGCCGACGTCATTCAGGAAGGTGAACTTCTCGCCCACACGAACGACCTGTACGAGGCGCAGAAGGGAATACTTACCGACAGCGACTTTCGTCTGGACAGCCGCAAAACCGGCCGCCTCCTTCTCTGCGGTGTAATCCATAATAACGGTCATCTCACTGTTGTCACCCAGTACAAGGTTTACGGCATTGACCGCGTTAGCGCCGTCATTGTACGCGAAGGTAAGGCGCGCTGCCTCGGCAGCTTTCCTGTTCTTCGGCGCGGTGAGCGTGTAAACGCCCTTTGTGCCCGCCTCTACAAGAGCGGTCACATCTTTTCCCATGCCGGTCGGCTGGGAAGACAGCGGATTTTCCGCTGTCTCTGCGGCCTCGATCCCTGCCGGGATCTCCGCCTTGATCTCTGATTCCGAACCGGTTTCTACACCGGCCAGTTTTGCTTCATTCATCTTCAGCCAGTACCAGGTAATTGCCGGCAGCCGGTTGAGTTTCATATCCATTGCTTCACTCATCTTCTTCTGCCTCCTTAACCGATACTTCCCTTCATCTCCAGGCGGATCAGATTGTTCATCTCTACCGCGTACTCGAGAGGAAGCTCTTTCGATACGTTATCTGCAAATCCGGATACGATCAGCGCGCGGGCATCCTCTTCGGTAATGCCGCGGCTCATCAGATAGAATACAGCGTCGTCGCTGATTCGGCCGATCTTTGCCTCGTGTCCGATGTCGACCTGGTCGGTCTTCACATCCATTGCCGGGATCGTATCAGAACGGGATACGGAATCCAGCATCAGAGACTGACAGGAAACGGCGGACTTACTGTTGACAGCCTGTTTGTTGACGGTGATGGAACTGCGGAAGGTGCTGATTCCGCCGTCCTTGGAGATCGAACGGGTATTGACATAGGAAGTCGTCTCCGGCGCACTGTGGACGATCTTACAGCCGGTATCGAGGTTCTGGCCGTTGCCCGCGAAGGTAACACCGCTGAACTCGGCTCTCGCGCCGCGTCCCGCCAGAATACTCATCGGATACAGATAGGAGACGTGGGATCCGAAGGAACCGGAGATCCACTCTACCTTGCCGCCCTCTTCCACCTTCGCACGCTTGGTGTTCAGGTTATACATGTTCTTCGACCAGTTCTCGATCGTGGAATAACGAAGCGTTGCGTTTTTGCCGACAAAAAGCTCTACGCAGCCGGCATGCAGGTTCGCGACGTTGTACTTCGGCGCGGAACATCCCTCGATGAAGTGAAGGTACGCGTCATCCTCGACGATGATCAGTGTGTGCTCGAACTGTCCGGCGCCCTTGGCGTTCAGACGGAAATAGGACTGCAGCGGAATGTCGACCTTGACGCCCTTCGGTACATATACGAAGGATCCGCCCGACCATACCGCGCCGTGCAGAGCCGCGAATTTGTGGTCTGTCGGCGGTACAAGGTGCATGAAGTGCTCCTTGATCATATCGGCATATTCCCCGCGGAGCGCGCTCTCCAGATCGGAGTAGATAACACCCTGTGCGGCAACCTCGTCCTTTACGTTATGGTATACGAGCTCGGAATCGTACTGCGCACCGACACCGGCAAGGCTTGTACGCTCCGCCTCCGGGATTCCCAGACGCTCGAAGGTATCCTTGATATCTTCCGGAACGTCTTCCCAGCTCTGGTTCATTTTTGTATTCGGACGGACATAGGTGACGATCTCATCCATGTTCAGTCCTTCGATGGACGGGCCCCAGTCCGGGACCTTCTTGCGATTATAGATGTCCAGGGATTTCAGACGGAAATCACGCATCCACTCCGGATCGTTTTTCTCCTTGGAAAGCTGAAGAACGATTTCGGGAGTCAGACCTTCGTCGATGCGCCATGCGTCCTTTTCTTCGTACCGGAAGTCATACATGCTCCGGTTTATATCTTCTACATGTGCTTTTTCCTTAGCCATAATTACTCCTCGTTTGCTTCGAATCTCTCAAATCCGTGCTCATTGATCTCATCGACCAGTGCCGCGTCACCGTTTTCTACGATCTGTCCGTCAACCAGCACGTGGGTATGATCTACGTGCAGGGACTCCAGAATACGGGTGCTGTGGGTGATGATGATCAGTGCGCCGTCCTCGTTCTTCTGGTACTCGCGAACACCTGCGGATACGGTGCGGACCGCGTCAACGTCAAGACCGGAGTCGGTCTCGTCGAGGATCGCCAGAGACGGGTTGAGCATCAGAAGCTGCAGGATCTCGGCTTTCTTCTTCTCACCGCCGGAAAAACCGACGTTCAGGTCACGCTCCGCGTAGGAGTGATCCATCTGCAGAACGTCCATCGCCGCCTGGATCTGTTTGCGGAAAGCGAAGAGACGAATACGCTCGCCGGTCTTCTGCTGCAGCGCGCTGCGGATGAAGTTCGACAGGCTGATGCCCGGCACTTCGAGCGGGTTCTGGAAGGACATGAACAGGCCGTCCTTCGCTCTGTCGTTGACTGCCTCTGCTGTAATATCTTTGCCGTTGAAGAGGATGGTTCCTCCGGTGATCTCGTAGTGCGGATTTCCCATGAGCGCATTGCCCAGTGTGGACTTTCCGGCACCGTTCGGCCCCATCAGTACGTGGGTCTCGCCCTTATTTACATCGAGATTGACTCCGTGAAGGATCTCTTTTCCGTCAACGCTGACTGTCAGGTTTCTCACCTGTAATAACTGTTCCGCCATAATTTCCTCCTGAAATGTTTATCAAATACTGTAAAACCGCGGTTTCCGCGAGGTTCAAGCGACCATTCGCAAAAACCCTAGTGATTTACTCCACTTTTGCTCTGGTAATTATAATACAGCCTTTTTTTATTTGCAATACCGGGTTTTGCACGTTTTTGCATACGATTGCCGCCCTGCAGCCACTCCGCAGCACAGCCGAAGTCATTACGAACCGATCGCGAAGGACGCACGCACGGAAAAACGCGGTCATGCAACGGATTGCACGGCCGCGTTTCGGGACGTCTTAATACTTATTCACTTGCTCGTTCATTCGCGCAAATTGACAAGATCGATCCGGGAATTTCACCTGAACGATCATGTGCGACTTCACCGGACCGATCAGAAGCGGCTTATTCCTCGCCTGTCAGATGAACGGTCACATACTCATGGCCGACTGCCGGCAAAAACGTCTCGATAATATCCTTTGTACGGATCTTCAGGCTGGAGGTGTTGACGCATGGATGGCATCCCAGAAACTCACCCTTCAGTACATCCTCGTCGATCAGCAGGTTGATGTGCTTATCCTTATCGTTCATAAGACCCATGACGCTGACCGCGCCCGGGTAGATATCCAGATATTCGACCATCTTCTCCTCCGGCGCAAATGACAGGCGGGCGGAATGGATCTGGCTGGAAAGCTCCTTCGTCTTGAAGTTTTTGTCTCCTGGCATCATCAGCAGGTAGAAAACAGTCTTCTGCCGGTTGCAGAGAAATAAGTTTTTGCAGATCGTCGCCTGCAGGATCGCGTCGACTTCTTTGCAGTCCTCCATGCTCTCCGCGCGCTTCTCATGATCCGTCTGCCAGTACTCGATTCCCAGCGAATCGAGAAAATCATAGGTGCGGACCTCGCGCTCTTCGCGGCCGTCCGTAGTATCTGGTCTTCCGTAATGTAATTCCATGGTCACTCCCTCGTTCTCAGTGTTTTTTCTTCATATTTGCATCGATCATCTTGTTGATCGCCCAGATCATCAGCCCGTAGACTTCCGCCGTGGCAACGACGATCACCACCCAGCCGACGATCAGCTGGGACGGCGCGTTCCGCACGATCAGCAGCGTCAGGCAGGCCAGAATGATGCCGACGACCAGATAGAACAGAACGTTCATCAGGAAGGTTTTCTTCTTTCCGAAGTCCGCCAGAAGTTTTCCCAGATAGAAATACTGGGCTATATGATAGACGGCAATGAATGCCTCCAGAAGCCAGAAGTCTTTGTTCAGGTTGAAGCCCGACCCGATGACCGCCAGAAGGGTCCATGCCAGGAAAAACGAAATGCTCTCGAATCGCGCAGCTTTCTCAATGGTCATACTTATAATGTCTCCTTATTTCAGTTGTGAAATTTCATGCGTCGAATCTCATCCTTAAGATTTCACCTTCCGGAATTTTCCTTCTTCGCCGCCGGTTTGATCGCGTAGGCGTGGCAGAGCTTGAGGCTCGTTGCCGGGATCCAGCGCGTGGTCTTTGCCCAGCCGTCGATCAGTTCCAGGTAGATGTCGCGGCGGATCCGCCCCGACTCCTCGCGGCCCTCGATGGCTTTGTATCCGCAGCAGATCACATGGTGATTGCCGTAGCAGCTGTTCCGCATGAGCTGCAGATAGATCAGGCAGTTCTCACGAAGCTTCTTCGAATACCAGGCTGGAGACGCGTCAAACTTCCCTTCGACCTCCGCGTCGATCCCGTATTCCTTCAGGCACTTGCGGATGTACATGCCCGTCAGGATATCATAGGTACCGCCGAAATGGCCCAGATAGTCCGTATTCCAGTAGGCGCGGGACTTTCTGCCGATCTCCGCCACCTTCTGAAAAACTTCATTCGGCGCGGGGAAGATATTGTACGACCGCTTGATAGCAATAATGAGGTTCGTCATCGCCGTCGGACCGCAGTGCCGATGAAAACCGTCATCGAGCTTCTCGAACTGTGCCGTGGTGCAATGCGGCACGCGGAAACGCCAGTGCCGGTAGACACGGCTTTCCTTTACCGGGATTCCCCACCGCTCGGAAGCATGCTTCATCGGATCGTCAATGACGGAAGTACGTTTTTTCTTTAATAAAGCGAAAGGCATATCGGTCTCCTTTCCTGTGTATCTCTGCCTGAACCCGGGATGGCTCGCGACGCCGGCCGCATAGATCTCGCTGAGGCGCGATCCTGTATGGCAGGCCCCGGAAATAATAACGCGGGAGAAGCACCGGAGTTCTGCCGGCGGCCCCTCCCGCATTCGCATTTGATTTAGTTTACGCCTTCCTGCTGCAGCTGGTCGTTCAGAATGTCAAGAATATCATACGGATCCAGTCCGTGTGTACGACATGCCTCTTCGAGCGTCTCCATCTGGGAAACGCCGCAGCTGATGCAGTGGAGTCCGACGCCGGTCATGACCGAGATCAGCGATGGATAGGTCTGCACGATATCCGAAACGATCATATCCAGCTGGATCAGGTTGTCCGATTTGCCCATCATTGCTTCAATATCCTCCTGTACAGAAGTGATCTCCGTGATACCGAAGTACTTCTTGAAAATGTTCAGAACGCTCTCCGACAGGAATGCCGGAATCGTCGGTCCGAGATGAATGTGTTTGATATCCAGATAAAGCATGGAAAGAAGGGCTGTAATTGCCTTCTGTCCGTGCCAGGACAGCTGATATACGAACGGGAGCTGGTTCAGGTTATCGTAGCCTGCCTTCTCTCTGAGAAGGAGCGCCAGCTGAACGATCGAGTAGAGATCCTGGAGCTGTCCCGCGTGAAGGAGAGCCGGAATGCCGTTGATCGTTCCGAGGCGGTCAGCCTCGACACGGTTGTATACACTACCTGCCGTGATCACCATGGAGCCATCCGGAAGTGCCTTGACAAAATCCGTGTAGTAGGATCTGGTCTTCGCACGGCCGTCGTCACCTGCCAGAACCGCGATCTTCGCGATGCTGCCGTTTTTGATCGATTCGTGGATCTGATCGGCAAGGGCCGCGAGCGCTTCCTGGCCGTAGCCGGTGCGTACGGTTCCGCTGCCGATCTCTGTCGGTGCGGCACACGTTTTTGCCAGTTCGATCAGTGCGGAGAAGTCCTTATGGCCTTCGCTGTCCGCCGCAATGTGCGGAATGCCGGCGAAGCCCGCCTCTCCTGTCGTGAAAAGTCTCTTCTCGTAGCTGCTCTTCGGCGGAACGAGGTTGCCCTCTGTCATGAGGATCGGTCCGTTAAAGGAATCGAAGTCCTCTTTCTGTTTCCACCAGGATCCGCCGTAATTTCCGGCGAGATGCGCATACTTCTTCAGTTCCGGATAGCTGTGCGCGGAAAGCAGCTCGTCATAGGTATATACGTCAACGCCTGTCCCCTCGGTCTGCGCAAGGAGCACGGCAAGGTCATGCACGTTGGTTCCGGCAACGAGGATCGCCGGATTGGTGCGGACACCCTTCTCCACGTCGGTCGGCTCCGGATTGCCGTAAGCGCCGGTCAGATTGGTGTCTGCCAGATTCATGGCGCGGACACTGTAACGTCCGGTCTCCATAACGAGAGCCAGCAGATTGCCGCCCGTCATATTCGGATCAAGCGTCTGGGAAAGAGCGCGCGCAACGAACATATCGAGGTCGTTGTCCGCCTCACCGGCCTCTACCGCCGGTGTCTCGATCGCCGCGATACCTTTGACCGCGTAGGTGATCAGTTCACGGAAGCTGCGGATGTCCGCATCATGCGTGGAAAGTACACCGACTTCGGCCGCTTTCGCCGCGAAATCCTCTGCGGCACCGTTCCACTTTGCCGCCTCCGGAAGCGCATCCTGCTTCTCGACCTCACCGATCACACCGTCACGAAGAGCCAGCGTCGCGGTGATCTTCGAAGCGATCGCATCCTTATCGAAATTTACATTTGTATTGACTGCCGTCAGGTTGTTCATGATCCGGCGGTTGATCGCGTCCGCAACCGTCTTCTTCTCTCTGCGAAGCTGTGTGGCAACGGCAGCAAGTCCTTTTGTCACCCATACCAGCAGATCCTGCATGGCAGCTGTATCTGCTTTCTTGCCGCACATTCCGTTACGGGTACATCCGGTGCCGGCCATCGTTTCCTGGCACTGGTAGCAGAACATCTGATTATCCATTCTCTATTCCTCCATATCTATCCGCTCGGCAAAGCGGGAACTTCCGGCTCCCGGCGGACCTTTGCAAAAAAATACTGTAACGGAGGCAAAAGCTCCGTATCTGCGGCCACTTTCCGACCGTATCCTACATATTATAACAGAAATTATTTTTTTGCAGTAACATTCGCACAGATTTTAGACATTTTTAAAAAACTCCAAAATTAAAATTTTAAATTCCACTGTCCAACCATGTGGTGGAATTGTCTTCTGCACAAGTAGCGTTTAATCCTGCATACTTTGTGCTATGCTCTTAGGTACCTTCTGACAGCAGTAGAAGGAGGC